>JACCDH010089926.1_pt1 | contig 10399 bp, 8 predicted proteins | sample 7442481 | NCBI WGS metagenome assembly JACCDH01 (sample SAMN15323433, study PRJNA562643) | freshwater metagenome | isolation source: river surface water | place: USA:Blue River Watershed | collected 2017-08-15
CATCGCCTACAACATCGAGGAGTTCAAGGAGATCTGCGGGCGTGGTCTCTCGATGAGCCCGGTCCACGAGCGAATGTGTATTGGTTCAAATAATCCGTCATTGAGTACAAACAGTAATGCGGAGGATGTGTATGTTGGTCCTGGAATTACATGGAACCTATCCAACGATAGCATTAACATTGCACAGAACTTGATAAACAATGGAACGATAATCGCTTCCACAGGAATTGTAAACTTCACGGGCTCAAGTAACTCAACGGTGAGTGGAAGCGGTAACACGCAGTTGTTTAATATGCGTGTGAACAAATCTGCTGGTGCAACCTTAACCTTACAGCAACCGGTGTTAGTGACTAATATCTTGGAGATGAACCAAGGGAATGTATTCACCACGAGTGCAAACTTACTTACCCTAGGAACGAGCAGTGCAGCTCCGGGAAGTTTAACGTACAACTCAGGAACGATTGTTGGGCCATTCAAGCGCTATTTTGCAAATGTGGCGACAGCAGGAACAGCAGGTTTATTCCCAGTAGGAACAGCAGTATACAAACGCTACGCAGACTTTAGCTTTGGCTCAGGTCCAGGCGTTGATCAGTTCCTAACGGTAGAGTATAAGCCAGGTGCACCAATGCAGGGAGGTATTCCATTGTATAACGGCTTGCCGTTAATGGCTTCAGGATCTATGATACAAAACTATTCTGCGGATGGATACTGGAGTGTGATTCCAACAAATAATAATTACACAGCACCGATCACTTCGGTGAACTATGGAGTGACCTTGTTTGCGAATAACTTAACGGGAATGCAAAGTCCACAGGTATGTCGCATCATCAAGAGTGCGGGGTCGAACAACGCGGCTCAGCATCACGTAGCATGGCAAGCATGTGGAACACACACCCCAATCAACGGAGCAGCGAATCCACAGTCCTTCTTGATTACGAGTACGGCAACACAAGGCTTTAGCTGGTTTAACATTGGAACACCAAACAGCCAAGCATTACCGGTAGAGTTGTTGAGCTTTAATGGCGATTGCAATGAAGGTCAAGTAAACTTAACATGGCAAACAGCTACGGAACACAACAGCGATTACTTCGAAGTAGAGAAATCACGCGATGGCATGAACTGGCAGGTGTTGACTACAGTAAATGCAGCTGGAAATAGCACGCAGTTGTTGAACTATGAAGCTTCAGATGCTCAGGCGATGGAAGGAAATAATTACTACCGCTTAACGCAAGTAGACATCGACGGGACAACAAAAACGTATGATGTAATCAATGTGAGTTGTTCAGGCGCAGCGAAAGGTTACTTCTCAGCGTATCCAAACCCAAGTACCGGGTCATTCCAAGTGATTTTGAATGATAAGAATTTGGTAGGATCAGGAATCTTAAGTGTAAAAGATACCAAAGGTGCTGAATTGCTTAACCGCACGATTGAAGTAAAACCGGGAATCAATATGTTCAGTGTCACAGACTTGAACTTAGCGCCAGGAGTTTACTACATCCAAATCGTGAATGGTGAACGCGCTACTGAGGTATTGAAAGAAGTGATTCGCTAACGAAAACAAATAAACTACAAGGAATCCCTCGTTCGAAAGAACGGGGGATTTTTTGTTGACACCAATTCTATCGAACGATTACATTATCCAAATTCTAGGACTTCTCTAAATTTTCAAGAGCTGCGAAACAAAGACGTACACCTTTCACAATATGTTCATAGTCTCATGAACAAATCGTATTTTTACTCAATATGTAATGTAATACTATGTGTGTTAAACTTTATTTACTGACTCTTAGTCTTGCTCTTTCATTGCATGCCTTATCATTAACAATCACTAAACAGATAACCCTAAAGCAGTTGAGCGACTTAAGTCATACTGCTGATTCTATTATTCGAACAACGGGTTATTTTTCAGTGCATCCCAATGCGGCATATGGAACATTTCAGGTAATATTGAATGATAAAGAGCTCATTGGTAATGCCATCTTATTAGTAAAAGATGCCAATGGCAAGGAATCTTTAAAAAGAACAGTGGAAGTGAAGCCAGGAATAAATTTTTTTAGTTTAAATGATCCTAAATTCGCTCAAGGGAATTATTTTATTTCTGTCATTAATGGTAATAAATCTTCTGTCGAATTAAAAGGGGTATTAGGCCCATAAAATAAATCAAGGATTTAATTGGACATAAAAGAAGAATTCCACGGAAATCTTTAGTCATGTATTATCATGGGTAGAAATTCCCTTCGGTTGAAAATTCAACAAGAGAAGGACGTAAACTTAACCGTCGGGTCGAATTAAAACTCGAGATACCAAGCAAGTAATTTGTATATCCGTTATCTTTAACGGAATGAAGGCTACACTTAAAGATTCTTTTTTTATCATCCTTGGCATTACTTCTGCTACCTTTGGTTTGAAGGGTTTTCTGATTCCAAATCACTTTATCGATGGTGGTGCGATGGGTATATCGATGTTAGCGAGTCAATTTTCTACCATTTCACTCGGGATTTTCATTATCCTATTTAATACGCCTTTTATTTTACTTGGTAAGCGCTTACTTGGTAATGCTTTTGCCATTAAGACCTTTCTCGCCATACTGGCCCTTAGTAGCTCATTGAGTATTATTTCCATGCCTCTTGTAACTACAGACCCGATTCTAATTGCTGTGTTTGGTGGTGTGTTTTTAGGTGCAGGGATTGGATTTGCCATGCGTGGGGGAGCTGTAATCGATGGTACCGAAGTGCTCGCCATTTATTTAAGTAAGAAATTAGGTGCAACGGTAGGTGACATCATGCTGGCAATAAACGTTCTTATTTTTTCCTTGGCTGCCTACCTTATGGGAGCAGAAATTGCCTTGTATTCCTTACTAACATACTTGGCGGCCTCCAAAGCCCTTGACTTTATTGTTGAAGGAATTGAGGAATATGTTGGAGTGACTATTGTTTCGGATTATTGTGAAGATGTCCGTTTGGTAATTATCGAAAAATTGAACCGTGGGGTAACCGTTTATTCCGGTAAAAAAGGGTACGGAAAGCGGGGTGATACGGAAAATGTAGATGTGCTTTATAGCGTTATTACTCGCCTTGAAATTAATCGTATGTACACCGAAGTCGAAAAAATTGATCCCAATGCCTTTATTGTGATGCATAGCGTTAAGGATACCAAAGGCGGAATGATCAAACAACGGTCGTTAAAAGCATAGGTAGAAGGTGAGAGAATTAGACATCTAGACGTTAAGATGTTAAGACGATAAGACATTAAGAGAATCTAACTTCCATGAGTCCTAATATCCCAGTATCCTAAAGTCCATGGTCACCCTCCTAAATCCTCCCTCAAGGGAGGAAAATGCATTTTCTCCTAAAGTCATAATGTCCAAAAATCCTAAAATCCAAAAGTCCCAATGTCCCAATGTCCCAATGTCCAAAAGTCCTAATGCCTTAATCTCCATATTTCATTAATTTTGTTTCATGGATTTTTTAACCAATCTCGGTCAAACTTCACCCTATCCCTTACTTATTGAGGTAGATCGCGCCGAAGGGATTTTCATATACGACAAAAAAGGGAATGCCTATGCCGATTTAATCTCCGGGATTGCCGTGAGTTCTATGGGCCATGGTCATCCAACCATTAAAAAAGCAATTCACGATCAAGTTGAACGTCATCTTCATGTTATGGTGTATGGAGAATTCATTCAAGATGCCCAGATGGATTTTGCGCGGGAACTTACTAATATTCTTCCTCCTGAATTACAAGCCATTTACCCGGTAAATTCTGGAACCGAAGCAAATGAAGCCGCCATGAAATTGGTAAAACGCGTTACAGGTAGAAGCGAAATCATCGCATTCAAAGGGTCGTATCATGGAAGTACGCATGGTTCAATGAGTATCTCTTACAATGAGTTAAAAAAAACGAAATATCGTCCACTCCTTCCCGGGATTCGCTTCATTACACTTAATCAAGAACAAGAGTTAGAACAGATTACTATAGCCACCGCAGGAGTTATTTTAGAGACCATTCAAGGAGATGCGGGGGTGAGAATTCCAGAAGCCTCATACCTACAAGCCTTAAAAGCTCGGTGCAAGGAAGTTGGTTCCTTATTGATTTTCGATGAAATTCAATGTGGACTCGGTAGAGCCGGTTCTAATTTCGCATTTGAACAATTTAAGGTTATTCCCGATGTACTCACCTTAGGGAAATCGCTAGGAGGAGGTTTGCCCATTGGTGCTTTGGTGACCAGTACTAAACATATGGCGGCGTTCAAAGAAAATCCAGTCTTAGGCCACATTACCACTTTTGGTGGTCACCCCGTGGTGTGTGCTTCAGCGGCTGCATTTCTTAAGGTTCTCACCACGGAAATCGATTATTCAATCCTCCCAAAGATTGCCGCAATTTTTCATGATGTTCTTATTGCACATCCAGAAGTTAAAGAAATTCGAAACATTGGGTTAATGTTTGCCATTGATATGGAATCGGCGGAACGGGTAGAACGTGTGGTAAAACGCTGCTTGGAAAAACACATGCTAACCTTTTGGTTTCTTTCACACCCCTACAGCTTTCGTTTAGCACCACCCTTAACAATTACCGAGGAACAAGCCCGTCATTTTGCACAAGAGATTTATCAGGCCATTGAAGAAACGAAGGCATAAGGGATTCTTTAAACTTGTCGTATCTTTGTACCCCGACTATGAAAGTAACCGAACATATTAAAGCCGCGAAGGACACCTTGTTCTCCTTTGAAATCTTACCTCCCTTAAAAGGTAAAGGAATTCAAACACTTTATGATGGAATTGATCCTTTAATGGAATTCAATCCAAAGTTTGTTAATGTTACGTATCATCGAGAGGAGTTTATTTATAAAGAACGAGATAACGGACTACTAGAAAAAATTGCAGTGCGCAAACGTCCAGGAACAGTTGGTATTTGTGCTGCCATTATGAATCGCTACAATGTGGATGCTGTACCGCATTTAATTTGTGGCGGATTTAATCAAGAAGAGACTGAAAATGCATTAATTGATTTGCAGTTCCTCGGCATCGATAATGTACTTGCCTTGCGAGGAGATTCAATTAAAAGTGAATCTGTTTTTGTTCCAGAACCAGGGGGGCATAAACATGCTAACGAGTTGATTCATCAAATTGGTCAAATGAATCAAGGACATTACCTTATGGATGATTACAAAATGGACCCTACCGATTTTTGTATTGGTGCTGCAGGTTATCCAGAAAAACATTTTGAGGCAATGAACCTCGAAGACGATTTATATCATTTAAAGAAAAAAGTAGAAGCCGGTGCGCACTATATTGTCACCCAAATGTTTTTCGATAATCAAAAGTTTTTTGATTTTGTAAGTGCATGCCGAGCAATAGGAATAACCGTTCCGATTATTCCAGGGTTAAAGCCCTTAAAAAGCCTAACCCATATTTCGTTTATCCCCAAGTATTTTCACATTGATTATCCCGTTGAACTTTCACGTGAATTAATTAAATGTAAAACAAATGCTGACGTTGAGCGCGTAGGGATTGAATGGGGAATACAACAATCGAAAGCTTTGAAAGCAGCCGGCGTCCCATGCATTCATTATTACACCATGTCTAATTCCTCTTCAGTGAAGGCGATTGCTGCTGAAGTTTTTTAACCTCGAGATGAAACATCTATTCCTTGCCATATTGCTTTTGACCCTTCATTTTTCTTGGGCTCAAGCATTTAACTTAAAAGAATGTGTAGTTATTGCTCAGTTTGAAAAACCTGAAGACCGCTATGCCTTAGAAGTGAATTTATGCGAGATTTTCACCGCAATGCATATTAAATCAATTCCTGCAACCAATTTTGTTAAGCAGGGAGGTTCCAGCCAGGTGTTAGCTACAGACAGCTCATTGGCAGCACTAAAGGAAAAAGGATTTTCAACGTATTGTTTGGTGAACGTAAAAGGATTTGATAATCGATTTAAAAAATCAGAGCATCCACCGTTATTCTCGGAAGGACTTGACCGTGCAACTATCTATAATTTATATAAGGATGAAATTTCAAACCTTACCTTGGAGTTTATTTTTTATCGCGATGGAAAACCTGTGTTCAATGACGTTTATAAAATCAGCAACATCGGTGATCGGGATGATGTCATTAAACGACTGAAGAAAAAAGGACCGAAATACTTTCTGAAAAACTGGTTCTCTTAGTTTTTGTCGCGATAATTTTTATTTCGCTCTACATCCTTTGTATCCCCGTATGCACCACATTTTGGTTGCCGCTCAAATAATTTAATAAAGCGTATTTGTCCTTGAATCGGCCAATAGGTAGATTGAAACCAATTCATTCGAGCATTAAACCCATTCCACTCATGCAAGGTAACGAACGGGATTGACACCCCGGGAATCATCATCCATGCTCTATTGAAGCGTACACCAACACCTATGGAATAGTGAAACTGTACAACTAAGGGCTTATAAAATTTAAGTTCACTCACAACAGGGTTGTAAGAAGAAGTTAACGGTTCATAGGTCGTAGACCCTTTTAATAGATTATAATCGATGTTAATTCCGATCGATTGATCAACGAAATGCTTCCGCGCTACATCGATTTTCTTCTTCCCAAAATACAATAAGGTATGCGCATCAAATCTTCCATATACCAAGCCATTGGAGTATTTACCCGTAGATTCAAAACTATTTGTCACTTCCCCTAAGGCATTCGTAAATTCAGTGGTTACGAGTTCTTCTCCACGGTATTGACGATACCCCAAGGTAAAATCCATGTAATCCAATAACCTCGATTTTTTTATGGCCTTAATCGGAATAAGTGCCTTCCATTTTGGAAATACAACCATCCCAAATTCTCCATAAAACCCAAGTTTTCCTGCAGGATCTATTGTGGTTGTCCCTCGACTTCCCGCATTATCGGTGATTTCAAAGGTCTCTGTTTTTGGTGTGAATTGCCAGGTCGGACCAACAGAAAAGGTAATTCCTTTGTTACGCACCATGAGGTAATCATTCCCTTTTGATCCCTTTTTAAATCCATAATCTTGTGCGAATATTACACTAGGTAATACAATAGATAATATCAGTATTCTACGCATGGCTAAAATTAAAATGAGCACTTTTCTCTAATAATAAATTCATTACGTCCTCGGAATCCCAGCGTTCTTCAATCCCTTCCATTGCCATTACCTCGTCCATGATACCATTTTGCACCTGTCCTTGCTGATACGCTTCACTGTATCGTATATTGCTGAAGGTAACTTGAGAATATAAAGGCATCCAACGTTCAGGGTACAGCTCGCTAAATTTCGCTTCAATTTTTTTTCGTAAGATAAACGATGGATCCGCCACATAATCCCGCATCACCAAATAGTTATCTAGCGATAAATCTTGTAAGGCATCACCATCTGGTTTTCTAGCAATACTATACTCCTCGAATACACGTGGCCAATCCTCTTGGTGTTTTTCCATTAACTCAAACAAAACACGACAATCTTCAAATCCTGCGTTCATTCCTTGTCCGTAAAAAGGCACCGTTCCATGTGCGGCATCTCCCATTAAGGCTACTTTACCGGCATGCCATGGCTTACAACGTATAATAGACAAAGAAGATAAGGGATGATCTTCCCACGCCTCAGCGACATTCGGTACCATGGCATAAAAATCAGGGAAAACCTCTTGAAAGAACTCATCCACTTTTTCCTTAGATGTTAAGCGATCAAAGGCATATTTGTCGTCTTCATAGGGCATAAATAAGGTGCAGGTAAATGAACCGTCCTCGTTCGCTAAGGCAATCATCATAAAGCGGCCCCGCGGCCAGATGTGTAAGGCGTTTTTGTCTAATTTATAGGAGCCATCCGCATTGGCAGGTAACAATAATTCGCGATAGCCGTCTGCAATGTAGTTCTGACTGTAACTAAATCGATTTCGTTTTTGGAAGGAACTATACCGTACACTTGAGAAAGATCCGTCAGCCGCAAATACCACATCAGCTTTCACTGTGAATCGCTCTCCGGTAAGTTCGTTGTGTATGAATGCTTCACCGGTTTCTGTATTTACCCTATCGCATGAATGCTGATAATGTATGGTGGCATTTCCGTGATTCTCCGCAATATCCATCATGGTAGCATTGATTTTACCCCGAGAAACAGAGAAAATCGCTTGACCCTCTTTTCCATATTGCTGATAGGTCAAGTTTCCTTCTAAATCATGCATCATTCGTCCGTACATCGGAATAGCAATTTTTCGAATTTCATCGCCAACTCCTACTTTATCCAGTGCAGTCCAACCGCGCACTGAAAGCGCTAAATTGATGGATTTACCGGCTGAGATTTCCGCTTGACGAATGTCCGATCTTCGTTCGAAGATGGTGACCTTATATCCCGCTTTTGATAAATATACGGCCCAAAGTGATCCCACGAGACCTGCTCCGATGATTGTTGCTGTTTTCTGTTGTTCCATGCGTGTTGTATTACGGGTAAAACAAAAGTAATTAGATTTTGCTCGTTCAATTCAGGATTTATTTCATCTTTTCCACACTGCTTCGTGTCCTATTTAGGTGCTTTAATCCACTTTCCTTACTTTTGAATCAAATTCTTGGCATGTCAGTACACAAAGAAGTAAAAAAGGTAACCACACATACCTTGCAAGAAATGAAGAACAGCGGACGGAAAATCTCCATGTTAACGGGATACGATTTTTCCATGGCTCGCATCATTGATGAAGCAGGTATCGATGTAATTCTGGTGGGAGATTCTGCCTCCAATGTGATGGCAGGTCATGAAACGACCTTGCCAATTACGCTCGATCAAATGATCTATCATGGAGCATCGGTCGTTCGTGCTGTGCAACGCGCCCTTATTGTGGTTGATCTTCCCTTCGGTAGTTATCAAGGAAACTCAAAGGAAGCCTTGAATAGTGCCATCCGAATTATGAAAGAAACAGGTGCGCACGCCGTAAAAATGGAAGGAGGAAGTGAAATCATAGAATCTATCCAACGTATATTAACGGCAGGAATTCCTGTAATGGGCCACTTGGGCTTAACGCCTCAGTCTATTTATAAATTCGGCACCTATGTAGTACGTGCCAAGGAGGAAGAAGAGGCAAATCGTCTGATTGAAGACGCAAAAGCATTAGAGCAAGCTGGTTGTTTTGCCATCGTTCTTGAGAAAATCCCTGCTGCACTGGCTACTCAAGTAGCTAAAACTGTTCAGATTCCTGTGATTGGAATCGGTGCGGGAAATGGGGTAGACGGACAAGTACTTGTGGTTCATGATATGTTAGGCATCAACAATGAGTTTAATCCGCGGTTTTTGAGAAAGTACAGAAACCTGCACAACGAAATGCTCGGCGCCTTCACTGAATATATTCGAGATGTACAATCGGGTGATTTTCCGAATGAAAAAGAACAGTATTAAGTTCCTATTTCTTAGTTTTTTATTTCTTTTTCTTGGATGCAATACCTCGAAAAAGAAAGGTATTGACGCTACGATCGGAAAATCAAGGTACAGTCAATGGCTCTCTTATACCAAAACAGAATTAGGGATAAAGCTTTTTATCAAAGATCCCGACCGGAAAGCCGCAACACGTATCATTCTCTGCACAACCCATCCGGAACAGGTAAAGTCGATGTCAACAACCACGGAAGTGCTTGATATCAATAATATGAAGCTAGCAACTAATGCGGCTACACATGTTGGAATGCTGGTAGCCTTGAATGCTCGAGAATGCATTGGCGCTGTTTCCTTAGGGAAATATTTACACGACCCTACCTTAAAAAAAGGATTTAATAAGGGCCAATTGTTGGAACTTGGTGGTACTTCTATTCCATTTGAATCACTTTCAAAAAAGCACATTAACGTGTGGGTGTCTGCAGGCATGGAGCCCTTGGATCAGGCCAACGAAGAACGATTCAAGGCCCTAGGCATTCAGTGGATTCCCAATTACGATTGGCGTGAAGAACACCCCTTAGGAAAGGCTGAATGGTTGTTGTTTTTCGGGGCAATTACTAATCGTTTTGATGAAGCCGAACTACAGTTTAAGGCCATTTGTAAACGATACAATAAATTTAATAAGCTTCCTAAAGGAAATTCATGCCAAAAGATATTGGTCGGTAATTTTGCGGGAGACTATTGGTATTCCCCCTTGCAAAATAGTTTTCAAGCACGTTTTTTTAATCAAATAGATTTTTGCACCTTTTCGATGAACTACAGGGGTACGGGAAGTATGGCGGTGGGGGCTGAACGCATTTATCAAGAGGCCGAGGCGTGTGAACTTTGGCTTAATCCAGGCTTCCCGACCAAGAGAGCCATCCTGAACGCTTTTCCTAAAGCAATTCAACTTCGTCCATTTACTAAGGGTTTAATTTTTTGCTACTCACATGATTTGAATAAATTTTGGGAACAAAGTGCCCTCATGCCAGACATCGTGCTGCG
>JACCDH010228557.1_pt1 | contig 10397 bp, 8 predicted proteins | sample 7442481 | NCBI WGS metagenome assembly JACCDH01 (sample SAMN15323433, study PRJNA562643) | freshwater metagenome | isolation source: river surface water | place: USA:Blue River Watershed | collected 2017-08-15
CTGAGCTCCATCTTCGTGCCGCTCTACGGCGTCATCTTGGGCCGCTTGTGTAGCGGAGCTGTCGTTAACGCTGGCCTCACTAACCCCGTTAATGCTGGCAAACGCATAGACGTGGTGGCCGCTGGCATTTGGATCTCGGGCATCGCAGTGTTTCATGCATCCGCGCAACTCACACCGCAATGGGGAGCGGCCATTCCCAGCCTGATCTTCACGTTTGTGCTGGCCATGGCCACGCGCCCATCGATACCCAAAGTGGCGGCAAATTAAGCGCGAGAAAGATGCAGGCAAGTTTTTGAAAAAATCTTGCCTCTCCTCTCAAAACAGGCCAAAAATCGACCTGAGCTTCAAAGCTATCCCTCAATAGTTAAGGCGGTAGAGCGCCAGACCTTTTTCCTTGATAAGCCCTTTTTTGGGGCTTTGTTGTTTAATTAATTTTCTTTAATTCAACAACTTAGCGTTTTTTAAACGAAGTGGAATGATTAAAGAACTGCCGAGGAAGATCCAAAACGGCGGTCCCGCTGGAGGTAGCTGTGCACGGCGTCCTGCAGCTGCTTGGGTTTGAACTCAGGCCACAAAGTGGCAGCAAAGTAAAGCTCTGCGTAGGCGGTCTGCCACAGCATAAAGTTGCTGATTCGCTGCTCGCCACCGGTGCGAATGAGCAGGTCAACATCGGGCAAGGCGGCAGTGCATAAGTAAGGTGCCAGCGCAGCCTCAGTAAGCTGCTGTCCTAGCGGGTCTTGCGGATGGGCTTTCAAATAAGCGCGGGTGGCTTGAACAATGTCCCACCGGCCGCCATAGTTGGCCGCTATGTTGAGCGTGAGAGTGGTACCGAGGGCGGTGGTGGCCTCGGCCTGAGCGATGAGGCGCTGCAGTGTGGGGCTAAAGCCGCTGCGGTCGCCCAGCACACGCAGCTGCACGCCGGCTGTCTGTAAGTTGGCCACTTCGTCTAGAAGCATGCTCTCGAACAGCTGCATGAGCGCATCGACCTCAGCTGGGGGACGGCGCCAGTTTTCAGTGCTAAAAGCAAACAGGGTGAGGTGGCGTATGCCCAATTTGGGGGCGGTTTGCACAATATCGCGCACACGCCGGGCACCTGCAGCATGGCCCATGGCTGTGGGCAACAACCGCTTTTTGGCCCAGCGGCGATTGCCATCCATGATGATTGCCACATGCGTCGGAGGTGCCGTGGGCTGCCCGGGCAAGGTTGCAGAAGGGATGTCGGGAGAGCGCATGTGGTGTGGAAATCGGCAATGGGCAATGGGCAATGCCCAATTGGGAAGGGGCTAGGCTCGTGGCCTGAGACTCAAACCCTTGCGCAGCGCCTGGGCAATGGCTTGCATCTTGGCCGCAGACTCGGGGTTTTGGCCACTGTTGCGCAGGGCCTGGCGCACAAACACAAACAACAGCAAGGCAAAGCCTGCAGCCAGGGTGGCCACCACGGCCATGAGGGCCTTTTTGGGTTTGGATTTGTAGTCGGGGGCAACAGCGATGTCCAGCACTTGAATGACGGCGCCCTCGCGAGATTCGTCAACACGGGCAATTTCGTATTGCTTGGCAAAAAGCTCAAACAGGGTTTCGTGGTACTTGAAGTCGCGGAAACGCGCTACGTAGTCGGCATTGCTACCCGGAGCAGCGTTGGCTTGACCCGCCTCGGCTTGGCGCAGCGATGCACGCAGCGCTTGCAACTCGGTCATGGACTGCTTGAATTCCGGGGCCGATTCAGTGAGGTAGCCCCGCATACTGGCCAATTTGACTTCTTGGGCAGTGATTTGAGCTTGCAATTGAGCCACTCGAGTGACCGCCACTTGGGGCTGACTCATGAGGGCAGAAGCATTCACGCCGCTGGCTTTCAGCGCAGCTTCGGCCTTGGTGAGGTTGTCGCGCGACTGCTGAAGCTGCTGCTCAAAAAACACGCGGCGCTGCTGGGCTTCCGTCACCGCCAATTTGGCCAATAAATTTTGGAGCTCCTCAACGTAGGCGTTGGCCAGCTTGGCTGCAAAAGCAGGGTCTTTGTCATTGACATCGACACGAATAATGCCGTCTTTGCCAGCGCTAATGGTGACTGCAGACTCTAAAGCCTTGCGTGCATCGGTTAGGGTTCGGGACTCGTATCGCTCCTTCAGGTCAAAACGCTTGATGAGTCCGTCTTGGAGCGCACGACTCTTCATGAAGGCAATGTATTGATCATTCGGGTTTTTGATACCTGCAGCTCCACCAGCTAAACCGGCCAAACTACCGAGGCTGGCCAGCATAGCGGACGCAGTGCTTTGCTGCTGCTGGGGCGGCAAAAATGCGGTGTTGGCCGTAAAAGTGGGCGTGATGCTAAAAGCGTAAGCCAACATCGCCAAGCCTGCCACCAGCGGACCCACAATGAGCAGGCGAATGTGGTCTGCAATGGTATGAACCAAATCGAGCAAGTTGATCTCGTCGTCTTCGACCATGCCGGTGGGGTTGTTTATGGGGTCGGTCATGTTACAAAGACCTCCAAGCAGCCACTCCCAAGCCCAAGTTGGACAAGATTTGCGTCCAGTCTTTGAGGCCACGGGTGATCACGCTCCAGCGCGATTCGCGGTCCACTTTGTAGGGCACCACCACGGTGTCGCCTGGCATGAGTTCTAGGCTTTCAAAGCCCGAGAAGAAGCCCCTGTCGCGTCGGGCCACCACGGTGCCGTCGGCCCGCAGCACAAAAGCTTGGTCGGGCTCGGCATCCTCGGTCAGTCCGGCTAGGCGCAGCACCTCAGCTACGCTGCGGCCAGGGCGGTGAACGAACACGTTTTCGTTGTTGACCGCGCCAAAGGCGGCCACAAAGCTGGGCACGGCGGGCACCACAATGCGGTCGCCGTCTTCGAGTGGCACGGAGGGCAAAGCGGCCAAGCTGGCTTCTCGCGGAGACAACTCTAGAGCCACGCGGCCGTTGCTGCGCAAGGTGCGCAGGCGGTTGAGTTGCTGCTCTTGGGCTTGGCGTTGCATTTGCGCCAAGGCCACAGCTTGGGTAGCGCGCTCGCCACCCAGTTTGGCTGCGGCATCGGCACTTTGATTTTGCAAGTTACTTTCTAGCCGCGATACCAACCTGTCAAGGTTGTCCTGCTGCTGGCGGCGCACTTCCTCGCGGGTGAACTCGGTGCCAAACACATAGGCCTGCTGGGTCAAACCACCAATACGGCGAATCAACTGGGGAAGAGTCTCGCCTGGCAAAGACTCGTAAACACCCGGGGCGGCAACTTCTCCTTCTACACGAACCAAACGGGAACGTTTGGCTTGTGAAAGGCGAACATCGTTGTGATTCAGGATGGTCACAACATCGCCCGCCAGCAGCGGCAAATTGTGTAGCTCGTCACCCTGAAGCAAGCGGCCTAGGTTAAAGGGTATGAGCTCAACCTGAAGGGTATTAGGTTTGATGCGCTCGATGAGAGCAAAGTCCCAATTGATGTGAGTTCGCTGAAAGACCAGCTGTTGACCTTGCATGGGCTGTTGACCTTGCATGGGCTGTTGACCTTGCATGGGCTGTTGACCTTGCATGGGCTGTTGACCTTGCATGGGCTGATCACCGAGGGCTTTATAAGGTTCAACCATTTGGACCTGCGCGTTTTGAGCACGGACAAAGTCGGGGCTGAGCAGCGCTTGGGCGCTGGGAATGATGTCGCGCAAGCGCAGCTGGGGGTGCCAAGCGCGGCGAATGGGCTGGGCTACCGCACCCTTGAGGGTGACCGCGTTGGCAAACGACTCGCTAATGGGCAGCAGGGTGAGCGCATCGCCATCGGCCAGTGGGGTTTGCAAACCCTGGTCTCCCAGACTGATCTCTTGCACCACGCGGGGCAAGTCGTTTTGAGGGTTGATGCGCTCGAGCACTGCAATTTGCGGGGCAGCGAGCTTGGGCACACCGCCGCCTAGGGCAAGCAGATTGCCAACGGTGCGGCCCGAATCGACGAGCTCGTAAATGGCGGCGTGGTCGTAGGCACCCGCAATGGCTACGCGTGGACCTGCAGGGGGAATGACAATGGCGTCGCCGGCTTCCAGATGCATGTCTTGGGCTTTTTGGCCTTGGGCAATGAAATCGTAAAGGTCAATCGTGGCCACCAACTTCCCGCCACGGCGCAACTTAATGGCACGCATAGAGCCGTTGGCGTTGGGGCCGCCACTGGCAAACAGGGCACTCACCAAAGTGCTCAGGCTGGAGAGCGTATAGGTGCCGGGGCGCTGTGCTTGGCCCACCACATACACCTGAATGCTGCGCAGCTTGGTAACGGTGGCAGCTACATCGATATTGGTGAAGACTTTGCCCATGTGGCCGCGCAAGGTGGGTTCAAGCTGGCCCACGCTGATACCAGCCAGGCTGACGGTGCCCACGCGCGGAATGTTGACCTGCCCCCGCGAGTCCACCACCAAGTTCACAGCCATGTCGAATGCACCCCACACGGTGAGCTGCAGCTCATCGCCAGGCCCCAAGACATAGTTGGCAGGGGGGGTGATGTTGGTGACTGGGGTAAAGGTATCGGGCCGGCTAAACAGGCTGGCCCCATACACAGGCAGCATGCGCCCCGTGCTCTGCTGCACAAAGCGCTGAAAATTGCTGGGCTCTGGTGGTAGTAGAGGTTGAGATTCGGCGCCTTTTGGCAGCTCAGGTACTGCGCTTCGCTGAACATTGGGTAAGCCAGAGGACACCACTGGCTGCATGTTGCGCGTGGGGCTTTGGGTTGCGTAATCTACGCCTTGTCGCACCGATGAATTGGCTTGTTGCACCGATGAATTGGCTTGTTGAACAAGTTGTAACTGCTGAGCACTTGAGGTCTGAGCCAATGAAGGGCTATGGATTAGCACCAATGCAACCGCCGCAATTGCAAATTTAACAACGAGCTTGGGAGATTGAGATGAAATAAAGTCCATTAATTGTTCGCTTATTCAGGCACTAAACACCAATGTTTTCATTTTAACAGTGATGCACTGAGCATTTCTCTTTCTCCACGCAGCCATAAATTGGATTCCCAATGATCACGGGGTTCAAACACTGGGCTGCGCGCCTGTCGTTTGCATCCACTCCACTGGATTGATTTGACCTCATCCACGTGCATTGCCCCACCTTACTTTGATACAGGTTTTCAAGCGCCATGTTGCGCCTGTCTAATCAGTTTTACTGTGCGTGAATCACGGGCTTGCAACACCACAACGCAATAGCCCACTGCCGTCATAAGGCTTGGATTCATGCGGGTTGGCGAGGTACATAAAATTTTTTGCTTGCCTTGCAAAAACCCCCTTTTCTTTGCTAGAATATTAGGCTAGCAAGTTAGGATTTACAACATTGAAAATCCTTCCATAACGTCACAGAGAGAGCCCATTGGGTCTCGCCCTGGTTGCAGGTTTTTTGCTACAACAACCGAATAAATTCCTCAATAGCTCAGTCGGTAGAGCGCCGGACTGTTAATCCGTAGGTCCCTGGTTCGAGCCCAGGTTGAGGAGCCAAAAGACAAGCCCCTGCATATGAGTGCAGGGGCTTTTTTCTTTGGGGTTGGCTAATATTGCTTTGAATTAAAAAGAACCAATACGGCTCTTATAAAAAAATTGAACGTCTAAATCGATCAAGTCTTTCGTGTCTCCCAAGCCCAAGCATGGGCCACGATGGTGGCCAGGTCAGCGTAACGCGGTTGCCAGCCCAGCATTTTTCGGATCAGGCTTGAGTCGGCCACCAAACGTGCCGGGTCGCCTGAACGGCGAGGACCGTTGACCACGGCAATGCTGCGACCGGTGACCTGCTGAGCCGTGTCGATCACCTCTTGCACTGAGAAGCCTTGCCCATTGCCCAGGTTGTAGGTTTGGCTACCCGCGCCACCGATCAGCGACTGCAGCGCCAGCCAATGCGCTGAGCACAGGTCTTCGATGTGGATGTAATCACGAACACAGGTGCCGTCGGGCGTGTCGTAATCGCGACCAAACACCCCAATGTGCGGTCTGCGGCCAGACGCTGCTTGCAACACCAGCGGAATCAAATGCGTCTCGGGCTCGTGCCGCTCGCCCAACTGGCCCTCGGGATCGGCACCGGCCGCGTTGAAGTAACGCAAGCTCACTGAACGCAAACCATAAGCCTGTTCATAGTCGGCCAACACCTGCTCCACTATCAGCTTGGAGCGGCCATAAGGGTTGATGGGTTGCTGCGGGTGCCTCTCGTCCATGGGCGAATACTGCGGCTCGCCAAACGTCGCGGCCGTGGACGAAAAGATAAAGCGATCCACTCCGTGTGCACGCATCGCGTCCAACAGCGTCAGCGTTTTAACCACATTGTTTTGGTAGTACTTGGCCGGCTGCTGAACCGACTCGCCCACTTGAATGAAGGACGCAAAATGCATCACCGCATCAAAACCCCGTGACAAAACCACGTCCAACACCGCGCGGTCACCCATGTCGCCTTGCACAAAGTCGCCAAACAACACCGCATCTCGATGCCCAGAGGACAAATCATCCAGCGTCGTCACAACGCAACCATGCCGGCCCAACATCTTCACCATGTGTGAGCCGATGTAACCGGCTCCACCCACCACCAAAACTTTGATCATTGCTTCATCGATTTAAAAATTAGTATCTGACAACTGTTAGACATATGAAACTCTAGTCGAAGGGTTCATCTTAGTCTGCCCCAAAAGCAGCCAAATTGAACGCTGATGCTAAACAGGCCCGTTGGGACCATTACCATCCGAAGTGATAAGTCTCGCTCAGGCGAGCCGCCGAAAGCGCCCGACGGATGGAGCTGAACTTTGACAATGGAATCCATCAAATACCTTGAAAAAATTGCATATTGATACTGTTTTTTTAAGGATGTTTGCGCGTTGCGAACACAAAGAACGAACAATTGCACCACTGAGGACACCAGCTTAGATGCCATCTGGTGAAGTGTCCTGCCAATTGCGTTTGCCGGCCTAGATATGCGCTTGAACCTCAAGTCCAACTCCAAAACGCAAAAAAGAGCATCAATGCCACTTTGTGTCACAAAACAATGTGAGCTTGGAAAGCGGCTTCGCATTTTCCACGCGCCAAATGGCTTTACGTGGACTCAATCTGATCGCGCGCAAGCAGCGATAAGCGGCTTTAGCAGGCTCCCGCCGGAAACTCTCCTAAAACAACAAAGCGGCTCATAGGCCGCCTGTTACTTAGCATTGTGGGCTATGCGCCGTACCTTCACTCAAGCCGCTTGTCCTTGCTCTAGCCAGACCCAATCCACCACATCACTTTCAGGTTGATAGCCGGGCACCAATGTCTGAATCAAGGAACGGATGACGAGCACATCGTTTGCCTCCACAGCCTGCATGAGCTTTTGCAACTGGGGCTGCAGCTGAGCCAATGGGAAAAATTCTTCATGGGCCTTCATGATACGTGGGTGCTGGGTCTGTACGGGATTGTCTCCGATCAGAAGCTCTTCGTAGAGCTTTTCACCTGGGCGTAAACCGGTGACCTCGATGGCGATATCGCCTTGGGGATTTTCTTCGGACTGGACAGTGAGCCCCGACAACTCAATCATCTTGCGCGCCAGATCCATGATCTTCACGCTCTCGCCCATGTCCAGCACAAAAACATCCCCTCCGCTGGCCATAGCTCCTGCTTGGATCACCAACTGAGCCGCCTCAGGAATTGTCATGAAATACCGGGTGATGCGTGAGTCGGTGAGCGTGATCGGTCCGCCCTGCTGAATCTGCTTGCGAAACAGCGGCACCACCGAGCCCGAAGAGCCCAATACATTGCCAAAGCGCACCATCGACAACCGCATACGGGAGTTCTGTTCACCGCCCTGCTGCGCCATGGCCTGCAGCACCAGCTCTGCCAAGCGTTTGCTGGCGCCCATCACATTGGTTGGACGTACCGCCTTGTCGGTGCTCACCAAAACAAAATCATGCACACCGTGTGCCTTCGCCTGTTGAGCCGTGACCCACGTACCCAGCACGTTATTACGCACGCCTTCGGCCGGGTTGTGTTCCACCAGCGGCACATGTTTATAGGCCGCTGCGTGGTAAACCGTATGAGGATGCCAGGTACACATGATCTCGTCCATGCGTGCACTGCTGCGCACGTCGGCCAGCAGCGGCACCAGCTGCGTGCGAAAAGGCGTCTGACCCGTTTGGATCAGGCTTAGCAGTTCTTGCTCAATTGCATAAAGAGCGAACTCAGTGAGTTCAACCAACAACAACTTCGCAGGTCCTGCCTTGAGGATCTGTCTACAGAGCTCCGAGCCGATAGACCCACCAGCACCAGTGACCAACACCACCTTGGAGGCATTGTTTTTACCCATCATCAATGGATTGGGGGTCACAGGGTCACGCCCAAGCAAGTCCTCGATGTCGAGTTCTTTGAGATCAGAGATCTCCACCTGGCCATTGGCCAACTCTGAGAGGCCAGGCAAGGTACGGACTTGCAGCTTGAGCGGCAGCAAACCCTCAATGATTTCGTTGCGACGACGACGAGAGACCGATGGCAGTGCCAAAAAAATCTGACTGATCCGATGCTTGTCACAAGCTCGCGCCAGATCATTAGGTCCAAAGATCGGTAGGCCATTGAGCACATGACCGTGCAAGCGCTCATCGTCGTCCACATAGCCCACGATCTGCACCTCTGCAGCCATGCTCAGCCCATTGGCGAGTTGTCGACCCGCTGAACCGGCACCATAGACCAGCGCACGCGGCACACCAGAGCGCAAGCGTGCGTTGCCAAAACCACCCAACCAGCGTCGAACCAACAAGCGCGAGGCCATCACGCCCATGGCAAATATGACCGGCTGCATCAGTCCCATGGACTTGGGCACGCCCGCCACACCAACGAGCGTGAAGATGGCGGCAAAAAACACGCCGTAGATCAAAAGTGCTTTATTTAGCGTGTAAAGGACCTGCAGCCCAGCCCAGCGAAAAATCGCACGGTACAAGCCCAGCGACGTGAAGATGGGCAGAGCTAACAAAGCGCCACACACGGCCATCCAAGTGTGCGCATCGCTCCAAGCAAGCAACTGCTCGGCACGCAGGTCCATGGCTACTACACAGGCGAAAGCGAGCACAAGCATGTCACTGGCCACGGCAATGGCCTGCTTGATGGGTCTAGGCACTTGCAACAAGAGCCGCTTGACAAAGCTGGATGCGGTGATCAGAGGCACACTTAGAGGACTGGAAAGAGCATCAGACCATTAGGCATGGCATTGATGGGGCATTTTGATTATCAAATTAGTAATGACAGTGTACCTGACCAAGTAAGTTGCTTTAAGGAGACGTTTGAGGCGCACTAGAACTCCATATCGGGACTTGGATCACCAACAATAGTCTAGGAATGATAAGCGGCTTTAGCAGGACAAGCGCCACCCCGCCCAGCGCCCAACATTGAGTATCAGGGCGCAGCACAGTGCCTTCGAAGGGGGGATGGGCTGAAATTGGCTTCGTTTTGCAAAAATCACAAATCATCGCCTTGGGCTATCGCTCTGATCCCCTTGACGAGCTGGTTGATAGCTCGTTTTTGATATCTCAGGGCAGATGCGTGGGTGTCCTTTGAAGCCTTGGCTTTTTCCAGAAGGGTCTTTTCTTCTAACTTCAAAAAGCCCTCGATGAACTTGATCTCCTCGGTTCGCTCCTTGCCCTTTAACTTAACGTCGTGATTCTTTTGAGGGGTAGTGAAGGTGATCGGTACGGCCTGCTTATTGAGAAGATTTTGTGCAAGCCTAGTCAGCGTGATGCGCCGGGGATCAAGACCCCGCTCCAGGACCTCACGGCAGACCTGGTCTTCATCAAAGTCCCTCAAAAAAGCTTCATTTCGCTCAAAGTCGACAATCCGCTTGGCCATTTCTCTGGCTTGAATTTCGTTTGCGCAATCAGCGAGTGCGAGACTTGATATTTCTTGGATTTCATCGGCGTACATGAACCGCCCCGGGAATTGAGGAGGCTCCTTACTCTGAGAAGATGGAGCCATGAACAGCAAGAAGTCCAATCGTTTTTCCCCCGAGGTGCGTAAGCGCGCCGTCCGGCTGGTTCAGGAGCATCGGGGCGAGTACCCATCGCTGTGGGCCTGTATTGAGTCGATTGCCCCCGTAGACTTCCCTGTCAAGTGGACAGTTTGAAACTAGAGACATTCCGTTCAAACACCCTTGGCAGGAATGCCGCAGGCGGCACATCCCCCAGGGACTCGTGTGGTCGATATTCGTTGTAGTCCATCAACCACTCGTCAGCGGCCATCTGCACCTCCGAGATGGAGTTGAACAAGTTGGCATCCAGAACTTCCACGCGGAAACTCTTGTTAAATCGTTCAATGAACGCATTCTGGTTGGGCTTGCCAGGCTGTATAAACAACAGCTTTACACCGTGCCGCTCAGCCCAGTCTGTAAAACCCTGTGATGTCATTTCCGGCCCATTGTCCATCCGTATGGCTTGTGGCTTGCCGTAGAC
>JACCDH010300795.1_pt1 | contig 10397 bp, 10 predicted proteins | sample 7442481 | NCBI WGS metagenome assembly JACCDH01 (sample SAMN15323433, study PRJNA562643) | freshwater metagenome | isolation source: river surface water | place: USA:Blue River Watershed | collected 2017-08-15
CCCGGTAATTGGCACCCAGCTCCTGCGGGAATGGGGCGGCAGAGAACATACGATCACCATCGCGAAGGATGGGTTCGACTGGCAGGGCCAGCGCTTCAAGTCACTCTCAGCCGTTGCCTACGCAATCACCGGCACGCGCTGGAATGGCTACCGCTTCTTTGGCCTGAGGGAGGCAACGCGATGAGCGACACTCCTCCCCGCCGCCTGCGCTGCGCGGTCTATACCCGCAAGTCCTCCGAGGAAGGCCTCGAGCAGGAATTCAACTCGCTCGATGCCCAACGTGAGGCCTGCGAAGCCTATATCGCCAGCCAGCGCGCAGAAGGCTGGGCCTGCATGCGCGAGCGCTATGATGATGGCGGGTTCTCGGGCGGCAACCTTGACCGCCCCGGCCTCAAGTGCCTGCTCGAAGATGTCGAGGAAGGCCTCGTCGACGTAATCGTGGTCTACAAGATCGACCGACTATCACGCTCGCTGATGGACTTTGCCCGCCTCGTCGAAGTGCTCGACCGCCACAACGTGACATTTGTCTCGGTCACCCAGTCGTTCAACACCACCAACAGCATGGGCCGGCTGACGTTGAACGTGCTGCTGTCATTTGCGCAGTTCGAACGTGAGGTGACCGGCGAGCGCATTCGCGACAAGATTGCAGCCTCCCGTGCCAAAGGCATGTGGATGGGCGGGTTCGTGCCGCTGGGCTACGATGCCGTGAACCGCAAGCTGGTGATCAACGGACCTGAAGCGGCGCTCGTTCAGCACATCTTCCAGCGGTTTGTCGAGCTCGGCTCGATCACTACCCTCGCCCGCGAGCTGGTTGCCCAGCGGGTGACGAACAAGCGCGGGGTCCTGATCGACAAGGGGTTCCTCTACAAGGTGCTGCGCAACCGGGTCTACATTGGCGAGGCCGTGCACAAGGGCACCAGCTATCCCGGCGAGCACCAGGCGATCATCGACCGAACGCTTTGGGACAAGACCCAATCGATCAACAAGGAAAGCCCCCGCAAGCGGGCCAACAATGCCCGGGCGCAGACACCGTTCATGCTGAAGGGGCTGATGTACAATGAGGCCGGTGTTGCCATGACGCCGAGCCACACCCGCAAGGGCGACAAGCTCTACCGCTACTATGTCTCGATGGACGCGATCCATAACCGTGCGGGCGAGTTCGGCGCAGGCCCCCGGCGGCTTAACGCCGGCATGGTCGAAGGCGTGGTACTTCAGGAACTGCGCCGGATGCTGCGCACCCCGCCGATCACCGCTCAGGCGGTTCAGCTGGCCCGCGAAACCAATCCGCGCATCGACGAGAACGATGTCATCGCAGCGCTGCGCGGGTTTAACGACCTTTGGGAAGCGCTGTTTCCAGCCGAGCAAACCCGCATTGCCCGCATGCTGATCGACCGGGTGACTGTGAACGACAATGGCATCTCGGTCGATCTGCGCATGGATGGCCTTGGGCCCATCGTTCATGACATGCTGGCGCACCGGAAGGCGGCATGAGCGACACGCCCGACATCTTGCGTATCACGATCCCGTTGACGTACCGCCGGCGCAATGGGCGGCCGCGGATCCAGCCGCCGGCGGAGTATACCGCTGAACATGATCGGGGCACTGATCCGCATGTGCTGCGCAACATTGCCCAGGCTTGGTCGTGGCGGCGCAAGCTTGAGAGCGGTGAGGTCGCGACAATCGAAGATCTGGCGCGCGAAGCCAAGGTCACACACCGCATGGTTGGACGGATGATCAGGCTTACCTATTTGGCCCCCGCCGTACTGGAGAAACTTCTGCTCGACCGTGTGCCGCCGACAGTCCCGGTCAAGGAGCTGGCGGCGCTGGCGGAGAAAGATTGGGCAGAGCAGGTGCGGATAACGGGCGAGTAGGAGAATTGTGACGATCCAAGTTGAAAGGACACAATCACCAACCTGCAGCTGCTCAGTTATTTGGAATGGTTCCGTCTGCCTGCAATCGTTTTACCAAATCCATGCAACCCAACGACGCAAGCTCACGCTGCCCCCAATTTGCCGCAGTACATCCCGAATGGCGACCCCGATCACGCACGTCATCTCAGACAACAAGAACTACTCTGCCTATGAGCGCACCGCCTACGAGGTGGGCATCGCTGGAAGGCTTCCATGGTTCGGGTGGGACATTTAGCCTTCGCAATTTACCCTCTTGAAACACCTTACATTTGCCATATATATTGCATGTGTATTTGCAAATGGGGCATATTTTTAATATGGGAAGAGATCGTAGGCAAAAATTTGTTGAGTTAGCTGAAAAGCGGACGAACAAAGCCATCGACTATATTCGCTTGGTGGGAAATCTAGCGAACAAAAATAATTATCAGTACACAGATGCAGACGCGAAGGCGATTTTGCGTGCGCTTGACGATGAGTTGAAAGCCTTGCGCGTCAAATTTGAGCAGTCAAACAAGGGCGAGAAGGCTTTTAAGCTCTAGGGTGGAGGGCAATTCGATGTGGTACTTTAAGAAGTCTGGCGCCCTAGACAGCAACAGGCGCTCGAAGCTGGAAGAGTTTTTTAGCGCTCAAAACGCCGCGACATCAGTGGTCCGGGAATCAATTCAAAATTCTCTCGATGCGATCGACAGAAAGCGTAGCGACAAAGTCCGCGTGCGGTTCACAGTTTCCGAGAGAAGCTGGGAAGACATTGCGCCCTTCGCGAACACTACAGATGTGCCATTAACTCTGGACGATCACACGAATTGCGAAGATTTGGACCGCTATGCAAGGTCCTTTAGGGGCAAAAAACTGCGGTGCCTGACTGTTGAGGATTACGGTACGAAAGGCCTGACGGGGACAACGGATAAGGACGACGCACGTTCGGGAAGCAATTTTGTAGGCTTTTGGTGGAACGAAGGCATTACCGGGAAAGGTAATGGCACATTAGGCAACCATGGCGTCGGTAAGATTACTCTAACCAGGGTTTCGGACATGTCCACCTTCTGGGCTATGACCAAGCGCGCTGACGACGATCAGACATTTCTGATCGGATTTTCAAATCTGCCTTTTCATCGCCTCTCAAATTGCAGTTACCTTGGTTATGGGCGGTATGGCGTCATCAAGGACGAAGCGGGCCAAGATAAATTTCTGCCAGTTACCGATCCTCAGACTATCTCGCAGTTTAGCCATGCATTCGGCATTGATCGCAGCGAGTATGGGCTGTCGGTCTTCATTCCTGCGGTGGTTGCAGGCATCAACCATGATTCCATGCTTCAAGCTGTCATCGAAGATTATTATTGGCCCATTCTCAATGGAAAGCTTGAGGTCACCATTCGCGACCTTACCAAAGACGTTGAGACGACCATAGACGTGAGCAACCTAGCCACGGCGATTGACCTGCTTGGAGATACTACGAAATCGAATTTCATTCGCGAACTGGTGAGCGCCGCCATTAAAGTCCATGGGATGAAGAAGGGTAACCCGAATTATTTCACAGGAATTCAGCCCGCCATCTATATAGACGGAAAACACAAACGTTTACGCCTGACGGCGGAACAGTTTTCAGCAGACAATCTCGCACGCCTGAAAGAACAGTTTGAAAAAGGCGAGGCAGTAGCTGTTCGGTTTTCTCTCGAGCTGGAGCCAAAAGATGGCGCCCCTCTGACCGGAACATTCGAAATTTTCTTGAAAAGCACGCCTGAGGCCAGCGTAGGTCGCATCAGCCAGTATATTCGCCATGGGCTGGTGATCACTGACCAAAAAACCAACATCGCCGGAAGGTTCGGTTATTGTTTCGTAGTTGTTGATGACGAAGACATGTCCAATTATCTCGGTACCGCAGAGGGGCCGGCCCATACGACTTGGGTGCTCGGGAAATTTGCTGAATCTGGTAAATATAATTCAGATGCCCCCCTTCGCTTCATCATGGACGCGGCCAGCCAGCTTTACCGAATCGCGTCAGGTGAAGATGAAGAGAAGAACGAGATTCAGAATTTCGCCGACGATATCTTCTCAATCGATCGACCGGGGTCAGGCAAGCAGCAGGAACAGCAGCAACAGGCCAAAAAGCGCAAGCGCTCAGAAGTGCCGGTGCCGCCACCCCCAGAAACAAAGCCAGCGGAGCTTATTCGTCTCGAAAAAATGGACAATGGAACGGGATTTGCGATCCATCCTACAAAGGACTTAGCTGAAATACTTGCTTCGGAAGGTATCACGCTACCGTTCCGGATTGATATTAAGTCGGCTTACCTTTCGGTGAAGGGGAATGGCCGGTCGTTCAAGGATTATTCCCCTCTTGATTTTGACTACGCTTCATCGATTCAAATCGAGAATTCGCCAATTGAGGCGGTGAAAATTCTGGAGCGAAGCGGAAATAAGTTGAGCCTAGAGGTGCACAGTCCGGACTTCCAGATTCAGGTAAAGGGCTTCGACAGACATCGCGACTTACTAAATCGAACAAACCTCCAGGTCAGCGAGAGCGAGGTGGCGTCATGAGCATCCGCTCTCAGTTTGTCGAGAAATGGAATTACACCGGCCGGAAACGGATCAAACAGCGCCCCGAGCTCTTCAATATTGAAGCTATAGGCCGCAAAGCTAATGAAGCATCATTCCGAATTGACTGGGATCTAGCGGAGATTTTGTCGCAAACAAAGGCGATGAAACAATCGGAGCACGCCCTTGTTCTTGACGCCATGTTCCTTGGCAACACCCGGAGATTTGAACTTAAGGCAGGCCATTCTCAGCAGAAGCTAGTTATCGACGAGTGTCCTGATGACGCTGTGATCGACTTTCGGATCAAACTCGTCTCGACAGCAGAAGGCTCTCGCGGCGCTTTAATTGCGGCATCATCATGGTTCAAACTCAAAGGGGGGCTTGGTGACGATACGGGTCAGTCGGTATCCAGCGGCTTTTTCAAACTGAACCTGGCGGACAGCTTGGGCGAACAGATCTGGAAAATCAGTTGGCCTGCATCTGACGACCCTCAGATTTTCCTGAACCGCAGGTATCACAATAAATTCAAGGATACTGCCGTTCTCAGATGCCACCTCTTTCCGGAAATTTTGCGGGGAGTTTTGCTTGGCATTCTGTTCCGAAATGAAAGCTTGGATGCGATCGAAGAAGGATCCGTAGCGGACAATTGGCTTACATTCGTGGAGCAGCGATTGGCAACGAACCTCCGCGGCGAAGACGCTGAGGTCCCAGACGACCCAGAAGGCCGCCTCGACCTTGTAGACCGGGTCGTAGAGGACTTCTCTCAATATACTTGGAAAAGCGGAAAGTCGCTGCTCGAAGAGGCTCTCAAATGAAAATACAGCTTCGCAAGTTCACGCAGGAAGGAATTGAGGAGTTTCGCTCTCTGATTGACGAGGAGCGAAACAAGGGCAATTCACGGCAGGTCTCCCTCGTTGACGATAATTTTGTCAAAGCTGTCGAGGCATTGGCCCGGGATACTGAGTATACCGAGGTCATGGATGCAGGATGCATTTTGGAGCTCGATCAAAAGTTCGCCGATCGATATGAAATGGGCGCCTACCTTAACGCTGAACTACCGGCAGACATCTCCCAAGTTCAGCACACAAATGTCGGTTTGTGGTCTTGGATCTCCGCCGCATATTTCCGTCAGCTTCTCGAAGCGAACAAGAAAACTGGCAAATTCAAGCTTTGGAGCTCATATCGTTACGTACCGCTTCAGTACCAGAAATTCAGGTATTATCGGCATTTGGCGTTCATGAACTTCTGGATCCATCGCACAATGGGCGAGGATGTCGCTAAGTTTTTCCTGTCTCGGCCGTTGTTTGAACATTCGGATGCAATTGAGCAGTTATACACTCAAGATCGAGACTTTCTGACTTCTGCAGGTCTCATTCAGGCCGCCCTTGAAATGTATATGGACCCAAAGACGGGCAGGATGAAGCCCAAGGCATTGGGCGAAGCAACCGGAGGCAGCGCAAGGCGACTTGCCACGAAAATCGCCAAGCAGCTTCAGATGAACTTTGACCTTCAATCGATGACCAAGGAAGAAATTTATCCGCTACTTCCTGCTGAGTTCGATCCATGGAAAAAATCGTCGGCTGTCTGAATAATACCCTCTACTGAGAAAAAGAGGGCAAGGCAGCGGAGAGCTGTTCAAACCTCCCCGACCGTAATATCCAATGGCGATGCCCGGCATCGCCACCCTCGGCCAGCTTCAAAACCTCCTTCGGGGGCAGGGTGTCCGCACTGCCTATGTGAAGTTGCTCTCTGCGAAGCAGGATAACGACAAGAACCAGATCTACCTTGGCGGCGGGCTGGACGGCGTCACCAACCTGTTTCCAGCAACAATCGAGGTTCGCTCCGCCAGCGCCAGCTCGGCAAAACGCAAATCTGCGGTGGGCAAGCCCAAGCTGGAAGCCAGGGTAGACTTCGCCTGGCTCGGCGGGAACGGAGCACGCTACGATGCTCCCAACACCCGGATTATCGACTACTTCCAATATCCGGAAGTCCGGATGTCCGGCTTCCTGAATGGCTGTGAAGCAGGACCGGATGCGCTTCGACGACGACTGCTTGCCGACTTCGGACGACGCATTCTTGTCATGGGTACTGCTTCTGACGGCAAAGTTGTAGGCGTCGTCCTGACTCAACGCGGCGATCCTTTGGTCGCGGATTTCCCGGACCTGCCGCTGGTTGCGTCCCGAGGCGTATTGCGCGTCCTGATGGTGGACGGAGAGGCAGGCGCCGAGCCAGCTGAACTGCTCCGCCATGAACTTACCGCCATTGTGCGAGGCGGCTGGCATAGCTCACGGATCAACCGCGGTGGGCGGATCGAACCCTTCACCGGATCGCAGGGTGGCGGATATACGCTTGAGGCCCTGCTTGGCGTGGCAGCGAACGGCAACAAGGCGCCTGACCGCCATGGCTTCGAGATCAAGAGCTTCTCAGGCAGCCGGATCAGCCTGATGACCCCGACCCCGGATCTCGGCTTCCAAGGCGAGCACAACTTTCGTGAGTTCATGGAGCGGTTCGGACATCCCGGCGTCAACGGCGATGGTTCACGCCGTTTCACAGGCCTGCACAAGTCTGGCACGATCAATGCCAAAACCGGGCTTGAGCTGCGCCTCACCGGCTACGATCGGGAAAATGACAAATTCGGCGATGCTGCCGGAGTTACCGTTCAGCTCTACCATGCCGAAACAGGCAAGGTTGCTGCCGCCTGGTCGCTCGAGAAGCTCGCCAACTGCTGGAACGCCAAGCACGCGAACGCCCTTTATATCACCTTCAAGAGCCGTGCGGGCAAAGATGGCCTCGCGGAGTATCAGTATTCGCCGACATGGGTTCAGGGGCGCGGTACCGATGTGTGGCGGCTCCTGCGGGCGATCGACAAGGGCATCGTGTTCTATGACCCGGCCGATACAATTTACCCTGACAATCGCGCCAAGGTGCGCCCGCAGTGGCGCATCAATTCCAGCCAGTTGCCTCAGGCAATGGCGCTGCTTTACGCCGAAGCATCGACCGTGACGGTCTGATCGCGGCCGATACTGGCTCGTATATCCGCGCCATCCAGGAAGGAAGCACAACGCGCCAGAACATCTTCAATCAGAAGGCGCTCGCGTCCCTTGAGAGAGCATTCCCAGACATCCAGAACCCGCCAGCCCTGATCGATTAATTGGGTTGCGACCTTCTGGTCCCGGACAATGTTGCCAGCAATCTTGCTCCGCCAGAACTGTTCGCGGGTCGCCGGCCAGCGGAACAGCGCGCAGTCATGGCCATGCCAGAAACAGCCGTGCACGAAGATCGCAGCCCGCCGCCCGGGGAACACAAGATCGGGCTTACCCGGCAATCCTTTTACGTGCAGCCGGTATCGGTATCCCAGAGCGTGAAGCCCCCGCCTGATCAGCATCTCTGGCTTCGTGTTGGCCGGCCCGATACCAGCCATCATCCGGCTGCGGACATCGGGCGGAACAATGTCAGCCAACAGCGCGCTTTCGTGACGTGGACTGGAGCCGGTCCATCTCCAGCATCTGCTTGATAGACGGTTCCATGAAGCGGGCTATGGCCTCGACTACCGGGACCACCACGGCATTACCAAACTGCCGATATCCCTGAGTGTCAGAAACCGGGATATGCCATTTGCGGTCGCCGTGCTCGAAACCCATCAGCCTTGCGCATTCGGTCGGCGTCAGCCGGCGCGGCCGGGTATCCTTCTGGGCAATCAGGATCTCGGACCCATCCTTGTGGTAGCGGGCCGACAGCGTGCGTGCGACGTCCTTCTCGCCGAACAGGCTATAGCCGAAGCCATTGCCGGCCTTCTCATGCTTGGCGCGGTAGGCCTGCAGATAGTCCCAGAGCTTAGGGGTCAGGGTGTATTTGGAATCCACTTCGTTATGCGATTGCAGAATATCACCCAGCTTCGGCCATTCCTTCTCCGGCGGGATCATCTTGTCGAAGTCCTTGAAGCTGAACCCGACCTCTTCCCGGAAACCGGCAATAAAGATCCGTTCGCGCTTCTGCGGCACCCAAGGTTCTGAGCTGATCACACGGAAGCTGATCTTGTAGCCCAGCTCGTCCTCAAGGGTGCGGCGGATCACCTCGAAGGTGCGGCCCTTGTCATGACGCTGCAGGTGCTTGACGTTTTCCAGCAGAAACGCCGGCGGCCGGTGATGCCGCAGGATCGCCTCGATGTCGAAAAAGAGGTTGCCCTGCTTCTCGTCGGCAAAGCCATGTGCACGGCCCAGCGAGTTCTTCTTGGAAACGCCTGCCAGCGAAAATGGCTGGCAGGGGAAACCTGCGAGCAGGACATCGAACTGCGGGATTTTCGAGGGATCGGCACCATACGGGCGAATGTCTCCGACCATCACATGATCATCACCCTCGGCAAAGTTCTTGCGGTAGGTTTCGTTCGACCAGCGATCCCATTCGCTGGTGAAAACGCACTCGCCCCCGATCGCCTCAAAACCCAGACGCAAACCGCCGATGCCTGCGAAGAGATCGATAAACCGGAATGTGGGCTCGGGCCGCTTCACCGACCGCTTGGTCGCGATCTCCCGGATCCGCTCCATGGCAAGCTTGGTTGGTGCGACCTCATTCGCGATGTAGCGGCGGACCTGGCGGGCTGAGACGCCAAGCTCTGCTTCAGCCTCCTCCAACGACAGGCCTGACCGCTTGAACAAATCCTCAAAGGTCGCGGTCCAGTCGTGCATCGGAAATCCTTTCAACTCACTCCCGGAAGAACCGGGTCATTTTTTGACGAAGTGGCATACAGATTCCCAGTGGGCAAGTGCATTTTGTTCTACTTTTGTTTTTGCTGTGGAAAGCCGATGTGTGTAGACAACACACCTCATCAAAGAACGGGGGAGCCCAATTCATGACCAATAACGAACTGGCTGACGCCATTGCTGAAGCGAACGGCTTGACCAAGGTCGCTGCGCGTAAACTGGTAAGTGACATCTGCGAAGCCATCGCTGGCGCAGCCGAAAAGGGCGAAGAAATCTCGCTCAATGGCTTTGGCAAATTCAAGGTAAAGGCTAGCGCGGCCCGCGAAGGCCGTAATCCGGCCACCGGCGAAACCATCAAGATCAAGGCTTCCAAGAAGCTGACCTTCGCTCCGGCCAAGGCCGTGAAGGATCGCCTCAACGGCTAATGAATGCAGGCCGCCAATCGGTTCGCACCTTGGCGGCCTCTATTCCCCTTTGGGGGATTGAAGCGACAATATCAGCAAACTAGATTATTTCAGTCTAATTACTGAAAGGTCTCATGCTGTGAACGGTTTCAAGACCATGTTGCTGCTGTCAGCGCTCACTGCGCTGTTCATGGGCCTTGGGTATATGTTCGGCGGCGCGAATGGCGCACTGATTGCCTTGGCCATAGCGGCAGGCATGAACCTGCTCACGTACTGGAACGCTGACAAACTTGTCCTGTCGATGCACGGCGCGCGGGAAGTGGATCAAACCAGCGCACCTGAGTTCTACACCATGGTCGCCCAGCTCGCTCGCCGCGCAGACCTTCCAATGCCGCGAGTTTACATCGTCGACAGCCCCAATCCCAATGCCTTTGCGACTGGCCGAAATCCGGAGAACGCCGCTGTCGCTGCTACCACTGGCCTGCTGCGAATGCTCGACCGTGATGAAGTGGCAGCAGTCATGGCGCATGAACTCGGTCATGTTCGTAACCGCGACACCCTGGTGATGACCATGGTCGCAACCATTGCCGGCGCGATCTCCATGATTGCAAACTTCGGCATGTTCTTCGGTCATGATGAAGAAGGCCAACCCAACCCCGCAGCAGCCATCCTTGCCATGATCGTCGCCCCATTTGCCGCGATGATCGTGCAGATGGCGATCAGCCGCACTCGCGAGTTTGGCGCAGACAAGGCCGGTGCAGAAATTTGTGGTAACCCCGCCGCTCTTGCTTCTGCACTTGCCAAGATCGCAGGGCCTGCCCGGCAGCTACCCAGCACGGCCAACAGCAACC
>JACCDH011354947.1_pt1 | contig 10395 bp, 12 predicted proteins | sample 7442481 | NCBI WGS metagenome assembly JACCDH01 (sample SAMN15323433, study PRJNA562643) | freshwater metagenome | isolation source: river surface water | place: USA:Blue River Watershed | collected 2017-08-15
CGCAGCCCTTCGGCCAGGAAGCTTCCCGCAGCCTTGCGGTGCTTCTTGTCTCGTAGCGCCCGCAGTGCTTTGACCGTGGGGTTCGAGAAGCCGGTGATTTGGCGGCGGGTCAAGCGTTCAATCCTCGCCGAAGCCGTCCTTGACCAGGCCAACAAGTTTAAGCAGCGCAGGTTCACAGCCATCGCCACTGACTATGATCTCGACTGTATCGCCCTTGGCGGCGCCGAGCATCATCAGGCCCAGGATCGATCCGCCAGCCGCTTCATTACCGTCCTTTTCGACCCGAACGGTCAGTCCGGTGCACAGCTGGGTCACGGCATTGACGAATTTGGCACTGGCACGGGCGTGGAGGCCCCGATTGTTGACGATCTCGACGGTTTCGCGTGCCTCAGCCATTCAGTCTTCCCCCAGCCAAACCGATTATCAGGCATCCTGCCCCAGAAACTCCGAAGCGATGGTGATGTAATTTCGCCCGGCATCGCGCGCCGCCTCGGTTGCCTTGGGCAGGGTCATGCAGGTGCGGGCCTTGGCGAGACGGATCAGCATCGGCAGGTTGATCCCCGCGATCACTTCCACCTTGCCGGATTCCATCAGTGAGATCGCCAGGTTCGACGGCGTACCACCGAACAGGTCGGTCAGGATGATCACGCCCGCGCCGCCGTCGACCGACTTCACGGCATCAGCGATTTCGCGGCGCCGGGCTTCCATGTCGTCATTCGGGCCGATGCAGACGGTAGCGACGGCATCCTGCCGGCCAACGACATGTTGCATGGCGTGAACGAATTCCTCGGCAAGTTTGCCGTGGGTTACCAGGATCAGGCCGATCATGCTGGGGGAGTGCTCCGAACTGCCGTGCCGGCGAATCCTGCCGGAAATAGGCGCTGCGCCATGACTCTGAACGCCGGCATGGTCAATGCTTTCCTTCCACCAGGTCGGCGGCGCGTGAGCCAAGATTACGGTGGATCACTGTCGGGCCGAATCCGGCGTCGTGCAGGACTTTGGCCAGTTCCTCGGCAGAAAAGACCGAGCGGTGGCGTCCCCCGGTGCAGCCAAAGGCAATGTTGACATAGGCCTTTCCCTGCGCGGCGTAGCGGGGCAGCAGCATCAGCACCAGATCGCGAATTCGGCCGAATGCTTCATTCCAGGCTGGGTCCTGGGTGATATGTTCACCCACCGGAGCATCTTGTCCGGTCAGCGGGCGCAATTGCGGATCCCAGTGTGGATTATCCAGAAAGCGCATATCAAAGACCAGGTCGGCAATCGGTGGCATGCCGCGAGAAAAGCCGAAGCTGGTGATCGTTACGGTCGTGCTTTTGGGTGCACTTTCCGCAAATCGTTCGCGAATGGCCTGCTGCAAATCGTTGCTGGTGAATCCGCTTGTAGAAACCACCATGTCGGCCCAGCGTCGCAGCGGCTCCAGCAACTCGCGTTCTGCCGCAATCCCGGTCGTCGCGGGGAGATCTTGCGCCATGGGGTGACGCCGCCGGGTTTCGTTATACCGGCGTTCAAGTTCGGCCCCGGCGCAATCGAGGAACAGCGTAGTCAATTCAAGATCCTGCCGCTGCACCAGCTTTTTGACCCGTTCGATAACCTTGTTGGGGTCAAAGCCGCGCGTGCGCGCATCGAAACCGATGGCAAGCGGTGCTTTCATCTCATTTCGCGGGACATCAGGGCTGTCGATCAGGCGGTCAAGCAGGCGGATCGGGAAGTTGTCGATGGTTTCCCATCCCAGATCTTCCAGCACCTTAAGCGCAGTCGTCTTTCCGGCGCCCAGCAGCCCGGTTACGAGCAGGACGCGCTGGCGGGGCAGGGCAGATTCAGATGCGTTCATGATCACTGCCAATGTGGACCTGCTTGGCGGGGAAAGGAAGACCCCACCGTTCCAGGGCCGCCTCTGCCCGCAACGGCAGTACAGGACTGTCTGGCCACAAGGCCAGGCGTGGAATGCTGATCCCGCCGATATCAACCAAGTCTGGGGCCTCTGGCAGGCGCGGTGCGGCGTAATCCAGCACAAGTGTCAGTGCGACCGGCGCAGAACCCGCAACAGGCCGCGTTAGCAAACCGACGTTGCGCACCTCGATCAGACCGGCAATGTGCGGTGGCGGTGATGCCCACACCGCCCCTGAGCGCGCTGCCAGCGTTACGCCATCATCGCCGATCAGCTCTGCGCCTCGGTCCAGCAAGGCCAGGGCGAGGCTCGATTTGCCGCTGCCGGGAGGGCCCTGGATCAGGATCCCGCGTCCGCCGACAGCCACGCAGCTAGCCTGCATGATCTCGCTCATTCTGCCTCTTCCGCAACTTCGACCAGTGGCAGGGTCAGCATCATGCAAGCTCCGCGCTTTCCATCGGGGCGATCCTGCGCGGCGAGGGCCCCGTCGTGTGCCTCGGCAATCGTTCGGGCGATCGCCAAGCCAAGCCCGGAGTGACTGCCGAAGTCCTCACTTTGCGGACGGAGCGAATGGAACCGCTCGAACACCTTCTCGCGCGCTTCAACCGGAATGCCGGGGCCATCATCGCTAACAGCAAGTTCCAGCATCTCCCCCTGACGTTCCAGCGTTACTGTTACAATCCCGCCCGAAGGAGAGAAGGAAACCGCATTGTCGAGCAGATTTTCAAGCACGCGCTCCAGACGGGCCGCATCGCCGGGAACTTCCCAGGGGCCATCACCCAGCGGCGCAACCTCAATCCCGCAACCCGCATCGCCAGCCCGCTCTGCCCGGGCAGCCACGAGCGAACCTGCAAGGTTCAGCATGTCCACCGGGACAAAGCGGGTGCGGGAAAGCTCGGCGTCAATCCGGCCGGCTTCAGCGATCTCGGTAATCAGTCGGTCAATCCGGCGCAGGTCGTGGGCTGCGATCCCGATCAGTTGCCGTCGCAGGGCCTCGTCGGTAACCTTGCCGAGCGATTCAAGCGCCGAACGCAATGAGGCAAGCGGGTTCTTGATTTCGTGCGCCACATCAGCGGCGAAGCTTTCGCCCGCGTCAATCCGGTGGCGCAGAGCGGAGGACATGTCGGAAATGGCGCGGGCCAGCAGACCGATCTCGTCGCGCCGATCAGGCAGACGGGGGACCACGACCTGCCGCTCGCGTCCCAGCCGCACCCGGATCGCGGCACGAACCAGCTCACGCAAAGGCTGCACGATTGTCCGCGCCAGGAACAGCGAGAGCTGGATTGAAATAATCAAGGTGACCGCAAGCACAATCGCCAGGGTTTGACGCGCATCGCGCACGCTTTGGGTCACATCGCGGGCGTTGCGGGTGGTGAGCAGCATCTTGCCGGTATTGCCGATCGGCGTAGCAGCGTTGATCACCGGGGTTTCATCAGGTGCCACCCGGCGCTGCACGACAGTCGCTTGCAATCGGGCGGCTTCGGCAAGCTCTGGCCAGGCCTTGCTGCTTTCAACGGGTGGATCAGCATAAGCTGGACCCGCGGCATTGCCGATCAGGAAGTTCATCCCGGCATCAAGCCAGCGTGCTGCGTGCTGGTACCAGGGCTCATCGGCGGGATCGACCAGTCTGTAGGCCGGCTTGGCAAGATTGAAGCTATCCAGCATGAGCTGCCCAGAGGCGTCGTAAAGTCGCAGCCGCAGGGTTTGTTCCTGCCCGATTTTGGCCAGCAAGGCCGCCTGCTGGGCGGGCGGGGTGGCCGCCAGTCCCCGGGCCGCGATCTGCGCCTCGGCCCGAGCAAGCTGATATCGTTCGGCGAACAGCTGATTGCGATAGGAATCGAGGTAAAACAGGCTACCGGCCATCAATCCCAGTGCGATGATGTTTACCGCCAGGATCCGCGCCGTCAGCGAAGTTCGGCGGGTCCAGTCTCGCCGACGGCGGGTCCGTGGTGGAACCGGATCAGGCATCGCCGAACGAATAGCCCGCGCCGTAAAGCGTCGCGATTGCGCTAAAGTCGGGGTCCACGACCCGGAACTTGCGCCGCAAGCGCTTGATATGACTGTCGATGGTTCGATCGTCGACGAACACATCATCGCTATAGGCGGCATCCATCAGTTGGTTGCGGCTTTTGATCACCCCGGGGCGGGTCGCCAGGGCCTCGAGGATCAGAAATTCGGTTACGGTCAGGGAAACCGCCTTGCCATGCCAGTTCACGCGGTGGCGGGCTGGATCCATTTCAAGCGGACCGCGGGCGATCACCGAACTTGTCTGCGCCTCAGCAACATGGTCGCTGTCAGTTGCCCCAGTTTCACCGCGAACCAGTTCGCTGCGGCGCAGGATCGCACGGATCCGGGCTACCAACAGCCGCTGGCTGAAAGGTTTGGTGATGTAATCGTCGGCACCAAGCGACAGCCCCAGGGCTTCGTCGGTTTCCTCATCCTTGCTGGTCAGAAAGATGACCGGCAAGGCGCATTTCTCGCGAAGTTGGCGCAGCAGCTCAAAGCCGTCCATACGCGGCATCTTAATGTCGCAAACGGCAAGGTCCGGCGGATTTTCAAGCAAGGCTTTAAGGGCGGTTTCGCCATCTGAATAGACCCGCGTGGCAAAGCCTTCAGCCTGTAACCCGATTGAGACGCTGGTCAGGATGTTGCGGTCATCATCGACCAGCGCGATGGTTTGCAAGGGCGTGGCGGGGGTGGCGTCCATGGTTTTGGTCTCGGTCACGGGTTACCGCCTTCGTCGCTCGGTGACAATCTTGGCTGCCGGGTTGCCCCCGCATTCGATTTTTTGCCGCGACTGGGAGCAGTTGTGGCTCTGCGCGGTTTGACGCCTGAACCCCGCCCGGCTATGCGGCAGGCGAATCCTTGCATTCGTATGCAAGGGTCCCGGCGGGCACATTGCTGCCCCTCTAAACTACGGAGAAGACCTTGACCGCTGCGCTGTCCTACCCGCTTGCCAACCAGGGTATTGCCACCGATGCCACGATCTTTGCCAACCTCGGCACTGCCCCGTTGGTGGAGCATGCGTTGAAGCGGGGCGAGGGGCAGCTGACCAAAGACGGCGCGCTGCTGGTGGATACCGGAAAGTTCACCGGGCGCAGCGTGAAGGACAAATACGTTGTTCGCGATGCCACGACCGAGGGATCGATCAATTGGGGCGCGATCAACCAACCGATGGCGACTGAACACTGGGCCAATCTGAAGGCGGATTTTCTGTCTGCGGTGAAGGATCAGAAAGAACTGTATGTTGCCGATCTGTTTGGCGGCAGCCAGCCCGAATACCGCGTGAACGTGCGCGTTATCACCCAGCTGGCCTGGCATAGCCTGTTCGTCCGCACATTGCTGGTCCGGCCCAAGGCGGATGAACTCGCCGGCTTCGTGCCGGAATACACCATCATCAACCTGCCCAGCTTCAAAGCCGACCCAGAGCGTCACGGCTGTCGCAGCGATACGGTGATTGCGGTGAACTTCACCGAAAAGCTGATCCTGATCGGCAACACCGAATATTCAGGGGAAATGAAGAAGGGGGTGTTCGGCCTGCTCAACTTCCTGTTGCCGGCGCAGGGGGTGATGCCGATGCACTGTTCCGCCAATATCGGTGCCGATGGAACCAGTGCGATCTTCTTTGGCCTGTCAGGCACCGGCAAGACCACTCTGTCGGCCGACGCCAGCCGCACCCTGATTGGCGATGATGAACACGGTTGGTCGGACCAGGCGGTCTTCAATTTCGAAGGCGGCTGCTATGCCAAGATGATTGACCTCTCCGCTGAAGGTGAGCCGGAAATCTACGCGACTACCAAGATGTTCGGCACGATCCTTGAAAATGTGGCGATGGATCCGGAGACGCGCGAGCTTGATTTCACCGATTCAAGCAAGACCGAAAACACCCGCGGCGCCTATCCGATCGAGTTCATTCCGAACACCAGCGAGAAGAACCTCGGCCCGCCCCCTTCGAACATCATTTTCCTGACTGCGGATGCTTTCGGGGTGCTGCCGCCGATCGCGCGGCTGACCCCGGAACAGGCGATGTACCACTTCCTCTCGGGCTACACCGCCAAGGTTGCTGGTACCGAAATCGGCGTGACTGAACCGCAGGCAACCTTCAGCACCTGCTTTGGCGCAGCCTTCATGCCGCGCCACCCCAGCGTCTATGGCAACTTGCTGAAGAAGCGGATCGCCGAAGGCGGGGCCGAGTGCTGGCTGGTCAATACGGGTTGGTCGGGCGGTCGGGCAACCGATCCGGGGATCAAGCGCATGCCGATCAAGGCCACCCGCGCGCTGCTGAACGCTGCGCTTGATGGCAGCTTGAACAATGCGGAATTCAAGAAGGATCCGAACTTCGGTTTTGAAGTGCCGGTTGCGGTGCCGGGCGTGGATAGCAAGCTGCTTGATCCGCGCGGTGCCTGGGCCGATGCCGCCGAGTATGACAAGACTGCGCAGGAACTGGTCTGCAAGTTCATTGAGAATTTTGCCCAATTCAATGACTATGTGGATGAAAGCGTGCGTCAGGCGGCTCCAACCGCCGCCTGATCGGGCCCGGAACCGCCGGGCCTTGTAATGAGCCCCGGAGTTGCCAGTGTCAGACTTTCCTCTTCGCCTGTTCGCCGATGATGCTGCAGTTCGGCGGATCGGGTACGGCCTGCTTGAATGCACCCTGCCGCGCGCCCAGTGGACACACGAGGCTCATCTCGCGGCCTGTCTTTGGCTATTGACCGAGCGCGACGATTTGCAGGCTGAGCGCGATCTGCCGGATATCATCCGCCGCTACAACGTAAGCGCTGGCGGGGTGAACGATGATACGCAGGGTTATCACGAGACGCTGACCCAGCTTTACATTCGCGGGCTGCGCCTGTTCCTTGCGGGGTGTCCCGAAACGCGATTGATCGAACGGGTCAACGCAGCCTTGTCCGGGCCAATCGCTGCGCGGGATTGGCCGCTGCGGTTTTACAGCCGCGAATTGCTGTTCTCGGTAACTGCCCGCCGCGCCTGGGTAGCCCCAGACCTCTGTGCAATCGAATAAGTTGTTATTGATAAAAGGTTTTTATGGCGCATCATGCAGCCTCCCCCGTTGGAGTCGCAAGCATGAGTATTTTCGATTCAATTCTGGCCCAAGCCGGGCATGCGGATCTTGCCGATCTCGCCGACAAGCTCGGATTGCCGGCTGACATGGCGGAGAAAGCCGTCGCAGCGCTGGGGCAAAGTCACGGTGAACCCGGTGATACGATTGCCGCTGCCGCTGCGAAAACAGGTCTGGATACCGGCGTGCTTGGCCAGATCGTCCACCAGCTTGGCGGTGAGGGCATGCTTGGCCAGTATGCTCAGGCCATGCAAAACAGTCCTCAGTTGTCCGGCGTGTTCAAGTGGCTCGACCAGGACGGTGATGGCAACCCGATTCACGACGTGATGAGCGCGGTGGGCAAGCTGCTTGGCAAGACTTAGCCCGTCTTGGTGGCAATGTAGCGATCAACGTTCTGTGCCAGCACATCAAGCGGCACATTGCCGCCGCCAACCACGGCATCGTTGTAGTCTCGCAGATCATACTTTGCGCCCAAGGCAGCCTTCGCCCGTGCCCGCTGGTTCAGGATTTCGTTATGACCGATCTTGTAACCGCAGGCCTGGCCCGGCCACGAGCAATAACGGTCGACTTCGCTCGATACCTCAGCGCGGCCTGACCCGTTGGTATTTGCGAACCAGTCAATCGCCTGCTCACGCGTCCAGCGCTTGGCATGCAGTCCCGTGTCGACCACTAGGCGACAGGCGCGAAATGCGATGGACTGAAGATAGCCAAGTTGCCCGACCGGATCGCCCTCATAAGCGCCCAATTCATCCCCCAGCGTTTCGGCATAGAGCGCCCAGCCTTCGGAATAGGCGTTGAAGGCCAGCAGCGTGCGGATCAGCGGCAGGCGATTGGCATATTCGCCCTGCCAGACATGGCCGAAAATACCTTCGTGGAACGCGAGCGTGGGGAGGCTGTAGCGACTGTGCAGCTCGGTCGTGCTGAGATTGATCCAGATCTTGCCGGGGATCGAACCGTCGATCGAACCGGCACCGCCATAGGCGCCAGGCGCGCCAGCTTCCTCGGCCGGCGGCAGGCGGCGAATCTCTAGGTTGCCCTTCACAGGGTGGCCAAATGCGCGGGGTGCCTGCGCGCGCATGTAATCGACCTTCGATTGCATTAGCGCGATGATCTCGGCGCGGCCGTTGTCATCGTTCGGGAAGGTGAAGCGCGGGTCTTTGCCCAGTGCGGTCATCCGCTCGCCGACCGTGCCGTTGGTGTAACCGAGCGAGCGGAGGATCGGATCCATGCGCCCATGCAGCATGGCAAGCTGTTCAAGCCCGATCTGGTGCACTTCCTCTGGTGTGCGGTTCGTGGTCGTGCTGGCGGCCAGGCCCCATGCATACCATTCGTCGCCGCGGGGGCGGGCCCACAAACCAGCATCAGCGGTGGCCCGGCTGCGTTGAAGCTTCAGTTCGGCTAGCTGTGTTTCAAGCGCAGCCGCGACCGGACCGGTTGCGAGGGCGTGGGCCCGGCTTTCCCAGTTTCCGGGGATGGTGGTGGTGCGGTGGGCAAGCGAGCGGGTCAGATCGCCCCCATCGCGAAGTCCTGCCAGCTGAGTTTCCATCTGCCTTATGGCCTTGTCGAGCAGGAAGCTGGGCGGGATGACGCCCATCTGCCGGGCTGACTGGATCCGTTCCAGTTCACCGCCAAGCAAGCCCGGAAAAGCGCTCAGACGCGAAAGGTAGGCCTCGGCATCGGCTGCATTGCGAACCGGGTGATCACTATCGAGGAAGCGCGGGACGTCAAGGTAGCCGCCGACATTCTGCACCACGACATATGGCGTGTTGCGCCAGCCACCTACGGCGACATCGCCATAGGGCAGGGCAAGGCCCTTGAGCGAGGCTCGGAACGCACTGCGCACCACGGCCAGGCTGGTGCGGGTGTCAGGGGCCAGGCCTTCGGCATTGATGGCTTCGACTTTCGCCAATCCGCTGCGCAGTAACTGTGCCATGGCTTGTTGACCGGCGGCAGAGCGATCACCCAGCCTGGCCCGCAGATCAGCATGAGCCCCGGTATCGATACCTAGCGATGTGGCGGATTCAGGGTTCTGCGCGATCAATTGCCAGGCGAGCGAATCGAGCAAGGCCTCCGCGCTGTCTGGCGCGGCCGCTGCCGCAACGCGATTTGCGCAACCGGGAAGGATCGAAACGGCGGCCGAGGCGCCTAGCAGGCCCAGAGCATGGCGACGGGAAAACGAAGTGCTTTGCATGCCGTTATCGTGCGTCGCTGCGCCGAGCCTGTCAAACCATCGCCTAAAATATGGGGGATTACGAGATACGGCTGGCGAGCTACTCCAAAGGCTATTAGCCTGCCGCACAATCGGCGTCGCAACCTGTGAACTGAATAAGACAAGCCGGGGAGATTGCGCGATGCCGGACCAGGGTTTGCTTGACGTCCTGCGTCGCAGCGGGGGAGTGGCTGCAATCGCCCGGCAGGCCGCAATCAACCCAAGCGAGGCACTGGCGGTAGCAACGGCGCTGATGTCCTTCGTGCGTGGAGGGATGTGCAGGCGCGTCGAACACGCTGGCAATCCGGGTGACGGACTATCCGCGCTGATTGGCGAGTTTCAGAGGCTCGGCGGCGGAATGTTGGCGGGCCGTGTTCTTCAGCATGACGGCGTGCTCGACCAGCTGGACTTGTCATCGGGTGATCCCGTCGTGACAGCAATATTCGGATCGGGTGATGTCGCGGAAAAGGTCGTTGCGCAAGCATCCCGCGATAGCGGTATCGATCGCGCCACGGTTGCTCGGATTCTGCCGCTTTTGGCCAAGCTTGCCGGTGGTTATGTTGCCGCACGGGCAGGAGGAATGGCTCCGGCTGATCAGTTGGCAGAACTGCGGCCGCTTCTAGACCTTGGTAGCCCGGCCAACCCGCTTGACGCAATCAGCTGAATCGCCGACCTGTTGCGGCCATGATTACCACAGTCCTCTCGCTGCTGACCCTTGCTGTCCTGCTGATGCTGGCCGGGGCGATGCTGCAATGGCGGCGCGGTGAACGTCGCAAGGCAGTCTTGCTGGTCATCCTGGCACTGGTCGCCGGGATCAACATTGCGATCTGGACGGTGCCTTACGAGAGCGGAGTCGCACCGGTGGCGCAAGCGGGCGATACGCCCGCCTGACGCATCAACGGATCGGGCAATCGGGTGCAAGCCGCATGTCGAGGTAATTGTCGACTGCGCGCATCATGTCGTCGAGCTCGTTCTCGAAGAAGTGGTTGGCGCGCGGGACTTCATCATGGTGGATCGTGATGTGCTTTTGGGTGCGCAGCTTGTCGACCAGCTTCTGCACGGCGCCCGGCGTCACCACCGTATCCTGCGCGCCCTGAACGATGATGCCCGAGGCGGGGCAGGGAGCCAGGAAGCTGAAATCATACATGTTGGCCGGCGGGGCGACCGAAATGAAGCCGCGGATTTCCGGACGCCGCATCAGCAGTTGCATGCCGATCAGCG
>JACCDH010318119.1_pt1 | contig 10389 bp, 27 predicted proteins | sample 7442481 | NCBI WGS metagenome assembly JACCDH01 (sample SAMN15323433, study PRJNA562643) | freshwater metagenome | isolation source: river surface water | place: USA:Blue River Watershed | collected 2017-08-15
ATCGCGAACAGATGGAAACGTATGTTCGTGAAGAAATCACTAAACAAATGGCTGAAGAAAAGTTGGACGGCAGCATCACTATCAGTCAAGTATTGATCCGTAATATCGTTCCAGCAGATAGCGTTGTTGAATCAGCCAACGCTCTTGTTCGTGCTAAGAACGAATACAAACAGAAAGAAGTTGAAGTAGCAACTGCTCGCAAGGAAGCAGAACGTATGGCTGCTTTGGCTAATAACTCAGCCAGTTCAATCGCATTCATGAACGCACAGGCCGCTCTTAATATCTCGGAAGGTATTAAGAATGGTAAGGTCCAGACTATTGTTGTGCCAAGCAACATGACTGGTTTGATGATTAACAAGTAATCAAGGATAGGGTAGGTAACTGCCCTATTTTTCATATGAGCTTTCTAAGTTTTCTAGGATTTGGAAAAATGGTCAAAGATGGCGCAGATGTTTTGGAGTTTCCAAAGCCCAAGGCAGTTCCTTATGTAGATCCCCCCAAACCAAAAGAAGAACCTGCTAAGATTTTTTACCGTCTTGGACTAACTGATAATAATCGTGTTGCCTTTAGTATGGGTCATATGGAAATTACTATGAATCACGAAGGCTGTCAACAAATGATTGACCAACTTAAATTCTTCCAAAGTCAATTACAAGACGAAGGCGGACCAACAGATGATCCGGATGGTGGTTTGCCTCTTCCGGAAGAAGTAGAAAATAAAAAGGCGGCATAATGGGATCCATACTCAGTGACATCTTCGAAAGGATGGGAGATTTCGAAACGAAGCCTTTGCATAAAAATCATAGCAAAGCCGTAGACGTTGTAGAGTTTCCCTGTGTGCATCGTGATGACAGCGAACCGTTGTCTATCATCTGGCCTGATCTTAAACAAGGTCCTTGGATCGCAGGTGGTGCTTGTCTACGCTGGTATCAATGTCAGCCTGTGGGCGAAAACGACATTGACATATTTTGTTCTAGCGCAGAGCAGGCACAGAGCATCATCGATGAGATCAAGGGCTATGGTAGATATACTACAAAGTATGAAAGCGATAACGCCACTACATTGAGTTACTATAGTAAAGATTCTAATAAGACCTGGACACTACAGGTCATCAAGCGTAGATATTTTACCAGCCTCAAAGATGTCATCGACAATTTCGATATCTCTGTCTGTCAACTCGGAACCGCGGGCAATGATTGGTTATTGGGAAAGAATACAGCTCGAGATATTCGTGAAAGAAATCTGCGTATGAATATGCCCTTACAGCCCGATGCTGTCAAACGGTTGGCAAAATATTGGACTTATGGTTATCGTCCCGTAGACGGACTTTTAGATGCTGTTAAGGCAAATCCAGTAGGAAAGAAAATGTTCCAAAGCAATGAGGACTATGAAAATGCGTTCTGAACAATCATGGAGTCTCCTAGATCCAAAACCAGTGATGCTATATCTTTCCAATCTAGATGAATACATCGTATATTGGAACGGTATCGCCACTACACATCTAATGGCTTTAAATTTAGCCATGGAGTATTATGGTATTTTTCCTACTCCAGAAATGAAATCGGCTATGGAGCAGAACTACAGCAAGATTTATTATGCCAACGGTTTTGATACCCGTGCATGGGATCTCAAAGTGTCCAGCTCTCCAATCTATCCATATGTGAAAAGATTGTTAGCAGAACATTGTAAAAAAGTGATTGACGAATCGGGTCGAGACATAACCGAAGTTTTGGGTTGGTTTGATTATAGTAAGGCAAGAAAGGACACACAGTGACATTAGAACAAGCATCAATTTTCTTATCAGGTAGCATTTTATTTGCTCTTGGTATGACTGCCCTTATTTTGGCACTAGTAGCAATTAACAATTTGATCCATAGATTTTGGAAACCGGTAACTATCCTTACTAAAGAAAGCTTCAGTCTTTTTGCAGGTCATCAGTCAAACGATCCTATGCAAAATCTTACCCAAGAAGAATATGACAGATTGGTTGAACATTTGGAAAAAATGCGAGCGTCCAAATCATCGATTGACAAACAATCCATTTGATGTTATAATAACTTATAATTTGAAAGGAATGTAGATGATCACTCTCAAGCAATTTATGGAAACCGTAGACTATCGCATCACAGAAGGTAGCGATTATCAATGGCAATGTTTCGGCCCTAATGCCTATTGTCTAGATAGCTGGAACGGTGAGCAAGACGGTCATACTATCAGCATCATTTTTGATACCAAAGATCAAACTGTGTATCAGGTAACAGCATATGATTATGCTCGTGAACGTGCTTATCGTATGACAAATCCAGCGTTTAAGAAAGCATTCGATGCAGAGTGCGAAGATCGCGACATTCTCGATATGGCTTGGGAGCTCGATGATGGTAGTCCTGTCAAATATATTGACCTAGATGTTGAAGGAGATTTTATCGAGAAAGCTCGAGCTATCTGTAACGATCAAGACTACGATACTCGTGTTCAAATTCAAGTAGAGTTTTCAGATGAAGAACTTTTAGAATACATGAAGATCGCACACGACCGTGATATCACTTTTAACCAACTAGTTGAAATCGCACTACAAGAAGCGATTGATCAACATCGCATGTTAAACGATATCCCTTTTCCAGTAAAAAAGAAAAAGAAAGATAAAAAATGACTGACGCACAAAAGTTTTTAGAAGATCTAAGAACTGGTGTTAGATATGTAGTGATCAATACCTGTTATGGCGGTTTTGGTCTCAGCGATCGTGCTAAAAACGAGTATATGAAGTTAGCAGGACTAACTGAAAAAGACTTTCACGATCGAGAGCTGCCCAGAGACGATCCTTACCTAGTTAAAGTTGTTAAAGAACTAGGTATGGGTGCTAACGGAAACCATGCCAATTTAAAAATCGTAGAAATACCCGGCGATGTAAAATGGCACGTCGAAGAATACGACGGTAACGAATGGGTAGCTGAGGATCACCGAACATGGAGTTAATCCGATTTAGCTTTGGTAAAGATCGATTTCACGAACAGCGAGACATGCAGTCTTGGTGTGAATCCCAATTTGGGGACGGTGGATATTATGCCTTTACTAAAAATCCAGAAACCGCAAGATGGAGCATAGATTCCATGTTCGGTAATACTCATTTCTTTTTTCGAAACACCGAAGATGCCCTGTTGTTTGCACTGAGGTGGAAGTGAATAAACATATGGTAGGTTCTATAAACGAGATCTTGGCGACAAGGTCTCGTGCCACCTTTAGTTATCGCATAAACTTTGACGAAGTAGGCTATGAGACACTGCCTAAAATGAAACAGTGGTGTGAAGAGAACTGTGAAGATATTTGGCGCTGTGAAAGTTTTCACGCATTGTATTTTCAATTCGCAGAAGAACGTGATGCTACGATGTTTATGTTACGTTGGGGCACGGCAGAAGGAAATAAAATAAAATGAGAGTTCTAAAGAAAACTATCTGGCCCTATCAAATCAAAATAAAAAGAGAATTACAAGGGGTTGATCCTAGAGTAGCATGGCTAGAAGAAAAAATCCCAGAAGGACGATGGTATGTGATCGCTCCGCATACCTTTTGTTTTAAAAACGAAAAAGACGCTATAATGTTTAGTTTAAAGTGGAGCCAGTGATGTATGCGTGGCAGATAGAACTATTAGATAAAATGACAAAATACAAAGGACGAGGCATGATACAGATCACAGGACGAAATACAGGCAAGGGTGCCTTTTCTGCTCAAGCCCTTCGGCGAATGATGCAGGATCTATACAGTCGTCCTTTAGAGGATATCGTTCTTTCAGAAGGAAAAGTATATGGTGCCCGTTATTATACGGCAGAGCCCATAGGCGGCAACTGGCTAGAGATGGAAGCATGGTGCTACGAAACCTTCGGCGATGACACAAGTCCAATCTGGGGAGAATCAAAGGCTCCGGAGCCAGCACAGCGTTGGTATAAGAACGCTCGAAAGTTTTGGTTCCGTAATGAAAAAGATAGAATGTTATTTGTATTAAAATGGCGATAAGAACTCTAAGACGCAAAGTCATCATACGTGAATACGATTTCAACAAGGTCCGAGATCAGGCGTTCGCTCCCTTGGCTATGATGGGTGTCTTAGACAGTCTATATGATCGTGCAGAGTTCACTCCTATCAGTCAAGATAATCTTGAGAAACTAAAACTAGTAGAGATCCTTAAAGGCAAGACTACTAAACTATCTGAAATAGAACTAGATCTACAACGACCTGCGATATTGGTAGCACAGTTACGAGACTATCTTTATGATGTCAAATACTATCGCTGGAATGTAACCGTAGACGAAGAGGGCTATGTCTGTGTTCAGGCCCGCAAGAACACTCCCAAGACTCGATTAGGTTGGGCCGTGTTCGAAAAAGATTTAGAAAGCAGATTATGAATATAGAAGAAGAAATCATATCTACTATGGGTAGAGAAATACAAAAAGAAATAGATTTCGAAGTTCTAGCAGGTATGTTAAAAGAATTAGGTTGGACTAGAGTTGTCTTATCGCCGATGACCAAAGAGGATAGTGATGCTATCGATAAGTGGGTTATCGAATATGTAAACGGACCTCATGAAACTCTAGGGTTAGTTTGGATGTTTCAAGATTCAGCGGATGCTATTAACTTTACATTAAGGTGGCGTTAATGGAATACTTTTGGAGTGAGGGTGGTAATAATCGTCCAGACTTTACCTATCGTTATACTATGAAAGAAGTAACCAGCGAGATGTATCGGTGGTGTCAAAGCTATCCTGCGAACGGTCCATTTGATCGATTCCATGTTATCCGTAACTATGGACAGCCTACAGATGCTGACAAGAAAGAAATTCCACTAATTCAGTTTGAAAATAAAAAAGCTGCCTTCATGTTCAGTATCGCTTTCAGCGAATATATCCTAGAAGATAAAACCTACAGTTTTGCCAAAGAATGGAAATAACACAGAGAATCTATGACGGCTGCGACTGCTATCCCTGGATGGAAGTTCGTGCTTGGTGGCCTGTTAAGACTATCTCTGGAAAGTATGTCTGGGGTCGTAAGATCTACAAACGTAAATTTTGGGCAGTATGGGGTCGAGGATTCCATATGGAACCGGAAGTAGAATACGCTGAACTGTTTGATATATTAAATTATGGGCAAACTTAAAAATTCTATAATGTGGCCAAGTGCGCCAGACCGATCATCTGCTGCAAATCAAATATTAGCTGACGCATACTTTAAACATCATTCTCCCTACACTCATCGGCCACCTAAATATAAGTATAACGTAATAGGAGATCGTGTGGAAGAATGTAAAGAAGTTGTTGTTCACGAATTTTCAATGGGCGACGTTGAAGATCCGGATTTGTATGCTGCTCAACCGTTATACGATTGGGAACACAGTGATATCGGCCAGTGGGTTATGAAAAATGCCGCAGACACTCCAACGTGGTATAGAATGGCTGATCCTATAAGCTACGGATACAAATATCAGATCAGAGCCAAATTAATGGGACCATCCCTAACAGAGTGGTTGTTGAGATACGGTAAATGATAGATCCCGATCCAACAACAACTATTCTTAGAGCACAAAAAGCTGAAGAACATCTCAAGGTAGATGATAGGCTAATGGACCTGTTATCTACCTATCATATTATTGTATTATCCGATGACGACTTCGCAGAAAAGCTAACTTGGTGTCTTGAACACTGTCAAAACAAATTCCGTGATTTAAGCGATCCAAACGGTCGTGCTTGGTATTTCCAAAATGAGCAAGATGCTATGATGTTTTCTATGAGATGGGCATGAAAGTCGTTTACCTCAACGATCAAAACATTCCCTACGAGCAGGCACACGATCATTTCAAAAAAGCCGCAGATTGGGCTAGAAGACAATGCTCCAGTTTTGTAGATTATCATGTGCAAGATGTTTCTGATGTTTCTTATGTCTACGATAATGTTGCCCAATACGGATTCAATGATCCAAAAGATGCTCTATTATTCGAATTAAAGTGGAAATCAAGTTGACAGCGTAAGTCATTGATGTTATAATAAGACATCATAAACAAACATAGAGAGTTCATTATGCCACGTGAACGAGCTAAACTTTCAGACAAACAAGAACGAATCCTAGTGCAATGTCAACTGATGGGTCTAACTCCTCGAGACATGCAACAGATCTCTAACAGGTTGATCGCTCTGCAGAAAGAAGCCGACGAGATAAAGACTGTGGGAGAAACTATCCAAGGCTTCACTTGGTCCAAAGATGAAAAAGGACGTTGGACTGTGATCACACCCGAAGGTTATCACTGTGAGTTTACCAAAGGTAAAAACGGTAGAACACATTATTGGGAAAGATCTTGGGAATACAACGTCAAGGTTACCAAACCCGGAACTGTGTTTAAGACTCGTTATCTTCAAAAGAAAAGCGTCAGTTATCGACACGAGTGGAAGGCTAGACTCTGTCCGGAGAAAAGCAAAGAGCTTTACGGAATGATTAGTTGGGCTAGAAATCAACTGAGATGGGAAGTTAAATGAAGATAGAACAAGGCACCATTGTGGAGATCCTACCCACCGAAGTTTGGTATGAGAAGGACTTTTTTGGAACGGTCCATGTCAAGATGCAACATCAAGGTATGGAACCGTTCACCTTCATCCAGATGCACTATGACTATGCTTATACCAGCAATGGTCATCAGCATGAAATGGTCAAGAAGATCGGTCAGCTACTAGGTGTAGAGGATATTCAGTGCCGCGAATGGCAAATACCTAAAGAATGGAAACACAATGAAAACCCGTGAACAGATCATCGAATCGATGTGCTATACATATAGGCACGATTTTGGTCTAGATAGAACAGACCCAGGCAACGGTTTTATCACTGCCGGCATGACTGACGACGAACGCAGATTATTGCGGGCAGTCATGGCACAGATTTTCGATAACGATATCGCACCTCACATGGAGTTTAAAAAACAATGAAAATCGGATTCAGCCTTGGTCGTTGCGTTCGTGATATCGTCAACGGTGATGTCAGCATCGACGACGTGGCATTCCTCATTACCGCTACTTACATTAAATCGCCCGAACAATTAGATAACGTTATTAATACCTATTTGTTCGAACCTGGTTATCTAATTGGGCTAGATGGTCATAGATGTTTAGAGGTAGCTAGACAACTGTGGGATAGTAATCGTATCATACAACCTCGAGCTCAAGGCATGCATCGCCACGCTCAACCAGAAAGCAGTATCTGGGTTGATATCTTTCCAACAACTGCTACGAATAATGAAAGTGTCAAGAAAGCCTGGGATGCCTATAGATTTATGATACATATGGTAGAGAACGTAGACACGGAGGCTACGGAAGTTTTTAAAACGTAAGGAGAGCGGCATGCAAGTTAAGAATGGATCAAGGTGGTCAAGTTCCGACGGAACAGTTTTTATTGTTATAGGAACGATGATCATCGAAGATAAAGAATGGGTATATTACAGAGCAGAACGTCCCAAAGACTATATGCCCGAAGAATTTAGTTGTTATACTGAAAGTTTTATCAATAGATTTAGTCCTTTACCAGAATGATCAATATACAGTTTAACATACGAATACCGGGCAGTGATCGATTTGAAAATATCTTTTGCTGGCACGGATCGATGATTTTCCAGAATAAGTTCTGGGAACTACAATGTTACAAGTCATCAGACATATTAGACATCTGTTTAAGAGTCACTCACAGGCAAGACCATGCAGGACTACATACCGGATTGGGTCTCTTTGGATTTAATCTAGAGTTTCAAATTTACGACAATCGTCACTGGGATAAAGAAACAAATTCATGGATAATTTAACAGACATACAGGCTGTTCTTTTAGTCTTTTTCATTTTACAGGTCAAACATTTTTTTGCAGACTTTGTTTGGCAAACTAATCAAATGGTCCAGGAAAAGGGCATCTACGGTGCTCGCTACGGTATCTATCATAGTCTTATACAAAGTGCAGGCACATTTTTAGCATTTGCTTGGATGCACCCTGTTTTGGGCTTGGCCACAGCCGTTGTTGATTTTCTGGCCCATTATCATATAGATTGGGCTAAAATCAACATCAACAAACGATACAGTTATACACCACAAGATAAGCAATTTTGGTTTTGGCTAGGGTTAGACCAATTAGCACACCAAATTACCTACATTTTTTTGGTTGGATGGATATTTTTCGCTATTTAGATAAACAGATGCTATAATAATAAAAAGATAAGTAAGAGTAACCGTATGGAGCATCGTGTGAAAAAACTGGAAGAATTCATAGCCGAGGATCGGATTGATCTCAAACTACTTGAAAATCACACCCATTTTATCAATGGCGAAATCAACGAGGATTCTGTTGGAGCCACGATAAAATGGTTGATCTATGAAAATTTAGATAACAGCAAAGAAAAGATTCTAACATTGTATATCAATTCCACAGGTGGAGATCTCTATCAAGCATTCGGTCTTATAGATGTCATGCGAGCCAGTCCCCATGTAATTAGATGTGTAGGAATCGGTGCTGTTATGAGTGCGGCATTTTTGATCTTCTCAGCAGGGGACAAAGGACAAAGATATGCGGCAAGAAATACCAGCTTTATGTGTCATCAGTTTACTGAAAACACCGAAGGCAAATATCATGACCTTAAAGCTACCATGAAAGAAAATGACATCTGCAATGATCGTATGGTAGGTGTTTTAAAAGAAGCAACAGGTCTCGCTCCTAGCGTGATTAAGAAAAAACTTTTACCAGCCAGCGATGTATATCTAACAGCAGATGAAGTCATTGAGCTAGGTGTAGCAGATCATATTTTAGAGTGAATATTATGAGAACAGACGGTAAAGTTGTTGTCCTAGGCGGCAAAGAAGAAGCAGAAGCAAAACGTAAACAAGATATGATCGATGTCCTTGACAAGATGCGTATGATGGTCCAGAGCGGAGAGATAACAGAATTTGTATCTTGTTCGATGGACGACGATGGCATCGCACAGATACATGTCTGCGCTATGGATTTGCCTGGCAGTATTGGACTATTTGAAATTGGTAAGCACTTACTAATCTCTGTAGATCAGGGCGGGGCAGAGTTCGAAGAATAAAATGTTGCAAAAAAGCCACATTATCTGGGTATTTTTTTGTTGACATATAAATAAAAAGACAATATAATAAACACACTAGTTAGAACAGTAGTCAACAAAACCCTAAGGTTTAGTCAATTTTACCAAAAGGGGTTGACAACAGGACTAATTAGTAATACAATAGAATCATGCGTTAGGAATTCACCTAACAATTTTAAGGAAACAAAGAAGCAAATGAAAGCACAGTCGTTACAAAGACAATTTAAACACATAGCCCAAATGGGAGGCTTTGCGCTCTCTTATTGGTCAGTGTGTGAGATTAGTCTAGGTAATGATCGCACACCAGAGATGGGGTCCCGGAGGACCGTAGTGTAACAAAATACACAACAACACTCCAAGGACCCCAGGACTAAAAACCCTGGGGTTTTTGTTTATATAAAGGAAAAAATGGAATACAAAGAAATAGATTTTAGCGCAGTGAATAAGAAGATTGTTGAACAGGCTTACGATTCTGCTTTTCATATGACAGAAGAACAGACTCGCAAACTTATTCAAGATAAGTTTGAAAGAGCTGAAGCGATGTATCGTGCTTTACAGGGTTCGCCCGTTTGGCATACTGATCGCTAAAGTTCAGCAGTAAAGTGCGATAGGGAACGCGACCCTGCAGGGCACTCTAAACATCCTGCTACTAATGTGGGCGGCCTACCGGATGGTAAGTCTAGGGCGATAACCTAGATGCGTAAAAAGGTAGCGTATTAAAGTGTTCTTCATTCAGCCCCTGACGCTGTCTAAAATCATAGAGGAGAACATTTTAATACACACTCTCCTTACCGCCTGAACAGCGGTTGACAGACATAGTCGGAGAGTGTATAATTAGTTCAATGGAAGTGTGTGCTGAATTGGTTGAAGGCAACGGACTGTAAATCCGCCACATAAGAAACGCTGTAGGTTCGAATCCTACCACTTCCACCAAGTTTTGCCTCGTTCATATAACGGTCTATTATGCCCGCCTGTCTAGCGGAACACAGGGGTTCGACTCCCCTACGAGGCGCCAAGTTTATTCCGAGATAGCACAGCGGTAGTGCAGTTGGCTGTTAACCAATTGGTCGTAGGTTCGATCCCTACTCTCGGAGCCAGTTTTGCTCGGTTCGTCTATCGGTCTAGGACACCACCCTTTCACGGTGGGAAGAGGGGTTCGATTCCTTAGGGCTCCACCAAATTTGGATGTGTAGGAAAATTGGTAACCCCAGTGGACTGTAAATCCGCCGCCCGAAAGGCACTGCTGGTTCGACTCCAGCCGCATCCACCAAATTTTGG
>JACCDH011249963.1_pt1 | contig 10387 bp, 7 predicted proteins | sample 7442481 | NCBI WGS metagenome assembly JACCDH01 (sample SAMN15323433, study PRJNA562643) | freshwater metagenome | isolation source: river surface water | place: USA:Blue River Watershed | collected 2017-08-15
GATCTCGCGGATGCCGCCACGCGAGAGCTTCACATCGTTGGCACGCTCAGGGTGGCCCGCGCTGCGCTTGGCCGCATGGTCGCGGATTTGCTGGTGCAGCGTGCGCAACGACTCGAACACGTTGTAATCCAGATACCGGCGAAACACAAAAGGCAGCACCACGCTGCGCAAGTTCTGGGCAGAGCCGCTGACCACCGCACTGCGGGGCGCCACCACACGGCTTTTCATCCAGGCAAAGCGCTCCCACTCGCGACCTTGCACCAGCAAATATTCTTCCAGTGCGCCCAAAGACACGACGCTGGGGCCCGAATTGCCATTGGGGCGCAGCGCCAAATCCACCCGGAACACAAAGCCATGCTCGGTGGTGTCGCCAATCAGCGCATACATGCGTTTGACGGCACGGCTGAAATATTCCTGCGTCGAAATCTTGTTGCGGCCCTCGGCATTGCCCACCGTCTCGCCGTCTTCGTCGTAGACATAAATCAGGTCGATGTCGCTGGAGACATTGAGCTCGCGCGCACCGAGCTTGCCCATGCCCACGATCCACAGCTCGGCACGCTGGCCGTTGGCTGTCATGGGCGCGCCATGGATGTTGTCCAGATCGGCCAGCGCCTGCCGGCAAGCGATGTCGAGCGTGACTTCGGCCAGCCAGGTCATGCCGTGGGTGATGGCCTGCAGCGGCGCCTGCTGGGTGCAGTCGAGCTGAACCAAGCGCTCCATGGTCAATTGGCGCAACACCCGCAAGGCTGAGCCCGTGTCCAGCCCTTTGCCCTGAAGGGCCTCAAAGGCCTCGCTCAGGCTGTTTCGGGTCGGCTCGCCTGGCGGCAAGAGGGGCAGCCAGTCGGCATAACGGCGCTGCAAACGCTGCACAAAACGTGAATACGCAGCCAAATTTGCCGAAACCTGCTCATTCGTGGGCTGAACGACATCCAAAGGCACACTGCGGGTCATAATTCCTGCCAACTTTCTGATTCAAACGTTTGTGCTGTCCATCCCCCATTTTCCCCGCCTGACTCGGTGGCTGAACCACGGCATCCACGCCCTGAGCTGGGTGCTGCTGGTGCTGGGTTTGTTGCTGGGGCTGGCTTGGGGCGTCCTGCATTTATGGATTGTGCCGCGAATCGCCGATTACCGCCCCGCACTGGAGCGCTTGGCCCAGCAAACCATGGGGGTGCCGGTGCGCATCGGCGCCGTGTCTGCGCAATCGACAGGTTGGGCACCCTCTTTTGAGCTGCGCCAAATTGAATTGCTCGACGCCCAAGGTCGCCCCGGGCTGATCTTGCCGCGCGTGGTGCTGGCCATCAGCGTTCGGTCGGTCTTGCGCCTTCGCCTTGAACAGCTGGTGCTGGACGCGCCTGAGCTGGACATCCGGTGGACCGCTGACGGCCATTGGTTGATCGCGGGTCTGGATTTACCCCCCAACCCGCAAGGCAACAGCGCCGCAGCCGATTGGCTGTTCTCTCAAAACGAAGTGCTGGTGCGTGCTGGCACCGTCCGCTGGACCAACGAGCGTGCACAACTGCCCCCCAAGGGCAAGACACGGCCATCGGACAAACCGGCGGCGGCCACCGAAACGCTGGCGTTGCGTGAGGTCGATCTGGTCCTGCGCAATTCGACCCGTTTTCACGACATGCGGCTGGACGCAACCCCCCCCGAAGAATGGGGCGCACGTTTCGTGACGGTGGGGCGATTCAAGCGCGGCTTGCTGTCCACACACGCGGCGCAGTTCTCAGACTGGTCAGGGCAGGCCTACGCCTATTTCCCCAAAGTCGACGTGGCACAACTGCGCAAGCAAGTACATCTGGGCGCAGACATCCAGTCCGGCCAAGGCGCCTTGCGACTGTGGAGCGATTTTGAAAAAGGGCAATGGACCGGAGGCGCGGCCGACAGCGACCTGACCGATCTGAACATCCGACTGGACCCACAACGAGCGCCCTTGGCTTTTGAACACGTCTCAGGGCGCGTCTCTGTGCAGCGGCTCCCACAGAAATTTTCACTCGCTTTGCAGAACTTGTCTTTTGTCAGCGCCGAAGGTTTGCATTGGCCTGGTGGCAACCTGAAGCTGACCTACACCCACGAACAACTTCAGGCACGAAAACCCGCTCAAGGCCGCATCCAGGGCGACCACCTCGATTTGCAAGCGCTGCGCGATCTGTCTTTGCGCTTGCCGCTGCCCGATGCATTGCACCAACAACTGCAAACAACCGACGTGATGGGCCAAGTGGACGCACTGCAATTGGCTTGGGTGGGTGACTGGGAAAATCCGCAAAGCTATGAAGCCCAAGCGAACGTTAGAAATTTGAACCTGCCAGCACGCGCACCCAGCGCAACACAGGAGCGCTCGCCAAGTTGGCCAGGGGTGCAAGGGGCTCAGGTCCAAGTCAAAATGACACAGGCCGGCGGTCAAATGGAGCTTGACATGGGCGCAGGCGCTGCCCTCATGTTGCCAGGCATTCTGGAAGAGCCCGTCGTGCCCATCAACAGTCTGCATGCCCAGGCACGTTGGCAACACAAGGATGGCCTGTGGGACGTGCCGCAATGGTCTGTGCAACTGAACAACGCCGATCTGAATGGCCAATGGCAAGGTCAATGGCATGGCCGTGCGAAAGGCCTGGGCATGCTCGAGTTGCAAGGCCAGGTCAGCCAGGCCAATGCAGCGCGTGTGCACCGTTACCTGCCCATGTCTTTGCCCGCATCGGTGCGCCAGTATGTGCGCGATGCCGTGGTCAAAGGCAGCTACAACGGGGTGCAGGTCAACATCAAAGGCGACCTCGATCGTTTGCCCTTTGCCAACCCCAAAGAAGGTGAATTCCGATTCGCCGGACGTCTGAACGGTGTGGAACTGGACTATGTGCCCGCATCTTTGATGCCCAGCAACAGCCTGCCCTGGCCGCGTCTGCACGAACTCTCGGGGCAACTGGTGTTTGACCGATTGGGCATGAAACTCAGCGATGCCTCGGCCCGCGCTGGCGAGGCAAAAACGGGCATGCCTTTGAGCAGGATCCAGGCCCAAATTGCCAACATGGCCGAGCAAGCCACACTGGAAGTCTCTGCAGAACAAAAAGGCCCTGCCGCGCAAGTGCTCGGCCTGATTCAAAAGTCAGCCTTGGACAAGCTCTTGGGCTCGGCCTTGCATGACATGCAAGCCACGGGCGCCGTACAGACCCGCCTCAAACTGAGCATCCCCTTGCTGGCGACGCACAACACCAAAGTGCAAGGCGCCCTTGCCTTGAACAGCACCGATTTGCGGGCCAGCACGGTGTTACCGGTTTTTGAAAAAGCCCAAGGGACCATTCAATTTTCAGAATCTGGTTTTAGCCTGAATGCCGTTCAAGCACGTTTTCTGGGCGGCCCGATCCGGATAGAAGGCGGTTTGCGGCCCACCAGCAACAGCAGCAGCGAGCCCACATTGCAGCTGCGCGCACAAGGCGAAATCAGCGCCGAAGGCTTGCGTCAAGCCCGCGAATTCCAACCCCTTGATGACTTGGCCAAACACCTCAGTGGCAGCACGCCTTACACCGCCAATCTGGGGTGGCGTCAGGGCCAACCCGAGCTGTTCATTCAAAGTCAACTGGAAGGCCTGGGACTGAAGTTGCCCGCGCCACTGAACAAGTCAGCGGCATCGACCATGCCGCTGAGCATACGCAGCCGCGTCCAAAACACCGGCAGCCATTTGCAAGACCGCCTGCAAATTGATTTGGGCCGCGTGGCCTCGGTTCAGTATGTGCGCGACCTGTCCGGCCAAACGCCTCGCGTCTTGCGCGGCAGCATGAGTTTGGGCAACGCCAACGGCGCCTTGCCGCCCATGCCCGAAGCCGGTGTTGCCGCCACCATCACGATCGACCAATTCTCTGTCGGCGAGTGGCAGGCCTTGTGGCCCGCCAGCCAGAATGCAGAGGCGTCTGGCAAGGACAACAGCGCCATGCAAAGCTACTTGCCAACTCGCATTGGTTTGCAAGCCAACACCATCACCGCTGAAGGCCGAACCCTTCACGAGGTGGTCGCCGGTGGTTCGCGCGATGGCTTGACATGGCGCGCCAACGTGGATGCCCGCGAATTGAGTGGGCACCTCGAGTTTCGCCAATCCACCGGTGGCCAGCCAGGCCATTTGTATGCCCGCCTCGCACGCCTGAACCTGCCCCCATCCAGCGCTGCCGATGTCGAAAGCCTGTTGGATGCACCGCCAACCCAGCTGCCCGCGCTGGACATCGTGATCGAGCAACTGGAACTGCGTGGCCTGAAACTGGGACGCATCGAAATCGAAGCACTCAACAGTGCACTGGCCATACCGAGAGGCAAACCCGCCGGCGAATGGCGGCTCAACAAATTCAACATCATCTTGCCGGAGGCCACACTGCGAAGCACCGGCCGGTGGCTGACGGCCAGCGAAGGCAGCAACTTGCGCAAAACCGAAATGAATTTTCGCTTGACCGTCAACGATGCTGGGGACTTGCTGACACGCTTGGGCACCCCTGGCGCCCTGCGCGACGGCAGTGGCGATCTCGAAGGCCACATCAGTTGGAACGGTTCGCCGCTGACACTGCACCACCCCAGCATGAGCGGCCAGTTCGACGTGAAGATGGGCCGCGGTCAATTCCTCAAAGCCGACGCAGGTGCTGCCAAACTGCTGGGCGTGCTCAGCTTGCAAGCCTTGCCGCGCCGCTTTTTGCTGGATTTTCGTGACGTGTTCTACGAAGGTTTTGCCTTCGATTCTGTGACAGGACATGTCAGCATCGACCATGGCATTGCCACCACGCGCAACTTGCAAATCAAGGGCATCAATGCTGTGGTGCAACTGGATGGCTGGGCAGACCTGTCCAAGGAAACACAGCAATTGCGCGTGGTGATTTTGCCCGAGGTGGACACCGGCACAGCGTCTTTGGTGGCCGGCATCGCTGTCAATCCGCTGGTTGGCCTGACCACCTTTTTGGCACAGCTTTACTTGCAATCACCTTTGAGCCGTGCTTCGACACAGGAGTTCCTGATCGATGGCAACTGGGCTGCGCCACGCGTCAAACGCGTGTCGCGCGATGCAGACAAAACCGATGCGACAACAAAGTAAACAGACGATGAAATCGCTGCGATCTTTGCAGATTTTTCAAACCCTCTTGCCAAACCTGCGTGCGTGGCGCTTGGCGCAAAACGAGGGGCTGTTCAAGGTCTCCGGACGGCGTTCCTTGTGGGCCGCCCTCATGGCACTGGTGGTGGCTGTTCTGTTCACGCTGGTGTGGCTTGCTGGACGCTACGAAATCAGCCAACTGCAAGCCGAACTGGAGCGCGACACCACCGATGCGGTCAACGACATCCGCAGCGGCCTGTCTCTGGATGTGCAGACCTTGCAAGCACTGCAGGCACAGCACACCACACTCAAAAGTTGGTCCGCAGAGGCCCTCACTTTATTGCGCGACAACCGCGACTGGGTGCGCCTGGAGTGGCGCGATGCGCGGCTCAATAGCCTGGCATTTGTGGAGTCCCCCCTGCGCGCACCGGTCTTTGAACGCGCGCCGAGAATCGACACGTTCGCAGAAGCCATTCAGGCATGCCAGCGGGCACGGCGGCTCAACGGTCCCGCCTATTCCACCAGCTACTATGTGCCCCAAACCGACGGCTTGGGCATGGAGGTCATGGAGCTGTGCCTGCCGCAAACACTGGCAGGCGAGCTGGTGGGTTACACCATCGTGACCTATGGTCTGCAAGCCATGCTGGCCGAGCGTTTGGGCAACACACTGGGCCGACGCAACGAAGTGTCTTTCACCGAAGCCGACGGCACACGCCTGGCCATTGCCGGCACCCAGCGACGCGGCCTGCGGCTGTTCACAGCGCAGCAATTGGTGGACTTGCCGGGCAACACCCTGGTGCTGCGCATGGACAGCCGCAGGGGCGAACCCGATTTGTTCCCCAACGTGCTGACCGCCTTGGTCACCGCCATGTCGATTGCACTGATCACGGTGATGGTGCTTTTGGTCAAGGACTCGCGCAGACGCCTCAAAGCCGAACACGCCCTGGCCGATGCGCTGGCTTTTCGCAAAGCCATGGAAGACTCCTTGGTCACCGGCTTGCGCGCGCGGGATTTGGAGGGCCTCATCACCTACGTCAACCCGGCTTTTTGCGACATGGTGGGCCTACCGGCCAGTGCGCTCATTGGACACAACGCCCCCATGCCTTACTGGCCACCCGAAATGGTGGACGAATACAAACAACGCCAAGCGATCCGACTGGCGGGCAATGCCCCGCCGCGCGAAGGTTTCGAATCGGTGTTCATGCGCCAAGATGGCACGCGCTTTCCGGTGCTGATCATCGAAGCACCGCTGATCAACACCCAAGGCCAGCAAAGCGGCTGGATGGGGGCCGTCATCGACATCAGCGAGCAGCGCCGCATTGAAGAAGTCTCACGCGCCAGCCAGGAGCGTTTGCAGGCCACCGCCCGTCTGGCCACGGTGGGCGAGATGGCTTCGCTGCTCAGCCATGAACTGAACCAGCCACTGGCCGCCATTGCCAGTTATGCCAACGGATCGCTCAATTTGCTCAAAGACCCGGATGCCTTGGCGCAATCGCAAGACGATGTGCACATGGCGCTGCGCCGCATTGCCGAACAAGCCGGCCGCGCCGGGCGCGTGATCAACAGCGTGCACGACTTTGTGCGCCGCCGCGACCAGGCCCGCGAAGCCGTGACACCCCATGCGCTGATGGATGCCATCTTGCCTTTGGTCAATCTGCAGGCCCGCAAACTGCAGGTGAACGTGGTGACCCGCCTGGAGCCACGCCTGCCGGCCGTGTGGTGCGACCGCACCATGGTCGAGCAAGTGCTGCTGAACCTGGCGCGCAACGGCATGCAGGCCATGGACCGGCCCGAATGCACAGAGCGCGTGTTGCTCTTGCAAGCCCGGCGAGGAGCATCCAATGCCGAACAAAGTTGGGTGGAATTCGCTGTCACCGATGTGGGCACGGGCATTGCACCCGAAGTGGCCGAGCAACTTTTCACACCCTTTTTCACAACCAAAGCCGAGGGCATGGGCCTGGGCCTGAGCCTTTGCCGTACCGTGGTTGAACAACACGGTGGGCATCTGGAGTTCGAGGCGCAGACGACCAAGGGCACCGTGTTTCGCTTCACTTTGCCTGCGGCACTCCTTGAGCAGGCCAGCACCACACCGACCAAAGCCTAAAATCCGGCCATGCATTCTCCCCAAGACAGCACGGTTTACATCGTGGACGACGACATCAGCGTGCGCGAAGGCATGGCCTGGCTGCTGCGCACACGGCGCTTGCTGAGCGAGCCTTTTGACAGTGCCGAGGCCTTTTTGGCCATGCTGGAGAAAACCACGGACAACGGGGCATCCCCCGTCAAACAGGCCGGTTGCATTTTGCTGGACGTGCGCATGCCCGGCATGAGCGGGCTGGCTTTGTTTGAGCAGTTGCTGGCCAAAGGCATTGCGCAGACTTGGCCCGTGATTTTTTTGACCGGTCACGCCGACGTGCCCACCGCGGTGGACAGCGTCAAGCGCGGGGCCTTCGATTTTTGCGAGAAGCCCTTTTCCGACAACGCGCTGGTTGATCGCATTGAGCAAGCCTTGCACCTGTCTCACGAGCGGCTGGCGGCCCGTCGCCAAGCGGGACTGCTGCAATCGCAATTGGGCGAATTGACCGAGCGCGAACGCGACGTCATGCGCCTGGTGGTCGAAGGCCTGCCCAACAAACTCATCGCCGACCAGCTCGACATCAGCGTGCGCACAGTGGAGGTCCACCGAGCCCGTGTGTTCGACAAAATGCAGGTCAAGTCGGCGGTCGAGCTGGCCAATTTGCTGCGCACACTGTCATGAGCATGGCCCGGGCACACCTGACCCGCCAAGCCTGGTGGACGACCACAGGGCTTTGTCTCGCGGCAGCGCTGCTGGCAGGATGCAGCGCCCCTGCGCCTTACAAGGCCAAGCCCGCCACGCCACCCACGGCGTCCAGCACAAGCCCCTCACCGCACAACGCCACGCGCAACGACCTGGCCTTGTACGCGATGTCCTTGCTTGACACGCGTTATGCCTGGGGTGGGCGCGGGCCCGCCATGGGCTTTGACTGCTCGGGTTTGGTCACGCATGTTTACAAAGAGGCTGCGGGCATGAAGCTGCGCGGCACATCGGCCGATCTGGGCCGCTTGTCACGGCCTGTGGACACCGCTTCTCTACAAGCCGGCGATCTGGTGTTCTTCAACACCCTGGGCGCGCGGCATTCACACGTGGGCGTGTATGTGGGCGATGGCCGCTTTGTGCACGCCAGCAACGAGCGCACCGGCGTGCGCATCGACCACCTGAGCAACCGCTACTACGCCAAGCGGTTTGAAGGCGGTCAGACCTTGCTCGACTGATGTCGCCTGTTGCTGCCCGTCACGGTTTGTCTTGGTCCGCATCGTCTGGGCGTGCAGACAACTCCCCTTTGGAGCGTCCGGCAAACATCGTCCACCAGACAATCACAACCAAGACGACCAAGGCCAGCAAAGCTTCCAGCAAAATCAAACCCATGAACACGTTCCTTTTGATGCGATGGCCATCGGCCCGGGCCGCATGGTTATTGGCCGCGATTGTAGGCAGTCTGGCCGGCTGCAGCATGAGCCCGCGCCAGCAAACCCCTTGGCCAGAGGCAAAACCTGGCCCACAAGCAGGCCCAATGCCCTCGGTCATCACGCAGGCCCAAAGCCGCTGGGTGCCGGTGCCCTGGTCCCACATCACCGGGCTGGACGACGACGACCTTCAAGAAGCCTGGCCCGCCTGGCAACAAAGCTGCCTGCGCCCCGCACCCGCCTGGAAAACCCTCTGCCCCGAAGTGCAACAACTCGCCAACGCCTCGGCCGCTGCGCAGCGCCAATGGCTGCGCCAGAAGCTGCAAGCCTACCGCGTGGAGTCGCTCGACCAACGCAGCGAAGGACTGCTGACCTCGTACTACGAGCCGGTGCTCAACGCCTCGCGCCAACCACGCGCAGGCTACAACGTGCCCTTGTATGCGCCCCCTGCCAGCCTGGCCCAGCGCAAGCCCTGGTACACCCGCCAGGAGATGGAGACCACATCCGCCGCCCGCGCCGCCCTGCGCGGCAAAGAGCTGGTTTACCTGGCCGACCCGGTCGATGCCATGGTGCTGCACATCCAGGGCTCGGGCCTGGTCAACCTGACCGAGCCCGATGGCCGCCAGCGCCTGGTGCGCATGGCCTATGCGGGCACCAACGAGCAACCCTACAAAAGCATTGGCCGCTGGCTGCTCGACCAAGGCCTGATCCGCGACGCGTCCTGGCCCGGCATCAAGGACTGGATCGCACGCAACCCCTCGCGCGTGAACGAGCTGCTGTGGCAAAACCCGCGCGTGGTGTTCTTCAAGGAAGAAGCCTTGCCGCCGGGCATCACACCGCCCGGCCCCAAAGGCGCGCAAGGCGTGCCGCTGACCGCTGGCCGCTCCATCGCGGTGGACCGGGGCAGCATTCCCTATGGCACGCCGGTGTGGCTGCGCTCGCAAGGGCCGGTGACATCGCTGGACAAACTGGTGCTGGCGCAAGACACCGGCACCGCCATCGTGGGTGCGGTACGGGCCGACTACTACGCAGGCTCGGGTGCCGCCGCAGGCGAGCTGGCCGGGCGCATGAAACAGCCTTTGCAGTTGTGGGTCTTGTGGCCCAAATGAAGGCTTTGACATGAAGGCCGTGTCTTGCCGCGCAGGCTGCGCCGCTTGCTGCATTGCGCCGTCCATCTCCTCGGCCATCCCCGGCATGCCAGGCGGCAAACCCGCAGGCGTGCCTTGCGTGCAACTGGACGAGCAGCTGCGCTGCAAGATTTTTGGCCAGCCCGGCCGCCCCGCCGTGTGCGGGCAGCTGCAAGCGTCTCTTGAGATGTGCGGCGCTGTGGACGATGGCGGGCAGTACGCACGCATTTACCTCACGCAACTGGAAACGCAAACCCGCCCCGACTGACGGTGCGCCAAGTCACCAAGAGGTCTGACCGCGCACACGCTTGTGGTTAAGCTGAACGCCTTGTTCTGATTCACCCCCGCAGGAGCTGTGCCATGGCGTTTGAGATCCCTTCTTTGAAAGACAGCGTTCACCCCGATGAGTGGCAGTTGCGTGTCGATCTGGCCGCTTGTTATCGGCTGGTGGCGCTGTACGGCTGGAGCGATCTGGTCTTCACCCACATCAGCGCCAAGTTGCCCGAATCGGTCACCGGCGGGCAAGAACAGTTTTTGATCAACCCCTATGGCCTCATGTTCGACGAGATCACCGCGTCGAGCCTGGTCAAGGTGGACATGCAGTGCAACAAACTGCACGACAGCCCCTTCCCGGTCAACCCGGCGGGCTTTGTGATCCACAGCGCGGTGCACGAGGTGCGGCACGATGCCGGCTGCGTGCTGCACACCCACACCC
>JACCDH010017498.1_pt1 | contig 10381 bp, 12 predicted proteins | sample 7442481 | NCBI WGS metagenome assembly JACCDH01 (sample SAMN15323433, study PRJNA562643) | freshwater metagenome | isolation source: river surface water | place: USA:Blue River Watershed | collected 2017-08-15
CCACTTAATCCTTTGATTGGTTTCGGGATATATGTATACGCTAAAGCAATCCACTTGTGTGGTGTTGCATGAAATGACTCCTCATTGAATATAGTTTCACCCTTTTCGTTTATTCTTTCATTAGGACGTGGATTTGCTGTTTTATCATCAAACACTTTCGGTGAACCATGAAATACTTTTTCGGACATAAGGCTCTAATTATTTAAGAACCTGGATTAGTTACTATCTGGAGCTCTTAAGTAAGCATTTTTAGTTTCATCCGTAAGTTTTCCGAAAATACTATTCATTAGTGCTTGTTGTCTGTCAATCTCTCTTGAAAGTTCATTCATTTTTTCACGTTTCGCATCACTGACAGATTCTGCATCTAAATTATGTCCACTTTCAGCTTGGTCTATATCTTTACTATTATTAATTAATTGCCATTCTTCATTACTCTGCTGACTAATAGCATACGCTTCAAGATACTGCCTCGCTAACTCCTCTTGCGGTATTACAATTTCATTATGATTTCTATTAGCTCCTGAATTTTCAAATCCCATATTAAATATACTTAACCTATAAATAATTTAAGTATACAGCATTACTATCGAACCAAAATAGGGTTCATTTTTATAGCTTAATTTGTCTGCGGGCGGTCTCGGGCAAGAACCGTGGATGGTCAAGCCCTGCTTGATGGATTGGCTACTTTTTAGTCTACCATTTCGACGCGTCTCGTGCTCAAAAAAGTGACAAAAGTGACACAGATCGCAAGTAAAAAAGTTACAGTCCCATGTCACTTTTATAGATACACAGATCAAGCACTATTGGTGCCAAAACCTTTGTGATTAATGAGATATATACCAGTATAAATACTGAATAAATAGCCATCAGTAGTGTAGGCTCCCACTTCTTAGTTTTGAGATCTTCTCGTAATGGTTTCGTATGTGCCTTGTAGGCTTCTTGTAATTTATTAAAAAACTCGTACACGATAAATATAAAGCCGACTGTCCAAAGCGTGTTTAGGGCTTCGATACCGTCAGTTGTTTTAGTGTCGAGATTACAGTAGGTCTGAGCCAGAAAGATTAGTACGCCAAACCCAACACTGGCATGAATTGCTGATTTATAGATCGCATGACCTGCTAACAGCATGACCGCAACAAGAACAACAGCTAAAAAAGTCATCGAAAAAACATAAGTACTTGTTAGGAGTACATGGTCAAAATAGTTATTATCAAGAAAAATGAGTATCGTTAGTCCAAGAGTAAGTACTAGCGAAATTATCTTTTCTTTTCTTAAATCAAGCTTGGAAATTAGGTTTTTAAATTGATTCATAACAAAACTATACTCTTACGAAACGGGTATGCCAATCTAGTGTTCTTCCGCCCTCACATACTCAATTCTTGTCTTATTTCCGGCCAGAATCTTGTCATCAAGCGACACAAGGGGCGGCTTGCCACGTGCGGAGTATTCGAGTGTCTTAAACAGATAGCCGAGAAATGAACCGGTGTATCGGTAACAGCGTATACACGCCCGAATCTTGTCTGGCACTTCGTCTTCGTATCCTTTCCAGCGGTACATTTGTGGGTACCTATCAATCCAGTCGTCGGTAATATAAGTAACCCACCGAACTAATTCTTCTTGTGCACAGACATTTCCTCGCTGACCAATACGCACTAGACGGATAATCATACGGTCTTGAATTTGCTTGTCTTCATTTGTGGCAGGAGCAAAAAATGTATACAGTTTGTCCTTATATTTTATAAGAACAGCATCTACTTCTGATTGTCTCTCGTACAATCTTGCTTGCTTATACCTGTATCTAGTCCAGCGTTTGGCGTACGCTCGGTCGAGTGATCTAGTGACGATGTCCCAGTCAATTAGGTTATCTTCAGTTCTATAATTGTTTCGTACAAAGCGATAGACAGTTGGAGTATTGGAGTATACCCACGAACTACTGAAAGTCTCGGGTTGTTTCTCGCCAAGAGCTTGATTAAGATTAGCAATAGCCTCGGCGAATTTCATAAGTTTAGCCCTCGGTTTTTCTCTAGTGAATCAAATTAACTTGAAAGTTCTTTTTTAATCTCACTAATTTTTTTAAAAGGGGTTACATCTAAAGCCTTCGATATAGCCACTTTTTGTAAATGTTTTTGCTTATATTTATTAAATATTCGGTCTGGTATTAATGGAGTATCCTCCATTATGCTCTTATATCTATCGGTCAGTTCCTTTACATCAGAACCTTCTCCGTCGCAGAGATTTTTTGCATCCAAAATCCACTTACCCCAAGCTTGAACAGCTAATGATCTAGCTAAGATTTTTTGTCTAAAATCAAATGTACTAGGAATTAAACTTACTATAAAAATAAGAGCCGAAAGCAATCCTACCCAAATTCCATGTTCGGATTCAAGCGGTGAAAAGATGAGCATTGCAGAAATGGCTGATCCAATCGTCACAAACGCTAATATGATAGTTTCAATATAGACAAGTTGATCACGCATTAAGCTGTGAATAGTTCTGGTTTGATCAGCTTTACGACAAAGTTTTTTAATTTGTTCCATATTAATTAAAGTCTATTCTATTTACTCCGCTAGTACCTGCGACGTATTGTTTTCTGGCCTGTGAAGGCAATCCGTAAAAATTAACATCCATGTTGCTAGGACCCCATGTGTTGATTCTGAGTTCGTTATAAAATGCGTTTCTTTGCTCGAATGGTAAGTCTAAATAACGACGGGTATTACTAATAACAACTGTTAAACCATGGCCTTCACCGTCCTCCCAATCAATCGTTCCTGGTCGGTCGCTCTCTTGCTTCAAAGCAAGCCCAAAGTCATATTTTTTAGCTTTCAGTGGGCTAAAGCCAACATCATGCAGGATTAGAGATACTGCCGTTGCATAGTCAAAAAGTATCCATTTCTTAACGTCATGCAAAATATCGTAACAGTAATTTAACTCCCATAATTCTGTCTTTCGAGCGGCTAATTTGAAGTCGGTTGCTATATTTTTATAAAGCTCATTTAATTCTGATTGAGTCATATTAATTTTGAATAGGGTCAATGTTAAATCCTGCGCCAAATACCTCTTTCCACAGATTAATCGTTGAGGTTATGTATTCCTCCTCCTCGGCAAGTAAGAGTGTTTCAAAGGCGGTATCTGCTTTTATTCTAATTAAACTCCATTCAAGATTAGTGACAGATTTCATTATGTTGTTTTCCTCGTATGTTGGGTCAGCAATGTATACATAATTACCGTCATGCTTATATGTACCGTATGGAGCATTAAAGAGAAGCACAGGAAATTGTTTTTTGCTTAATAATCTAAAAAACCTAAGAATTGCTTCCTGAATGTTAGATTCAACTCCTTTATTTATATCTAAGTAAGCAACAATCAGTTCTATTGCAAAAGACGAGAGGTCAACATCGTTACAATTTCTCCACTTTTTTAAGATCCGTACAATGGCTGTGTAATTTTGGTTTGCTAGCTTTCTTTGGGATATAAATTCCAGCTGTTTCGTAGGTGACGTAAAATAAACACCAGTGTCTTTGTCTGGTTGTACTACGTAATCTGGGTCACTCGTTTTACCAACAGGTACAATGTCTACCTTTAGTCCTGAAGTAATGAATTCAATTCCTGCCGTCTTTGGGTTATTCCAAAAATCCTTGTCCTCTTTTTGGTGATAAATACTTTTTAAAATCGGTAAAATAAGTTGGTGTGTTTGACGGAGGGCCACATCATCTTCTGGGTCGATATTTAAAAAGAAGACTAAATCTATATCAATTGGCACGTCGTCCGCAGGTTTAATTATTGTGCCTTTTTTCCAAGACCCACATTGCAACACCTTTAGGACAGTAGTGCTCGTTTGTTCTGAAATTTTTGTCTCAATTGAAGAAATTAGATTATCAATCTGGTCCTGAAACCTTTTCTTATCAGTTGAAGAAAATTTGATTCTGTCTTTATAATTTATGAGCTGTGCATTAGTAAGGTTCATAGGTCTAATATAAATCTGCTGGAAGTACTGCTACCACTACTCCTTGGATCTGACAATTATCGGTTAATACAATAGGTTTGTGAGTTTTGTTGGACGACTTTGGTCTTAGAACTACCGCACCGTTTACTTTTTCAAAATACTTAAGAGTTGCTTCATCATTGATGAGGGCAACAACTTTATCTCCTGTCTCAGCAGTTTCTTGCTGTCGTACAAGTAGCAGGTCACCACTATTAATACCAGCCAGATTCATCGAGTCACCCATAGCACGCAAAAGAAAATACGAAAAACCCTTTCTAGCCATCTCAGTTGAAACTGGAATGTAGCCTAGGATATTTTCCTCGGCAAGCATTGGAGTACCGCACGTTACGGCACCTACGAGAGGTACATCAATCGTGTTGACTGAGTTATTGAGCTTCGGGGATGTTAACACGAGACTTCGCCCGCTTCGCTTCACAAGTCCTGCTTTTTCAAGGCGATCGATTACTAGGCTGGCTGATCGGGGTGATTTACCGCCAGTAACATCATTGATCTCCTGTAGGGTAGGGCTTTTGCCATACGTGGTAATCTTGTTGCGGATAAGTGCAAGAGCCTTCTTGTCTTTGTCACTGAGATTATTTGTCATGGTATAAATAGTATAACAAATACTATACAATCCAGCAAATGGTGCTAGAATTAGGTTATGGAGAAGATAATTACTCACACACCAACAAGGATGCCCAAAAATGGGGATGTGGTAATTCATGTCACTGATATGTCTTTACACACGAAAGATTTCGCCCCTACGCTCTCTGCTGGCAAGAAGATTGTTAGAGCCTTAGATAAAAAAGAAGCAACTCGTGTATATGTTCAGTCCACAGGAGACCTTCAAACAGACAAGGTAACTATTCAAGATAAAATTGAAAATGATCCAGAGTTAATTGCATTGGTCCGAGAGACAAATGCAAAAGGAGGCAAGGTATTTTTTTCTTTCCCCAAGGGCGGTGCTCCTACTAAGTTAGGAAGCGATGCTGAGCAATTTATTAATAGTAAGAACGGTAAACGCAAGCTTCGTGGGCTTGCCAAAGAAAAATCAGAGGAGTAAAATTGATACATCAATGCGTAGTAAAAAGTAGAGTAACGCACCGCCTCACCGCTATGCCTACTCCGCGCAAGAAATAGCTAACAAATCGGTTTGCTGTTTCGTGTGTGGAAGTAGGCTTTTTCTATATCTACACATTTTATTTAAGTAAGCACTAAATAAAATGAAGAAACTAATCTGGCGTACCGAAGTACGAGAAGTTACAGATCTATTACCTTGGAAAGAAAATCCAAGAAAAATCTCACAACAAGCCCTCGATAAGCTAAAGACGAAAATTAAGCAAAACGGATTCCATAGCGTCATTGTTATTGATACTGATAATACAATCCTTTCAGGTAATCAACGCAAAACGGCACTCGTGGAATTAGGTATTGATAAGGTAAATGTATTAGTCCCAAGTCGCAAACTCACAGACAAGGAGCGACGGAAAATTGGTATTGAAAGCAACATCAATGACGGAGAGTGGGACTTCGATAAGTTAAAATCTTTTGACTTGGAGTTACTTCAATTCGCAGGATTTGATGAAAAGGAGTTGGTGAAGTTCTGGGACGAAGATAATGATACCAAAGATGACAAGTTCGATGTAGAAAAGGAACTAAAGCAAATTAAAACACCTCATACTAAATCAGGTGATCTTATAGTCATGGGTAATCACAAATTACTCTGCGCAAGTTCAACTGATGCAAATGCTGTTAAAAAATTGTTCGGTGAGGATAAGGCAGTCGCAATATATAGCGATCCGCCGTTCAATATTGGACTCTCGTATGACAAGGGTGTTGGGAATAAAAGTAATTACGGAGGGTCTTTTGACGATAACCAGTCACCCGATGCATACGTAGACTTTATACGAAATGTCATACAGTCTTCTCTGTCTGTAGCCACTAAAGCTGTTCATGTCGCGTTCTGGTGTGACGAAGCATGGGTGTGGGTATTCCAGACGCTCTATATGGAACTCGGTATTAAGAATAGACGAGTGAATATCTGGATCAAAAACAATTCCTCGCCGACCCCAACCGTGGCGTTTTCAAAATGCACGGAGTTTTGCGTATATGGAACAAAAGGTTCACCGTATCTGTCTGACTTGATTAAGAATCTTAATGAGATTCAAAATAAGGATTGCACTACCGGAAACCAACTCCTTGAAGATATCTCAAACATCTGGGCAACAAAGCGACTACCGTCAAATCAAATGGAACATCCGACGAGTAAGAACCCTGAACTCCATCACAAGTTCATCATGCGTTGTACCAAACCAGGAGACATCATCTTTGACGCATTCTCTGGTTCAGCCAGCACCATGATTTGTGCCGAACAACTGGATCGGAAAGTATATTCACTCGAAATCGAGCCAATATTTTGTGATTTGGCGATTCGTAGGTATGAAAAGCTGACTGGGCAAAAAGCCAAGGTAATCAAAAACTATTATGAAAAAGAATAAATTTCAAGAACAGTTTTTGCTTGAGCTGAGCAAAATACCGATTATCCAAGTGGCGTGCGAAAAAGCGGGACTGTCGCGTAACAGCGTGTATCGCTGGCGGAAAGAAGACGACTCGTTTGCTAAAAAAATGGATCAGGCCCTCGCAGATGGTGTGGCACTGGTAAATGATATGAGCGAGAGCCAACTACTAACTCTCATCAAAGAAAAGAACTTCCCAGCGGTACGATTCTGGCTTAATAAACGCCATCCAGCCTATAAAGATAAGGTAGAAGTAGTCAATAAGCATGAACTGCCAGAATTAACCGACACTCAGAAAGAAACTATTAGACAAGCGCTGGAATTATCAAACATTACAATACAGAAACATGAATAATTTTTCACCAGAACTTCTGGAGCGTATTACCAATGACAGTGCTGTACGGCGTGAAGTAACGAAAGAAAGTCATAAGTACTTTATACCAATCTACTTGCATGAGTACATCAAATACCAAAGTGCGTCATTTCACAATGAAATGATTGAATTTACGGAACGGACTGATGAAAAGTTTTTTGCCATAGTCTCGTTTAGAGGCTCAGCAAAATCAACTATTTTTTCATTGTCATACCCGATTTGGGCAATCTTGGGTAAACAACAAAAAAAGTTTGTATTACTGATCTCTCGAACACAAGTACAGGCTAAGCAGTTACTTCATAACATTAAGGTTGAATTAGAACGTAATGAACTACTAAAACAAGACTTGGGACCATTTGAAGAGCCCCAAGATGAATGGCGGGCATCTTCGATTGTGATACCAAAGTACGATGCTCGGATTATGGTTTTGTCTGCAGATCAAAGTATGCGTGGACTTCGACATAAAAGTCATCGTCCTGATTTAATTATCTGCGACGACATTGAAGATATTGCTTCTACTAAAACTCAGGACAACCGAGATAAGACCTTTAACTGGTTTACTGGCGAAATCATTCCTGCTGGGGATCTCAATACAAAAATTGTGCTAATCGGGAACCTAGTGCACGATGATTCGCTGATGGTTCGTTTGCGAAAGAAAATTGATGACAATGAAGTATCTGGTGTTTTCAAAGCTTATCCGCTTATTAATAGTCACGGGGATTGTTTATGGCCAGAGAAGTTTCCCAGTAAGGATTCGCTCGAGAAGCTACAAAAAGAAGTAATGAGTAAGCAAGCATGGGAACGAGAGTATTTGCTTAAAATTATTCCAGATGACGAACAAATAATCGATCCTATTTGGATCCGCACCTATCACGAGATACCAAGTGACATGAAGCGTTTAGGTATTTTTGTAGGTGTAGATCTGGCGATTTCAGAAAAGACTACAGCCGACTATACAGCTATGGTTCCTATTATGGCTTGCACTAAAAATAGTGAGCTATATATCTATGTATTACCTGAAATTGTGCATGCTCGTATGAGCTTTCCTAAAACATGCGAACAAATTAAATATCTTGACCTTAAATTGAACTCCAAGTATAAGCTCAGTCCGGAATTCTTAATTGAGAATGTTGCTTATCAGGAAGCAGTGGTGCAACACTTTGAAAAGACAGCGATTGATGTTGAAGGAGTTCGTCCACTTGGAGATAAGCGAGAACGACTAAACTTAGCTGCTACTGCACTCAGTGAAAAGCGTGTTTTCTTTCCCCACGAAGCGAGCGATAAATTAATCCAAGAGTTAATACACTTTGGGTCGGAAAAACATGACGATCTAGCCGATGCGTTTTCTTTAGTTACGCTTGAAGTTATGGTTAATAAAAAACCAGAAAGACCAAGAATATTTTTCGCTTAATGTAAGTAATTCTTATTCAAGATTGACTAGGATAGTCCCGCCGCCCCACATACTGCCATTATACTGGAACTGTAGTCCAGTAGCGTCTTTTGGTACCTCAAACCCTACCCAACCAGTTCGTTTACTGTTCGCAATAACAGCTCCATCCAGTCTATTGTTTGGATTAGACATGGCTTTTTCTGTAACTGCTACTTGGTAGCTATTACCCTCAGCGTCTCGCACAAACATTTGTCCGAGAGTGGTCACAAATTGTTGTGCAGAATCAGTATTTTCGATTGTGAGATTTACCTCAACCCATTTGTTACCCTCAGTTGGTTTTGAAAATTGCCCACCTTGAGAAAAGGCAAATTCATTCACAGTGATAACTGATTTCTTTAGTTTGATACTTTCACCAACTTTGTATGAGGTTTTCCCTTCAGTCTGTGATGTAGATTCTGACGAAGTGCTGGTCGAATCAACTACTTGTGGGTTTGTATCACTTCCACTTGATCCAATAATGAGTAATACAATAACTCCAACTACCCATACCCACTTCTTCTTATAAAACGGCTTCTTCGTAACTGGTGTATTTGTTTCCATATTTTTTGCGTAGGTTTTATGATAATAAATCTTGGGTAACACAAATGGCCACACAAGACCGACGACAACTCCTTTCGGAATTATCTCGCTCACTTTCGAGAGCGAACCTACGCAAATAAGTGCCGGCTTATGTGGCCGTTTCTATTTGCGTAGGATTTCTTTGCACCATGCCAGAAATTACTTTCTGGTTTAGGTGTTGTAACGAACATAATAACAGTTTTCGCTACCGTTTTCACCCTATCGCATGTTTGCTGTTTTGCTAAGGCTTGAAGACGAGTATGTGACGTTTTAGCTAGTTTGCATAGCTATGCATCTCGTGCAGTTCTGTCATTAATTAATGATGGAAACGCAAGTAATGAACAACTTTGGAGTTAAAACTGATGTGCCAAAAGTGCCTGTTAAATATCTTTTGTACGCCAGAAAATCTACCGAGTCTGATGAAAAACAAGCCCTTTCCATCGACTCCCAAGTGAAGGAGATGTGTGAGATTGCGGAACGTGAAGGATTAGAAATTGTTGAAATCAGACGTGAGTCACATTCAGCCAAAGATTCAGGACAACGACCTGTTTTCAAAGAGATACTTGAAGACATACGACGTGAACGTTTTAACGGAATAATAGTTTGGCATCCAGACCGACTGAGTCGAAATGCAGGTGACCTCGGTTCACTCGTTGATCTCATGGATCAACATCTCCTGCGTGAAATACGAACTTATGGTCAGACGTTCACTAATACACCGAGCGAAAAGTTTCTACTGATGATTCTGTGTTCTCAAGCCAAACTTGAGAACGACAATAAAAGTATTAACGTAAAGCGTGGACTAAAGACCAGAGTTGAAATGGGCTTATGGCCTGCACCTGCACCAACTGGTTATCTCAAAGAAAAGCGTATGGATCGAAAGTGTGAGACGTACATTGATCCAGAGAGAGGGCACGTAATAAAGCAAATGTTTGAAAAAGTGGCGTACGAGAAATGGAGTGGTCGTAAACTTTATCATTGGCTTAAATTCGATATTAATTTCAAAGCCCTGCCGAGCAAAAAACCACTCAGTCTCGGTAACATATACAAGCTATTAGAAAACCCCTTCTACTACGGTGTGTTTGAATACCCAAAGAAATCTGGCAATTGGTACAACGGAAAACATCCACCTCTCATCACTAAAGAACTGTTTGATCAAGTACAAAACCAGCTTAAGGGTAATGAACTAAAAACTAGACAAGAAAAAGAGTTTGCGTTTACAAAGCTCATGACCTGTGGGCTATGTGGATCTGGTATTAGCGCTGATGAGAAGTATAAGAAACTAAAGAATGGAACTATTAAAGCTCATATTTACTATGGGTGTACCAAAGCGAGAGATAAAAACTGCAAGTGCGGATATATAGCTGAATCTGAATTGGTAAGGCAGCTACAAAATCTACTAGACAGCATTCAGATAAATGAGTCCTCGGTCAAAAAGAGAATCATTTTAGAAGTAACTCGGTACAAAAGATTTGAACAATCATTGCTTGGCCAAGATATAA
>JACCDH010964927.1_pt1 | contig 10381 bp, 8 predicted proteins | sample 7442481 | NCBI WGS metagenome assembly JACCDH01 (sample SAMN15323433, study PRJNA562643) | freshwater metagenome | isolation source: river surface water | place: USA:Blue River Watershed | collected 2017-08-15
CGCTACGGTGTCCTTTGATACCACTAATGCCAGATTCTTTGCAAGCCGCTTCAAATTGAGCTTCTAAGTGAAGATGTTCAGGTTCAAAAACGAAACAAGCATTCATTTGACTTCTAGAATCGATAGCGGTAGTACCTTTGAAATAAGGACTGTTATCAATTGCGTTATAAAGTAAATTGGCTTTTTCTGTATTTCTAGCTGCCATGCCTTTTAATCCACCCATTTCTTTCACCCATTCAAGGTTGTATTTTGAAACCAGAATTGGGAAAACCGGAGGTGTGTTATACATGCTTCCACCGTCTGCATGGGTTTTATAATCGAGCATTGTAGGGATGTGACGTTCTGACTTTTTATCGTAAAGATCTTTCTTCACGATAACTAAAGTTACACCAGCGGGTCCCATATTTTTTTGAGCCCCTGCGTAAATAAGGTCAAAGTCGAGCGCATTGATTTCACGAGAGAAAATATCTGAACTCATGTCGCAGAACAATGGAACATTGCATTGCGGGAAAGATTGCATTTGGGTTCCAAAAATGGTGTTGTTGCTTGTGCAATGGAAATAATCAACATCAGTTGGAATAGTATAATCAGTTGGTATATAACTGTAATTTGATTCTTCTGAACTTGCCAAAACCAGGGTTTCACCGAATCCTTTTGCTTGCTTGATAGCATTTGCAGCCCAAGTTCCAGTTTTGGTATAAGCTGCTTTTGTTCTCAAGAAATTCATTGGAATTTGATAAAACTGTGTAGAAGCCCCACCACCTAAGAAAAGGATGTCGTATTGATCATTTAATCCAAGTAAATCTTTAATCAATGTGCGGGTATCATCCATAACCGCTTCAAATTGTTTACTTCTGTGCGAAATTTCCAAAATACTTAATCCTGTATTGGCAAAATTTCTGATATCTGCAATACTTTTTTCCAAAGCACTTTCTGCCAAAATTGATGGACCTGCAGAAAAATTGTGAATCTTTATCGTGTTCGACATAAACTACTACAATTTTAAGCGTATAATTGCGTTGAAACAAGAAAATAAGAATGAAGTTCCGACATTGTTTTGCACTTTTGATGTGTATATGTTGCGTTGAGGCATTTGGTCAATATGAAGGTCTGGATTCTAATCGTAGACAAATGAAAGAAATTCAGTCTGTTAATGATGATTATAAAGACCGAAAAGCGTATTCAGACTATAGTATAAATGGTATAGACATCATGATGGATCCAATTTCATACAGTTTGACTTTAGAGGCTAATCCATACACTGGACTGCATTATAACGAGCGCGTTTATCTATGTGGAGGCGTTTTTGGAGCAATTTATTCAGGAATTAATGAGGTATATACAACTTATGGCGCAAATGCCTTTATTAGAATCCCTGTAAATTCATTTTTCTTACATGGTGAATATCGATTGCAAAATGGATTGACAATGCCGTTTTACAAAAGAGAATGGTATAAGGTTCCAATTTTGGGTATGGGATATGTATATGGAGATGACATGGAGTCTTATGCCATGGTTGGACTAGCTTTTAATGATAAATTCAATTTATTGAATCCACTTGGAGCTATTGTATTTAGATTGGGCTTTAGATTTTAATGTAAAACATGCCACTTTTCTATTTTAAATTACAACTAACTAACTGTTTTATATTTATTCTGTAAAAAATTAAATAATAATATGTTATAATTATTTAAATGACTTGAATGCACTTTCTATACAAGTATGTATAAATTTATTACTATCAAAATGTTAAAATAGATAAAGTTCATACTTTCCAACAAAATTGTTCGGTGAAATCATTGTTTGCAAAATAGAAAAAATCACCAATCACCTATTTATCATATAAGATTCAATACTTTTTGCAACACAACAAGACCATTGATATTCTTCGAATTATATACTAAAACAAAAAGCCCCAAAGCATTGCTTTGGGGCTTTTTGTGAAATGTATCATTTATTAGAAACAGCGTTCAAATAAGTAAGGGAACATACCTAAAGCAATTGAAAGCAACACCAAAACATACACGATCCAGTGTAATTTATTAGAGTGATTTGAATTGGTTGATGTTGTTTCAGTAAAGATATTTTTAAATCCTTTGAAATAATACACAATACTGATTGCTGAGCCAATTAAGGCAATGCAAACCGCCAAAGGAGAAATATCAAATGCACTAGTAAACAGATAGTATTTAGCAGTAAAACCAACGGTTACTGGAATTCCTGCGATAGAAAATAAGGCGATTGTAATGAGAATTGCAGCAGATTTGTTTGCAACAAAAAGTCCTTTAAACATATCAAACCCATATTCACCATCTTTAGAATATAAATCATTGAAATAAAACAAGGTTGATGTAGATAATGCATACGCTACTGAATAAGCAAATAAAACCCACATATTTCCTTGCATTGGGGTAATTAAGAACAACAATAAATATCCGGCATGTGCAATACTACTATAGGCCAAGGTGCGTTTTACTGTCTTTTGAGTGATTGCTGCGATATTACCAAAAATGATGGTTGCAATTGCAAGCACAATGATCCATTGATTTGACCAAACTGCCAAAGCGTTAAACGCTTGCAAGAAGTTTGCAAACGCCACAAACCCTGCAATTTTCACCACAACTGCCATGAAAGTAGTTACTTTGTTTGGACTTCCTTCATAAACGTCTGGAGCCCAGAAATGGAAAGGAAATGCAGAAACTTTGAAAAGTAATCCTGTTGACATTAAAAGAACTCCTGCTTTAACAAGAGCTGGGAACTCTGCGAAATGACCAACAATAGACATTCTGATTTCAATTTCAGACAACGAAAGTGTAGATGTCCCTCCATAAATAAATGCGCATCCAAGCAAGAAGATTGCTGTTGAAAAAGCACCCATTAAGAAGTATTTTATTGCAGCTTCATTGCTTCTAAGGCTTAATTTATCACTACCGGCCAAAACATAAAGTGGAATAGATAAAATTTCAATGCCTAAAAACAACATAACCAAATTATCAGCACCAACCATAATATAAGCACCATTGAGGCTTAACATGATCAACCCAAGTTTATCGGCGCCTTTATAATCAGAAGAAGGGAAAATTGCGATGATGGCACCAGTAATTGCGGCCAACAATCCCACAAACATTAAATCACCTTTTTCAAAATTCAACATTGATTTTGGTGCCCAGTTTGAAATTGCAGAAAAATTCATGAATCCTAAAGATTCAGAAATAGCCAAAGCTGCTGCAATAAATAAAAATACAGCTGCTATGTTCTTTAGTGCAGATTCTTGCTTGTTTAAACCTAAAAACAACACCAAAACAGCACCGATGAAAGTTATAGCTATACCTATCACGACAACACCCCTTTCGAATTTGAAATTTCTAACATGATTTTTTGAACTGCAGGATTAATTTTATCTAGAATTAACATTGGTGAAATACCAATGATAATGATGATTGCAACCAGAATAAGCAAAGGCCAAATTTGTTTAATGCTAATAGGTGCAAAATCTCCTTTTGTTTCACCTAACATTGAAAATTGGTACATTCTTAACATATAAACTGCACATAAAATAATGGTGATGGCAGCAAATACACCGGTAATTGTGTGGTAATCAAATACAGATTTCAACAACATGAATTCACCTGGGAAACCATTTGTAAATGGCACAGCCGTTGTTCCCAACACAATTATTAAATAAACTGCGGCAAATAAACGGTTATGTTTCGCAATTCCACCCAAAGAACTTAGTTCTCTAGAACCAGCATGTTTCTCTATCAATTCTACCACATAAAACAAAGCCACTACATTGATACCGTGAACAAACATTTGTAAAATTCCTCCTTGAATACCTATCTCTGATAAAGTAAAGAACCCTGCAGCAATAAGTCCAACGTGAGAAAGCGATGAAAATGCAATCAATCTCTTTAAATCATTTTGTCTCATTGCAATAACAGCACCATAAAGCACCCCAATTACAGAAAGTAAAACAATGATAGGTTGAAAGAATGAAATACTTTCTGCAGCAACCGGCATATACCATCTTAAAAGACCATAAAGTCCCATTTTTAGCATAATACCTGACAATAGCATTGAACCTTGTGCAGGAGCAAAAGTATACGTATTAGCTTGCCAAGAATGGAATGGGAAGATTGGAATTTTTACAGCAAAAGCGAATAAAAATCCGGCACCAACCCAAATAGATTCTGTATGATTTAATTGAACGGCTAATAATTCATCGTAAGCAAATGAATGATTTTCGGTTTTTAAGTATAAATAAATCAATGAAGCCAACATAGCCAAACTTCCCACGAAAGTGTAAATAAAAAACTTGATGGTGGTTTTGAAAGCATCCTTAGATGAGTACAACAAACAAATAAAATAAATTGGTACTAACGCCAATTCCCAGAAAATGTAAAACATTAAACCGTCTTTCGCCATGAAAACGCCATTTAATGCAGCTTGCATGAACAAAATCAAAGGCAATAATGATTTCTGTTTGTCATTTTGTATGGATAGTATGATGATAGGTGCCAATAAATTGGTCAATAACAACATTAAACCGGTTAAACCATCGATACCAATTGTAAAGTGGATACCATTAGAAAACCAAGGCATGTCGTAAACTGTATGCCAGAGTCCATCGTTGTGCAAGTTTGAATGATTTTTTACCCAAATCATGCCAATAATGGTTGACATAGATAGTAAACCCCAAACAAATTTATTCAATTTAGAACCCCAAACAGAGGCTAAAATCGACAAGAATAAAGGTATAATGATAATTTCCACGTTAAAACAATAAATTAAAGCCCAAAAACAACGCCAATGCGATTACCATGAACGTCAAATAGTATTCAATGTTTCCATTTTGAATGTATTTATTCAGATTAGAAACTTTTTGCAGCGAAACAGAGATTCCATTAATTGTACCAGAGATAATTCTGGAATCAACAATTGTATCAATGATATCAGAAAGCCATTCCAATGGTGAAACAATCAATGCCTGATAGATTTCATCTACATAAAATTTATTTGATAATAATTTTCCAGCAGCTGGTGTTTGATCATCAGATTCAGGAACTTGATTTTTGCTAACATATTTATATCTAGTATATAAAAATGCAACCAAGAATATGAATACAGCAACACCCAACAAGACAAATTCAGTAGAATGTGATATTTCTGAATGATTTTCAGCCATTGGTAAGATTGGTGCCAACCAATGCGACAAACCATGAGAAACACTTTCTCCTAAATATGCAGGAAGGTTCAATAATCCACCCAAAACCGACAATAGAGCCAAAACCATCAAAGGCAATGACATTTGCCAAGGAGATTCAAGTACTTTATCAAAAGAATGGTGGGTATTTCTGTATGTTCCATGGAACGTTGTAAAGAACATTCTGAACATATAAAGTCCAGTTATAGCAGCACTAAACACCGATAATCCATAGACCAATTTATTGTGTTCAAATGCAGCAATTAAAATTTCATCTTTTGAGAAAAATCCTGACAAAAATGGAAATCCAGTGATTGCAAGTGTTCCAATTAAAAATGTGATGTAAGTAATGGGCATTTTAGATTTCAAACCACCCATTTTTCGAATGTCTTGTTCGTGGTGCATTGCATGAATCACACTACCAGAACCCAAGAACAATAATGCCTTAAAAAATGCATGTGTAGCCAAATGGAACATAGCAGCTGTATAGGCACCACATCCCAAAGCAACAAACATTAAGCCTAGTTGACTTACAGTACTATAGGCCAATACTTTTTTAATATCATTTTGTTTTAATCCAATAAAAGCTGCCATTAATGAAGTAGCCAATCCTACATACATGATAACTTCATTGGTTATAGGGGATAAATAATATAAAACTTGACAGCGAACAACCAAATAAACACCAGCCGTTACCATGGTTGCAGCATGTATCAATGCTGAAACTGGTGTTGGACCTGCCATTGCATCTGGTAACCAGGTATATAATGGAATTTGAGCACTTTTACCCATTGCACCAACAAACAAACAAAGACTGATTGCGGTTAACATGTATTGAGATGTTGAACCATCAGCGATTTTTGGCAACACAATGTTGTAATCTAGAGATTGATATTGGTGGAAAATTAAAAATAACCCCATCAATAATCCAAGATCTCCGATTCTATTCATGACAAAAGCTTTTCTTGCAGCTTTTCCATATTCTAAGTTTTTATACCAGAAGCCAATTAATAAATAAGAACACAAACCAACGCCTTCCCATCCAAAAAACAACATCATGAAATTTGACCCTAAAACCAGAACCAACATATTGAAAATAAATAGGTTTAAATAAGCAAAGAACTTGTAAAAACCTTCATCTTCATGCATGTATGCCATTGAATATAAATGAATGAGTGTTCCAATTCCCGTGATTATCATGGTCATAATAACCGATAATCGATCTAATTTGAAAGCAAAGTCTACATGGAAGTTATTTACATTCAAGAATGTAAATAAATTGAGGTTGATTTCATTGCTCGCATTTAGTCTAAGTCCGTTGAAGGCACCAATAGCCAAAACGAATGAAGCTAAAACGACAAATGTACCCAACCATCCTACAACTGATTTTGGCAAAGATTTCCCCAAAATACCATTTACTAGAAAACCGGCTAACGGTAATCCCAATATTAACGCAACACTATTCATTAGTCTTTTAAGCTATCTAAGAAACTCACATCGGTTTTACGAGTGTTTCGATAAACCATTACCAAAATTGCCAATCCTACAGCTGCTTCCGCTGCTGCAACTACCATGATAAAGAATACGAACATTTGACCATTCGCGTCTTTGTCACCCATGTATTCAGAAAATGCTGCAAATAATAAATTCACTGCATTTAACATGAGTTCAATGCACATCAATAAAACAATTGCGTTTCTTCTAAACAATACGCCAAACAATCCAATACTAAAGAGTACGCAACTCAAATAGATGTAATGACTTATATCTAAACTTTGAAAAATATTAAGCATTTTCTTGATTTTCGTTATTAAATAAAATATCGTTCTTTTCAGAATCTCTTTTTCCTAAAAGAACAGCACCAACCATCGCGGCAATAAAAAGTATACCTGAAAGTTCAAATGGCACCAAATATTCTGTCATCAAAACTCTACCCAAGTTTTTCACCAATCCAATTTCAGGAGCATTGCCTTTCATGATAGCAACACCAGATTTTTGTAAAGCCGCTGTAACAACAATCAAAAGTAAACCTGCTGAAATTGCTGCAGCAACTCCCCAAAGATTAGATTTTACAGGTTCTGATTCTTTGCTTAAGTTTAATAACATCAAAACAAATAAGAATAAAACCATAATTGCACCCGCGTAAACCATTAAGTTAACAATGGCTAAAAATTGGGCGTTTAACAATACATAATGCGCTGAAATACTGAAGAATGTCAGGATCAAAGCTAGAACACTGTGAATTGGATTTTTACTCGTCACTACATAAAGTGCACACAATATCGTGATAAACGATAATATCAAAAATGGTAAAGGTAAGTTTGAAATTTGCATTATTTGGTTTCTTGATAATCCCACACCTGACGTTTACTAACGTCAATTCTTTCATCAATCGGTTCAACTAATTTGTCTTTTCCATAGATAAATTCATCTCTACCGAAATTTGCATCCACAATTCTATCGGTTAGAAAGATTGCTTCTTTTGGACAAGCATCTTCACACAACCCGCAGAAAATACAACGCAACATATTAATCTCATATGTTGCTGCATATTTTTCCTCCCTGTACAAATTCGCTTGCTCATTTGTACGTTCTGCTGCAACCATCGTAATGGCCTCAGCTGGACAAGCTACTGCACAAAGTCCACATGCCGTACATCTTTCTCTTCCCTGTTCATCACGTTTTAACACATGTTGACCACGAAAAATTTGACTCATGGGTCTTTTTACTTCAGGATATTGAATGGTATTGCTTTTCTTAAAAAAATGTTTCAAGGTGATCCACATCCCACCAAAAACTGCTGGGAGATATATTCTCTCCCAGAAGTTCATTTTTTTATTTACTACATCTTTAGATCTTGACGTTAAACGCTCCATGATTCAGAATCTTAATCTTTTAAGTGTTTTACTTTGATTTTGTATTTTTTACGAAGTTCAGTTTTAACCTTGGTTGGTCTTACTTGACTTACCGGCATCATTGAAGTATATGAACCATCGTTCAATTGGAAAATAAATTGTGCTTCAGATAATTTGCTGTATTTCACTGTGAAAACATTGTCCTTCTTATCACCTTCAATAATTGTTAAAGGTAAATTATTTGAAGGATCTCCTTCTTGCACAACAAATACTCTGTCGATTTGGTTTGTTTTATCCTTAATAATTGCTGTTTTTCCTTTTCCTGCTCCACCAGCAACAAAAACAGTTCCTTCTTTGTCTTTGCTAGTAGGACATTTTACCGTTACAGCGTATTTAATCACTTCTTTCTTTTTGTCTGATTTATCAGCAACAATTTTTTTCTCACGATCAGAAGAAGCTTTCAATTTGCCAGTTTTTTCATCTTTTACCAACAATTTGATTTTTGCTCTCTTGTAGGCATCTAAACCATCAACTTTAACAGTTGCGGTAAATGGTTTGCTCAAACAAGTATCACCAGGAAATTTGAATTCCATGATACCAGCCCAAATCAATCCTTCATTGCCTTTTAGCGATAATGGATGTCCACTTTTGATGATTTCCATAATGTCGCTGGTTTTTCTGATAGTTACACATTTACCGGGAGTTGACTTACACATTCTAATGTATTCACATTTGTTCATGGTGATAGACATACCCGCTCCAACAGTAACAGTAGTGTCTCTGGTACAAGTATCTCCTTTCACCACTGGCTTTGGTACTTCAACTGGTTTTGGTTTTTCTATGATCGTGATTTCTACCCTTCTGTTTCTTGCCTTCATTGAAGCATCACTTTCATTTTTCTCACGTGGTTTTGCACGTCCGAAATATTTCAATTCCATGAAAGACTCTTCAATGTCTTTTTCTGTTAAATAATCAAAAACACCATCAACACGATTTTCTGACAACTTCATGTTGTAATCATCGTTACCAGTACTATCGGTGTGACCTGTTAATACCAAGCGATATTCTTTGATAGATTTTAATTTTTCTACTAAAGCATCAAGTTTTTTGATTTCTTCTTTCTTTAATTCGAACTTATTGTTATCGAAGTAAATCTGAACAGCAGGAGCAAGTTCTTTTGGAGCAGACTCTTTAGGTTCGTTGGTTTTTTTAGAACCTGTTTGTGCTGTTAGTGATGTGGCGAAGATATTCAAACCAAATATCAAGGCCAAAAAGAATATTTTTTTCATTATATCAATTTGCTGCGAAAATAAATCAAAATATCTACTCTTTTACAGAATATTCCACAATATGCTAACAAAATTTCCCGAAATCATATTTTTCACATTAAATTGCCAATCATGAAAACACAATTACCCTTGAATCTCAAACGAATACCACTCTTAGTGTTATTTTTAATGAGCTATGTTGTATCATATTCTCAAGTTGCAAAAACTCAAGTATTGCAACTCGAGGCTAAAATAATTAATAATCAAATTACCATAAATTGGCCTCAAGAGTCTTACGCAGGAACTTTTGAAGTTTATTCCAGAAATTTCGGAGATGCCAATTTTACCAAAGTAACATCTTTATCGGGAACTACCTATAAATTCACTGAAAATACTGGTGTAGTTTCTAAAGAATATTTAATTGCTAAGGTTAAATCAACATCAACTGAAGCATTGGGCTATATTTTTGCTGGCAATAAATTTCAACCTGCTGTAAAAAAAGGTGGCGTAATATTATTGATTGATAGTGCATATATCAGTTCTTTGAGAAATGAAATTTCAACTTTGAAAAAAGATCTAGAGAATTCTGGATGGACCGTTTTGTCATGCTATGCCGGAAGATCTGAAAAAGTAAATGTGGTGAAATCTAAAATTCAAAAAATCATGGATCAAACCTCACCTAGGCCTAAAACATTGTATATAATAGGACATGTTCCGGTGCCATATTCCGGTAATTTCTCTTCAAGTGGGGATCGTCCACCACCAGATGGTCACGTTGAAGGTTCTGGGAATCACACAGGTGCTTGGCCTGCTGATTGTTATTATGGGGATTTTGATGGTGTATGGTCTGATAACTCAGTTAATTGCACTACAGGAGCTTCTACTAGGCATCATAACGTACCAAAAGATGGCAAATTTGACCAATCTGTTTCTCCAGGACTTATTGAACTTGAAATTGGACGTTTGGATATGTTTGATATGGGCGCATTTTCCAGTAATGATACTCAACTAACCAAAGAGTATCTAGACAGGGTTCACAACTTTAGAATGGGAGA
>JACCDH011086335.1_pt1 | contig 10380 bp, 7 predicted proteins | sample 7442481 | NCBI WGS metagenome assembly JACCDH01 (sample SAMN15323433, study PRJNA562643) | freshwater metagenome | isolation source: river surface water | place: USA:Blue River Watershed | collected 2017-08-15
GATGAAACCCGCGCTACTTTCAACTCTCTGATCATTAATCCGGTGATGAACATCCGGGCCAATGTCAAACAATGGTATAACGCCGTCATGAGACTCATTGGAGGTAAGGAACTCCCCGAAGATCACTTCTCCATTTTTCAACGATCGCACGACAAGATCCTTCTGGTCGATGTGGCCATCCCGGAAAAATCTATCGCTATTGTTGGTGGAAGAAACATCTCCAATGATTACTTTGGTATCGGTGACGCCAAAAATAATACCTACAATGATCTCGACATTATTATAAAAGAGATCAGTACAAAAAAAGATGTCAATGGCACTATCGTGATTGAGAATGCCCTGGTCGATCATTATAACCAGCTGTTTAATTTTGCCGCCAATAAACGCATCAATGATTTCATTCATAAGATTACACGCTCCGATGCTGCGCTAGTTCTTCGCAAAATCAAAAATGATCATAATATGTATGCAGGCTACAGGGATGGAGAAATCACTGATGTCATTAACAAGATGGCAAAATCAAATTTTATGGACGAAGGCTTTGATGAAGGGAAAATCAACATCCTCAATGAGTTCGAAAATCTTGTGAGAAAAAATCCTTTCACCCAAAAGGAGTATCTCTACGCAAATCCCCGCTCTATCATTAAGAACATGTTTGATCAGTTACACATCGCTAGATCTGATATCCTTATTGGCTCCCCTTATCTTTACCTCACCGATTTCGAAATTGACCGTCTGGTGAGCTGGCTCAAAGCGGATCCGAAGCGGAAACTCCGGATCATGACAAACTCCTCGGCGACCTCAGACAATCTGCCTGCTCAAACTATGATGGAAAATTTTGTCATGCCGAAACTCCATGCGGAGCTTGAAGGAGCAGGAGTCAATCCATCCCAGTTTGAAATCTTTGCCTACGGAAACAGAAATCACCAACTCCTCGGTGGAGCAGAATCTCAAGGAAAACTCCATGCGAAGTTCTGGATGGTAGACAACAGGGCCGTCAGTGTTGGGACCTCTAATTTTGACCCGATTTCCCGCCTCACAAACTCTGAAGTCATGGCCAGTGTGAATCCGACACTAGGAAACTCTACAGTCTCATCCTTAAATAGCTTCTATGACGAATTGAAATCACGCTCAACCCGCTGGGGTAGCGAGGAATTCAAGGCCGTAAAGGCCAGTCCTGAAATCAAGAACAGAATCATGATCCAGAGCGTGCTCGCTAAGATCATGGACGGACTTGATATTCTGCCACAAAGCTCTTATTGAATTTTCAGATTAAAGAAATCAACCAGATTTTTATCGGTGTCATAGGTCTTCACCAGCACATCCCCTTTGTTCATCTCAAAGAGTGTGAAAGTCGTGACAAAAGATTTCAAGAAGACTTTAAAGGGATTCTTATAGCTGATGACATTCATCACTCCACCCGATGGTCCAGCTACGAGATAATGAATATTATTTTTGAAACTTCTTTCATACATGTGAAGGTGTCCGGTCAAAACCATCTTTACACACGAATACTTTTCCACGAGGGGAACAAATTCTTTTCGGAGTCTAACCGGAATATCGCGAAAATGCTCCACACTCGAAGAGAATGGTGAGTGGTGCATGGAAATGAAGACAGACCTTTTTCTTGACTGGGAATCTCGAAGTTTTTCTTCTAGCCAGGCCCATTGCTCCTGAATTTTTCCTTCTGAAAGAAACTTGAAATTGGAGTTCAAGACAAGGATCGTCACTGGCCCTACGTCAACCGCCACATTACCAAGCTGACTGGAATGATTGTCACGCATGTAATCAAGAAACTCCGGTGTGGCAACATCGTCGTGCTCGGACTCGTAATACTCATGATTACCAATAGCACTTAAAAGATATGAGGACTTCAGATAGGGATCAGCGGTCTTGAAAAAATTAATCCACTCTTCATCCCTACCGCCATACTGTACAATATCACCCGCATTCAGAATAACTGAAAATGGAAAATCCTTTTTCATTCCCGCAACTAGTGTTGTGAGTTCATTGGCACGAACCTGTGCGCTTTCGTCCTTGATCTGCGTATCGGAAATAAAGCCAAAATAAAATTTCTGGGATTTCTGACAAGGATAAGCGAAGGTTCCCCGGTCGAGGATGATTTCGTTGCTCACTCCTCTGAATTGATAATTCAGAGACTGTCCACATTTCAACGTGGCCACATCAAATTTCTGAAGTTCGTTCTTTTTGAAAACGCCTGAGCGAACAGGTGAATTATTCACTACGACCGACATTTTTTTATTTGCGGCAGTTTTAAAAATCAATGTGACATTATTATTTTCACTGACAATGAGATACGGACGGATGAGAAAAGTCTCATCAGCAAAGAGTGAAAACGAAAAGAAAATGGTGAGTAAGAAAGCCGTCATTTTCATAGGAAAAGATTAAAACAAATGAAGTGACTTTCACCATCGAGAATGTGGAATTGGTCCTATGACATGGCCTGTAATCACTATAACTTAGAGAAGCACCGGGCCAACATTAGTTTACATCTGGGATTTTCTCCAAATATGACCATTTATTTTATGTTTTAAAACCGCGGATCAGATTTTTCACAAGTTCCGGCTCATACCTCAGCAGGTTCTCACGCTGTGAGAGAAATCCCTTGAGTCCATCCATCACAGAGACCTCATTCTCTTTAATGTAATCCGTGAGGCCATCGGCAAGGGAAACAATTTTTGCCAGGGGAAAAATCTTATTACCAGGGAGTCCTCTCGGGAAGCCTGATCCATCATTGTATTCGTGATGTTGCTGAACTATCGATATCACTGCCTGACTGATCTTCGGCACCCTGGACAAGGTCGCCACTCCGAAATCAGGATGTTTATGAAAAATAGCTTTCTGTTCATCCGTCATCTCATCATACTCTACGCCGCGGATACTTTCTTCGAGCTGCATTGTTCCGATGTCATGGAGAAGGGCCCCTAAGGCAAGAGTCTCAATTGTCTTGGTACCGACCCATTCAATATTTTTACAGATGACCGTAGAAAAGAATGAAACGAGGAAGGAATCGGAAAAGCTTGATGGATCGAACTTTTCAAAATCACTGAGAATTTCTTTTAAGTTCTTATCCCGCTTGGCCATGTCGTACATGTTCTGACAAATCTTTTTTCCTTCTTCAAGAAGCTGTGGTTGAATTCCGGATTCCCTGAGTTCCTCTACTAATTTTTCGTTGGCAGTCTTCAAGGCCTTGACAACGATGCCTCCGGGATTATCGGAGTCGGCAATAGCACGTTTGGCCAGTTCATTCTGGTAGCTGATGAACTCTCCTCGGTCCTTGGTCGGAAAATAAATATATTTCTGTCCGCTATTTGAATATTTCAGCAGTTGCTCACCAGAAGTCATTTCTCCACGATTGAAAACTTTCACATACTTATTTTTTCCCAGGCGGATATAGAAGTCAGTTACTGCGAGGATGTCCTGAAGGAACTCCACAATCTTCAATTGGGTGAAAGATTCATCTTCAATTTCATTTTCGACTTCTTCCCCATCACTGGCCTTGACCGTCGGAGGTTGGAGAGATTCCCACGTTTTGATTCTACCCAATTCTCTAATGTGAGAAGAAAGTGTTTTCGGATCAGGGTCGATAAGACACTTCACCGCTGACTTCAGGAGATTTTTCTCATCCAGACCATTTTCTTTAAACCATTTCTCCGTCGGTACAATAAGAAACAACACGGCCTGATTTCCGGTTGAACGAAGATACTTGTAAACCTCCAGACCGGAGTGAGCGGTCGTCATGAGATCAAGGAAAATATAATCGAACTTCCCTTGAAAAGCCTTCATCTGGGCCTCCTTTCCATTACTGGCGACCTCACTCACGAAATTACTCTGCTTGAGATTTGCCTCAGTCTCCTTCAACCAAGAGAGCTCTGAAGAAATGACTAAAACGCGATTCATAGAATCCTCTTTTGTCCGAAACATATGCGATAAATTTTAATCTAATATCGAAAAGTCTGGAGAACTTCTTAGGCCCAAGAAGTTATTTTTAGATTGGAAAGTTGAAGATCAGGTCATTATTGTTAAGCGGGTCTTCATGTAATCGAGTTTCATTAAGAAAAGTCGGAAGCTCCGAAGTGTGGCCACGTCCACGACTTCCTGTAGAAGATCGTTGTTCAGTTATTTGGGGAGTTGGCGTGCATATCCACCACGGGTTGAATTTCCCCCATGGTGAGCATCAGAACTGAGCTAAAGTCTTAAGCTTGAATCAGAATCCGAGAATATCAACGTGGGTAATTCCCTTGGCGAGAGAAGAATTGGACTTGGCCCTCTGGCCCTTAATCATGATCTTTTTATCAGTGAAGAGCTGCTTCAAAGCTCCGCGGGAGATATTTTTTAATGTCATGTTTTCATCCTGTTCACGAAGGGCATTCAGGAGAACATTATCCATACGGGACTCAGGCCATTCGAGAGTAAGTGTGACACGAAAAGAGTCCGGTGGACGTACAGGTTCCTGGTTAGACATAAAGATTCCTTTTTCATCCATATAACACCTGAGAAAGACAGGGTCCAGCAGAAGGAATAAACCTATAAAAATTCCTCTGTTCTTGACCCTGATACGCGGAGGCGATAAAACCCTTTTCAAAATTCATAGAGGTAGAAAAATGAAATCCCTTCTCATCCTTTCAGTACTTGCATCTACTTTCGCGCAGGCACAACTTCTGTATCCACCTGTGAAGAAAATCACCCAGGTTGAAACCCGCTTCGGAACCGTGATTGAGGATCCCTATAAATGGATGGAAAACTCTTCTGATCCTGATCTTTGGAGCTGGATCGAAGAACAAAAAACTCTAACCTCGAATCATCTCGATGCCGTATTACATGAAGACTTCACCGCCCGGGTAGTTGATTACAGAAAGATCAAGGCCGATCAAACGAAACTCACCGACTCTTCTACCCGATCTTCTGCTATCGGCCCCATTCCCTTTGATGATCATATGGAGCGAAAAGAAAGACTCATCCAGTGGCAATCGTCTCTCAATTTTAAGTCGAATATTTTCAAGAAAGAAAGTGGCACTTATAAGATCGAAGCTAAACCCATTGCTGGAAACGATCTGACTCGATTGGTGATCACCCGAAAATCCAACAATCAATTGGTTGATATTCTCGTGGTGAAGTTTTACACCTTTGTAACCTGGGCCGATGAAAGCAACTTTTACTATGTCTCTGACATGGATGAGAGAATTGGTGGGGGGCGTCCGGGACTATTCAAGCACACTGTCGGCGAGATCCAGAGTGAGGATAAACTCCTTCTTTCTGCAAAAAACACATCCAGCCTAACCATCCATCAGTTAGGAGATGCTTTTTTTGCTCAGATCGATAACACCATCGGAAGCCTTCAGCTTTCAACCGGTAAAGTCACCAATGTTCAGACGTTTAACGGTGACATTGTAGAGATGAATGATCTCCCTGAGGCGACGGCGACGATTCTCACTTTCAAGAATGCTAATTATGGCGAGTTCCAGAAGCTCCGTCTCCGTGACGGAAGTCGTGCCATTTTCCTTGGTGAGCAAAATTTTGTTCTGGCAAAGACGAAGAAGCTTGATGAGACAAACACACTCGTTCTCGGTCTTCTTGACGGTTCCCATGTGGCCGGTGTTTATGACGGCACAGAATTGAAAATGCTCGATCTACGTGACGGAACAATTGATGTCGGTGCAGTTAAAGATGGCGTCCTGAAGCTGGGAATCGAAACTTACTCTGCTCCAAGAAAAGTTTATGAGTATACCATCGCGACTGGTGAGTTAAAGCTTGTCGCTTCTCAGAAGTTTCCGATTGAAGTGGAAGCAGAGAAAGTACCTTATACTGCGGCCAATGGGCAAACGGCTTCCATGTGGATCATGCGGAAGAAAGGTGTCGCCCTTTCTTCGAAGACACCGACGATTCTTTACGGCTACGGCGGTTTCCGAGCTTCCATCACTCCACTATTCGGAATGTATGAAACACTCCCGTGGATGGAAAAAGGAGGTGCCTTTGTTGTCGTCACTCTCCCCGGCTCACTTGATTATGGGCAATCCTGGTATGATATGGCAAAAGTCGGAAATAGAATCAATGCCTGGGATTCATTCGCTCTCGCGGGTAAAGAACTTATCAAGCGCGGTTGGACTTCAAAAGAACATCTCGGAATGCTCGGAGCAAGTAACGGTGGCACACTCGTTGCCGGAACTCTTCAACGTCACTCAGATACATTCAAGGCAGCTGTTCCGCTCGTTGGGGTGATGGATCTTCTGAACTTCACACTCTTCACTGCAGGAAAATATTGGACCAATGATTATGGAAATCCTTTCAATGAGAATGATTTCCATGCAATGTTCCCACTCTCTCCCTACCACAATCTTGAAAGGCGCGATTATCCAGCGACGATGGTGATGACTGCCGAGTTCGATGACCGTGTGGTTCCTATGCACTCATATAAATACGTGGCCCGTCTTCAGGAGTACAACACTTCAGAAGCCCCGATTCTTCTTTATAATAAAGAATGGGGTGGACATGCCCGGGCCAGTGGTTCAGTGAGAGAAAGCTCGCGCTACGTGGGTGCTTACTTCACGTTCTTTGCTCAGCAACTCGGATTATAGTGTAATAATTACAGGCCCCAAGGGTGTGGCATATTTGCTGCCACACTTTGTGGCAAAACCTCTTTGAACTTTCGTTATGCCTTGCTATAAAGCCGGCATATGGAAACGCAAACTACAATTTCAACTTCTGAATGCTTCCGCTTTTGGCTTCAGAACAGACTCATGGAAAAGTGTCGGGCCAATCCGAAATACTCTCTCCGTGCCTTCGCTCAGTACTTGGACATGGACGCATCCAGTGTGTCTCAGATCATCTCTGGCAAAAGAAAGGCTTCAGATAAAGTCATCACAAAAATTTGTGAGAAACTGTCTGTCTCACCCTCTGAGACAAAAAAATTCATTCAAAATGCGAAGATAAGTTCTCGGGAAAAAACAAATACTGATTACGAGATCATGGCGGAAGATGCTTTCGCATATATCTCCAACTGGTACCACTATGCCATTCTGGAACTGACCTTCACCGGCAATCTCGCGAACGATCCACAGTACATTTCAAAAACTCTTTCAATCACTGTGACTGAAGCTAAGATGGCAATCGAACGCTTGCTTCGTCTTGGTCTTCTCATTGAAGAGAAAGAAATCCTGAAAAAAACAAATAGATTTATCACGAACATTCTTTCGCCGGGATTTAGTTCTAGCCCCCAGAGAGAACTTCAGCGACAAATTCTTAAGATGGCCCTTCACTCTATCGATCATTGCTCACCCGAAGAAAGGGATATGACTTCGATGACTATGGCGATTGATATGGACAAATTACCGGAAGCAAGAAAGCTCATTACTCAATTCAGACGTGACTTGTGTAACTTCCTTGAAGATGGAGAACAGACTCGCGTTTATCAATTAGGCATACAACTTTACCCAGTTTCACATACAGAAGAAAAATAAGGAGAATTTATGAAACAGAAACTACTGATGTCCTTTGTCGCAATGATGCTCACCCTAAACTCTTTCGCCGGATCCGAAGGCGGAGGTGGCGATGCCGTTATCCTCCCCAATGGCGATGTTGTATTGGCCGATGTCTTTCTCGACCGGAATCAGCCGCAGCCAAACAATATGCCGAAGAGGATTTCACTAAACCCCAAACTCCTCCTTCAAGTCAAAATCTATACTCAATACATGGAGCAGCTGCTCAATAGGACAAGACCAGTCATCTCTTATAATCGCTACGGGCACCTTCAGTTACATACGTATGAGACCGTGAACCTTTTCACTGAGCTTGGAAAACGGGAGAGTAAGCTCGTCTTTTTTTCTGTCGCTGACGAAAAAGAGTTAAATACATTCTGTGCTTCCGGTGGCCGTAAAGTCTATACCCTTCCGGATGGGGCACAGGTCACTCAAGTCGCTTGCACAAGCGGCGATGAAGTTTTCCTTGTGGAACCGATCTTCCGCAGAATGAGTGTCATGCACCAGGCACTCCTTCTTATGCATGAGCGCATGACGACTCTCAAAGATCAGTTCGGAGGGAAAAACTATGGTGCGATCGCTGGCATCACTTCAGGTCTGGGGGAACTTCTTAAGCAGACTTACGAGCAACAAAATGGTCGTTACGTTCGTTTGAACAGCAAGGAACAACTTAGAATCCAGCATTTTTACGAGGCCCTCATTGAACTCGAGTATCGTAATAATGAAATTCCCGTGACTGCTCTCAATTGGAGAATTCACCAAAACGGTGGTGGATTCATCAGGCACGGCGCAGACGTTGCCGACTCTGCGTTTATCGGAATAACTTCAATTATTGGTGAGGATGTTACAGTTAGTGAAAATTCAATTGTCTTGGATAGTAGTGTCTTGGGCCAAAGTACGATTGAAAGAAGTGTGAAAATACATTCTTCAATGATTGATGGTATGAGCGTGACTGTCGGTGAGGGATCAAACTTATTAGAAACGTCACTCCACGCGAATAACTTTCACACAGGTAAGAAATTCACCGCGAAGGAAGCAAAAATCAAACTCGAAAACAGTAAGTTTATTCAGCTAAATGACAATCAAAAAGTGACCAAGGGTTCTCTTGAAGAAAATAAGCTGGGCTATCTTCCTAAGGGAGTTCATTTAGAAATCCCTCAGCTTACGTTCAAAGAAGTTAAAACTTCCTGCCAGAAAAAAATCAGTTTCTATAAACGTGAAGAAGGCGAATCTGAGTGTCATAAGTATGAGTTGGATAGTAATAGGAGCTGGCACAACCTCTCCCCTCTAAATAACAGCGAAGGTATGACTTTTAATGTGGCCCAGGTGCTAGAGCGTGAGGTGAAAAATTCATACTCCACCATTTTTGGAAGGCTGGATGGTTCTTCCCTCGAGATCCTTCGTTCATTTAAAATCAATCTAGCTTTTTATCAAATGCAGGAACTCATGGATGGAACACACGTCATTCAAGATGGAAACGTGTACCTTGCTGGTCAACCTCAAATGAGATGGATCAACTTTGAGAATTACCACTCCTCAGAGATCGTCATGGCACAAATTATTGAGCAGGCGACAGCGGTTGGAATACCAGTGAAAAAAGATGGAAAGAAACTTATCTTCACACTGAAAGTTGCAGAATAAGCGGCAGGTAAAACATCAGGGTTTCGGTATCGCCGGAACCCTTTTTCAAATGAAAGTAAGAGTAGATCAAAAAAAATAAGTGTAATTAGAGGTGAGCTAGGAAAAGTAGATTTGATTTGGTGATTTCTGAATACGAACAAAAATCAGGACAGAAAAAAGTTCCCACCGGCTTTTGGCCAGCGGGAACAATTTTTAGATTACCAACGCTTACTTGAAGAATTGTTATCACGAGGCGCCATCGGTTTTGCTTCCGATACGTTCATGTTGCGGCCTTCGAATTCAGTTCCATTGAGGGACTGAATTGCATCTGCAGCTTCAGCAGCAGTAGACATTTCCACGAAACCGAAGCCTTTGCTGCGGTTTGTGTCACGATCCATAACCACTTTCGCGGAAGTTACACTTCCGTATTGAGCAAACTTAGTGCTGAGTGATTCGTTGTTAACAGAGTAACCAAGGTTACCGACATAAATTTTCTGACTCATATGAGCCTCCGATTGAAACATGTCACTAAGGTGTGACAAGACTGTATTTTAATTTTTGTGAGGGAAATTTTTTTAAGGATTAGGATAAAAGGTCTTGGGACAAAATTGATCTGAGATAAGAACTAATAGCAGAGTTAGTTGAAAACAGATAATTCGAGTGTAGTTCCGAACCTGATGGATAGAAAGACTTTTCTTTTTTTATCTGGGTTTGAATAACAATATTGATCACTTGAAGGCTGAAATAGGTCTATTCCTTCCGTTTCTTCACTTTCACGAAGAATGTTGATCCCTGACCGAGAGAACTCTCCACAAAAATTTCTCCACCATGTGCCTGAATAATCTGCTTAGCTATGAAAAGACCGAGACCCAAGCCTTCGCCTTCCACTTTTCCGCCACGGTTATATTGTTCGAAGATGCGCTGTTGATCTTCTTCTGCAAGGCCCTCTCCCTGATCCTGTACACTGAGGATCAGGTGTTCCTTTTCTTCCTTGAGAAAGATCTTAATGGGTTTCCTCTCACCGTACTTAATGGCGTTAGTGAATAGATTAGTAACAACCTGCTCGAACCTGTTCACATCCAACACACATCCAAACTTGGATCCATCAACGACTAATTGTGGTGTTGGAATTTTGTAAGCTTGAAAATAAAGCGTGAATCTATCAAGGGAATCTGAGACAAGCTTAGCAAGATCGGCCTCTTCAAGTTTAAGACTTAATCTTTCTTCCCGAATTCGGGAGGCATCAAGCATATCATTTACAAGA
>JACCDH011487440.1_pt1 | contig 10379 bp, 9 predicted proteins | sample 7442481 | NCBI WGS metagenome assembly JACCDH01 (sample SAMN15323433, study PRJNA562643) | freshwater metagenome | isolation source: river surface water | place: USA:Blue River Watershed | collected 2017-08-15
CGACCGTTTAAATTATTGCTCAGCGCCTACTAATAATATGGGCTGCCACATGACAGTTGAAAAGTTAATTGGTGTAGAGGTTCCAAAACGCGCACAATACATGCGTGTTATCATCATGGAATTGGCCCGTATTGCCGATCACTTGGTATGTAATGCTGTTGTTGGTGTTGATACAGGTGAGTTAACCGGCTTTACCTACATGTTCCAATGGCGCGAGAAAATTTACGATATCTACGAACAAATTTGTGGTGCTCGTTTAACCACGAACATCGGCCGTATTGGTGGAATTGAGCGTGACTTCAGCGATGAAGTATATAAGAAAATCAAAGAATTTTTGAGAGACTTCCCTAAAGCGTTCCAAGAGTTTAGTACCATGCTAGAGCGCAATCGTATTTTTTATGATAGGGTTGTGAACACCGGTGCTATTAGTGCTGAACGTGCTATGGCTTATGGATTTACTGGTCCGAATTTACGTGCAGCAGGTGTCGATTATGACGTTCGTGTAATGAACCCTTACAGCTCTTACCAGGATTTTGAATTTGATATTCCGGTAGGAACAAATGGTGATACATACGATCGTTTTATGGTTCGCCAAAACGAAATACGTCAAAGCTTACGCATCATTCAACAAGCCCTTGACAATATGCCGCAAGGTAAATGGTTTGCTGATGTGCCGGAGTTTTACCTACCTCCAAAAGAGGATGTATACACCAAAATGGAAGCATTAATTTATCACTTCAAGGTAATTATGGGTGAAACCGATGTACCTAAAGGCGAGGTATACCACGCTGTTGAAGGTGGTAATGGAGAATTAGGTTTCTATTTAATTAGTGATGGTGGACGTGCTCCATTCCGTTTACACTTCCGCAGACCATGCTTTATTTATTATCAAGCATATCCTGAAATGATTAAAGGTGGGATGTTAAGTGATGCGGTGTTAACCATGAGTAGCATGAACGTAATTGCGGGTGAGCTTGATGCTTAATCCGTTTAAATAAAAAGAAATGATTGAAATGCACAGGTTAATTCCCGTGCGAGAACGAAATAACCATGAGTGAGAATAAAGAAGTTCGTTTTAGTGCAGAGTCAGAAACTTTAATTAAGAATTTGATGAAGCGCTACCCGGAAGGCCGCCACAAATCGGCATTGATTCCGGCATTACATATTGCTCAAGCAGAATTCGATGGTTGGTTGTCGGTTCCGGTAATGGATAAGGTTGCCGAGCTATTAAATATCCAACCAATTGAAGTGTATGAAGTAGCTAGTTTTTACACCATGTTTAACCTGAACCCGGTTGGCAAATGCTTAATTGAAGTATGCCGCACCAGTAGTTGTTGGTTACGTGGTGCTAACGATATTGTTGCACACATCGAAAAACGCTTAGGTATAAAAGATGGCGAAACTACTTCTGATGGCAAGTTCACGCTTAAAACAGTGGAATGTTTAGGTAGCTGCGGCACTGCACCTATGTTACAAATTGGTGAGCACTTCCACGAAAACTTAACGCTAGAAAAGGTAGACGAGTTGATTAATAAACATCAATCAGAAACCAAACACAGCACCTACTTAGATGGTACAACCTTTAGAAAGAACTAAGTAACATGGGACGTAAAATATTATTAGAGCATATAAATGTACCGGGTATTCAAGGGTATGATGTGTATCGCAGTAAAGGCGGATATGCATCAGTAGAAAAAGCCCTAAAAACCATGAAACCGGATGATGTGGTGGAGGAAGTAAAAAAATCGGGCTTACGTGGCCGCGGTGGTGCAGGTTTCCCTACCGGTATGAAATGGAGTTTCTTGGCTAAACCAGAAGGTGTGCCTCGTTACTTAGTATGCAATGCTGACGAAAGTGAGCCGGGTACATTTAAAGATCGTTACTTAATGGAACATATCCCACACTTATTAGTGGAAGGTATGATTACATCAAGCTATGCACTAGGTGCGAATACTTCATACATCTACATCCGTGGAGAGTATTTTTATTTAGTACGTATTTTAGAAAAAGCCATTGCCGAAGCATACGCCAATGGTTGGTTAGGTAAAAATATTTTAGGTACCGATTACAGTTTAGATTTATATGTTCATCCGGGTGCAGGTGCCTACATCTGCGGGGAAGAAACTGCATTAATCGAATCGTTGGAAGGTAAGCGTGGTAACCCGCGTATCAAACCTCCATTCCCTGCCATTGCAGGTTTATATGGCTGCCCTACCGTGGTAAACAACGTGGAAACAATCGCAGCGGTTGGTCCAATTGTAAACATGACCGGTGACGAATATGCAAAAGTTGGTGTGGGCAGAAGTACAGGTACCAAATTAATTTCAGCATCAGGACACATCAAAAAACCAGGTGTGTATGAAATTGAAATGGGTATCACTGTAGAAGATTTCATTTATAGTGATGAATACTGTGGCGGTATTTTAAACGACAAAAAATTAAAAGCAGTAGTTGCCGGTGGTTCATCTGTTCCGGTATTACCTGCTGAGTTGATTTTAACTACGGCCAATGGCGAAAAACGTTTGATGAGCTACGAAAGCTTAGCTGACGGAGGTTTCGCTACAGGTACGATGTTAGGTTCGGGTGGATTTATTGTAATGGACGAAAGCACCAGCATTGTAAAAAACTTACACACGTTTGCACGTTTCTACCATCATGAAAGCTGCGGACAATGCAGCCCTTGTCGTGAAGGAACAGGTTGGATGGAGAAAATCATTCATAAAATTTTGGATGGACATGGCACTTTAGAAGACATTGACTTGCTATGGGACATTCAACGCAAAATTGAAGGAAACACCATTTGCCCACTTGGCGATGCAGCAGCATGGCCGGTAGCAAGTGCTATTCGTCACTTCCGCCACGAGTTTGAAGAGTTTGTAAAAAATCCTTCGGCACAACGCGAAGTGAAATATTATTTCCACTGTAACAATATTGATACCGCTGCTGCCTACAGCAGCATGTAATGTTGATGATGTTATTTCATCAACACGATAACTTGAAGAAAATAAGATTATGGCTAAAGTAACCATAGACGGAATAGAAATTGAAGTGCCGGATGGAACAACCATCCTGAACGCTGCACGTATGATTGGACCTGATGTGGCCCCTCCTACCATGTGCTATTACAGCAAACTAAAAACCAGTGGTGGCTACTGCCGCACGTGTTTAGTGGAAGTAACTAAAGGTAGCGAAAAGGATCCTCGTCCGATGCCTAAGTTAGTAGCAAGCTGTCGTACCACCGTAATGGATGGCATGGAAGTATCAAACAACACTTCGGCTAAAGTGAAAGACGCGCGTGCAGGTGTGGTAGAGTTTTTATTACTCAACCATCCGCTTGATTGCCCGGTGTGCGACCAAGCTGGTGAGTGCCACTTGCAAGATTTAGGTTACGAACACGGTAACTATAAAACACGTACCGATTTTGAACGTAGAACGTTTGATAAAATCGATATTGGTGATAAAATTCAATTACACATGACCCGCTGCATCCTTTGCTACCGCTGCGTAAAAACAGCCGAGCAAGTAACAGATGGACGTGTGCATGGTGTAATTAACCGTGGTGATCATGCCGAAATTTCTACTTATGTGGAGCAGGCAATCGATAATGATTTCTCAGGAAACGTAATTGATGTGTGCCCGGTAGGCGCATTAACCGATAAAACATTCCGCTTTAAAAGCCGTGTGTGGTTTACCAAACCGGTAGATGCACACCGCGATTGCGAAAACGAAAAATGCAGTGGCAAAGTAGTATTGTGGTACCAAGGCGAGGAAGTATTGCGCGTTACCGGTCGTAAAGACCAATGGGGCGAAGTGGAAGAATTTATTTGTAACACTTGCCGTTTCGATAAAAAGAAAACCAGCGATTGGGTAATTGAAGGGCCACGTAAAGTCAACCGTCATTCGGTGATTTCGGCTAACCATTACATGAATTTGGTGAAACCAAAAGAACTAACCATTAACAACATTAAACAAATTACCGAATAATGGATTGGGCATTACTGTTAGATAAAACCATCTTAATCGTCATTATTTTTGCGGTGAGTTTAGGTATTGCAGCCTACTCTACCTATGGCGAACGTAAAATAGCTGCTTTCTTACAAGACCGTGTTGGTCCGGATAGAGCAGGACCTTTCGGCTTGTTACAACCTATTGCCGATGGTGGTAAAATGTTTACCAAAGAGGAAATCATTCCAAACGCTTCCGATAAATTCTTATTCATTCTTGCACCATGTATATTCATGCTCACGGCCTTAATGACCAGCGCTATTATTCCTTGGGGCAAGTCGTTTAACTTTGGCGGACATGAATTTAGCTTACAAGTAGCTGATTTAAACGTAGGTTTATTATACATCTTCGCGGTGGTATCTATCGGAGGTTACGGTATTATGATTGGTGGTTGGGCTTCCAACAACAAATTTGCCCTATTAGGCGCTTTACGTGCTTCATCACAAATGATTAGCTACGAACTTTCTATGGGTATGAGCATTATTGCGTTGTTGTTAATCAGCAACTCATTAAGCTTGCGCGAAATTGTTGATGGACAAGCAGGTGATGGAAACATATGGAACGTGGTTCGTCAACCACTTGGTTTTTTAATCTTCTTAATCTGTGCTTTTGCAGAGTGCAACCGTGCTCCATTCGATTTACCGGAATCAGAAAGTGAATTGATTGGTGGTTATCACACCGAATACAGCTCGATGAAATTAGGTTTATTCTTGTTCGCAGAGTACATCAACATGTTTGTTTCATCAGCCATTATTGCCAGTTTATATTTTGGCGGATACCACTTCCCGGGTATCGATAGTTTAGACTTACCGCAAAATATTGCAGCTATTGTTAGTATAGCTGTATTGTTTGCTAAAATCTTATTCTTCATCTTCTTCTTTATGTGGGTGCGTTGGACTTTACCTCGTTTCCGCTACGATCAATTGATGAATTTAGGATGGAAAGTACTTATTCCGTTATCTATTTTAAATGTTTTGTTAACCGGAGGTTATATGACCTTCTTTGGAAAATAATCACCCCAAAGACTAAACGATATGCAATTAACTAATAGATCAAAAGTAGTAGTAAAGCACGAACTCAACTGGGTTGAAAAGCTTTATCTACCTGCCATACTCACCGGATTATCCATTACGTTTAAGCACTTATTTAAAAAGAGTGCAACCGTAAAATATCCGGAGCAGAAACGCGAAATCGCTTCTGTATTTCGTGGTCAACATGTGTTGAAACGCGATGAGCAAGGACGCGAAAATTGTACGGCTTGCGGATTATGCGCTGTTGCTTGTCCGGCAGAAGCCATTACTATTGAAGCAGCTGAACGCAAAAAAGGAGAAGAGCATTTATACCGCGAAGAGAAATATGCTGCGAAATATGAAATCAACATGTTACGCTGCATTTACTGCGGATTATGTGAAGAAGCTTGTCCGAAAGATGCCATTTACCTCAGTGATAGAATAGTTCCAACAGCATATTCACGTAACAACTTTGTTTACGGAAAAGATATCTTGGTGGAAGGTATAGATGCATCAGGTCGTGTGGATATTTCGAAACGTAAAAAGATTTACGAAATGGATGCTCAACCTAAACAACCACTTTTAAAATAAATAACCGCATAATAGAGTAATCATGAGTTCTTATTTGTTTTACATATTGGCAACATTAACCCTCATCAGTGCATTGGCAGTGGTTTTTGCTAGAAACCCCATGTATAGCGTACTGTCGTTAATTGTTTGCTTTTTTACCGTTGCAGGTCACTACGTAATGTTGAATGCACAGTTTTTAGCGATTGTGCATTTGATTGTGTATGCGGGTGCAATTATGGTATTATTCCTATTTGTGGTAATGTTATTAAATTTAAATGCCGACACTGAACCACATAAGCCAAACCTATTAAAATTTGCAGCAACAATCACAGGCGGTTTACTCTTCGTGATTTTAATTGCATCCATGCGCGCTACAGAGTTAGGTACTTACGTACGTCCGGCTGCTAGCGAAATTGGTTTTGTGGAGCAAGTAGGACAAAAGCTATTTACCGATTATTTATTACCATTCGAAATCTCCTCTATCCTATTCCTATCAGCGATGATTGGAAGTGTGGTTTTGGCGAAAAAAGAAAAACACTAATACACGAAAAGAATACACATGGAAAATACATTACAAGCAGTTCCGCAAAATTGGTACTTGGTGTTAAGCACCTTGTTATTCTGCATTGGGGTAATGGGTGTTCTGTTCCGCAGAAACGCCATCATCATCTTAATGTGTGTAGAGTTAATGTTGAATTCGGTAAACTTATTGTTGGTAGCCTTCTCGGCATACAGTGGCAATAACGATGGACAAGTGTTTGTGTTCTTCATCATGGTTGTGGCTGCTGCAGAAGTTGCAGTTGGTTTAGCCTTATTGATGAGCATTTACAGAAACATTGCCAGCACCGATATTAACGTGTTGAATAAAATGAAATGGTAATTCACCCACAGAAAAGAAAAGTTAGATGAATACAGACATGATACAAGATACCTTATTAGTAACTCCGGCACTCTTGGTTCCGTTGTTGCCACTAATAGGTTTTTTAATTAACGGTTTATTCGGCAAATACATTCCCAAAGCACTTACCGGATGGATTGCAACACTTGCTGTTGCGGGTGCATTTGGCGCTTCGCTTTATTTATTTAATGGTATTGGTGCCGAATCAAAATTGAGCATCGACATCTTTAATTGGATAGCATTTGGCAACTTCAGCATCAACTTTGGTTTCTTAATCGATCCGCTTACCGTTACAATGCTTTTAGTAGTTACCGGTATTGGTTCATTAATTCACCTATACAGTGTTGGCTATATGCACGATGACGAAGGTTTCACACGCTTCTTTACCTACTTAAACCTATTCATCTTCTTCATGTTGTTACTCATTATGGGCAGCAACTACTTGGTGATGTTCATCGGTTGGGAAGGTGTTGGTTTATGCTCATACTTACTAATCGGATTCTGGTTTAAAAACAATGCCTACAACAATGCTGCTAAAAAAGCCTTTGTGATGAATCGCATTGGTGACCTTGGATTTTTACTAGGCATGTTCTTTATGCTATTCTACTTTGGTAGTCTAGACTTTGGTGTGGTAGCTGATCAAGCCAAAACGCTTTCACCAAACAGTGCATTGCTTATTACCATTACCTTATTACTGTTTGTAGGTGCTACAGGTAAATCAGCGCAAATTCCTTTATACACTTGGTTACCAGATGCCATGGCCGGACCAACACCGGTGTCTGCGTTAATTCACGCTGCTACTATGGTTACAGCAGGTATTTATATGGTGGTTCGTAGCAATGTGTTGTTCGCTTTAGCACCAACTACCTTAAACGTTATTCTCATTGTTGGCGTGGCTACTTCCGTATTCGCAGCTATTATCGGCTTGTTACAAAACGATATTAAAAAGGTGCTTGCCTACTCTACTGTTTCTCAACTAGGATTAATGTTCGCAGCTTTAGGCTTGGGAGCATTCACTAGCGGTATGTTCCATGTAGTAACACATGCATTCTTTAAGGCTTTATTATTCTTGGGTTCAGGAAGTGTTATTCATGCGTTGCATGGAGAACAAGACATTCGTAAAATGGGTGGATTGGGTAAATACATTAAAGTAACCTACATCACCTTCTTAATTGGTTCATTAGCTATTTCGGGAGTATTCCCGTTTGCAGGTTTCTTCAGTAAAGACGAAATCTTAGCAAAAGCATTCGAACACAACATCGGGGTTTGGGTGATATTATCAATTAGTTCATTCATGACAGCATTCTACATGTTCCGTTTAGTATACCTAACATTTAGTAATGAGTTCAGAGGAACGGATGAAGTGAAAAAACACATTCATGAAAGTCCTGCAGTGATGACAATTCCTCTTATTGTATTAACCGTACTTTCGGTAGTTGGAGGTTTCATGGGCTTACCAAGTGGCCTTGGTTTCACACACCTTTTCGAAACGTATTTGAGTAACGTAGTTGCCGGTTCAAAACCATTCTTAGCAGAAGCTCATCATATGAGTCATGCTACTGAGTATGCGCTAATGGGAACTGCACTTGCAGGAGCAATTGCCATGATTTTATTCGCTCGCAACAAATACATCAGTCAGAAACAACTACCTGTTGCTGATGAAGCCTTAACCGGATTCAATAAAGCTATAAGCAACAAGTTTTATATTGATGAATTGTACAACACCTTATTTGTAAAACCACTTACCATTTTAAGCGATTTATTCTTGGTATTGGTTGATAAACTAATCATTGACCTAGCTGTAAATGCAACAGCTTGGATAGTAGCCACCACTGGAAAAACCGTTCGTTTAATTCAAAACGGTAACACCGGATTCTATGTGTTTGCTATGGTAATTGGCATGATGGTTTTATTCGTAATTCGCTTGTTCATATAATGATAACCTTACTTATACTTTTATTTCCATTAGTTGCCTCCTTACTTGTTTTATTAAGCGGCAATAAAATGGCATCGCGTGTAGCCTTGTTGGGTACACTTGTGCAATTAGGAATTACAGCGTACGCCTATACCCTATTCAAACAACAAGGTGCCGAAGCATTTTATGTATTGAAAGATTGGATTAGCAGTCCTAAAATCAGTATCCATTTAGGAATAGATGGGTTGAGCTTCGTAATGATTGCATTAACTAACTTCTTGCTACCTCTTATTGTATTAAGTGCATTCAACCGCGAATTCAGCAGTGCAAAAACATATTTCTCGTTAATGTTATTGATGCAGTTTGCCTTAAACGGTGTGTTTATGGCTTACGATGGCATTCTATACTACATTTTCTGGGAGTTAGCGCTCATTCCAATTTACTTTATTGCGTTAGGTTGGGGTGGAAAAAACCGCGTTCCGGTAACGTTAAAATTCTTCATTTATACTTTAGCAGGAAGTTTATTGATGCTATTTGGATTTATTGCGTTGTATTACCAAAATCCGAATGCTAACTTCAGCTTACAAGACTTATACAATACCACTATTTGCAGCTGTAACCAAGGTTGGTTATTTTGGATGTTCTTCTTGGCATTTGCAATTAAAATTCCGATCGTTCCTTTCCATACTTGGCAAGCCGATACTTATAGTGAAGCGCCAACACAGGGTACCATGTTATTAAGTGGTATTATGCTAAAAATGGGAACCTACAGTTTAATTCGTTGGTTACTTCCCATATTACCTGCCGGTGTTGCAGAATGGGGACCGCTAGCCATTACTTTATCGGTAATCGGTATTGTATACGCATCTGTAATTGCCATCATGCATAACGATTTGAAAAAACTGTTTGCTTACTCATCAGTAGCACACGTTGGTTTAATTGCAGCAGGTATCTTTGCTTTGAACGCAGAAGGCTTGCAAGGAAGTGTTGCACAAATGTTCGCTCACGGTGTAAACGTAATTGGGTTATTCTTCTGTGCTGACATCATTATTAACCGAACAGGAACTGCTAATATTAGTAGTTTAGGTGGAATCAGAAACGTAGCTCCTCGCTTCAATACGTTATTTATGATAGTAGTGCTAGGATCCGTTGCACTACCATTAACAAATGGATTTATTGGTGAGTTCTTGCTATTGTTTGGTGTATACAAATACAACACTTGGTTAGCCGTATTCGCTGGTTTAACCATTATTTTGGGAGCTGTGTACATGTTGCGCATGTTCCAAAACACCATGCTAGGCAACACCAATGAGCATACACAAAACTTTGCCGATTTAAATTGGAGTGAAACCCTTGTTTTAGGAGTAATTGCAGTGGTGATTATTGTAATGGGTATATACCCAAAACCATTGTTTGAATTGGCTCAACCAAGCATTGATATTATTTTAAACAAAGCCTTAGCTAAATAATCATATACAGCACATGACTACATTACTTTATACTTCATTTTTAGGATTATTCTGTATGTTGGCTGAGGTCCTCAACCTCCGCAAGATATTGGTACCTGCAGTTGTGGTTGGTTTAGCAGCTATCTTCTGGGTAAATATGCAACAATGGGGCATCAACACACCGTTAAGCATAGGGTCAGTTTCCATCAGTCACATGATGACGGTAGATAAATTCGCTATTGCGTTCAACTCAATTGCTATCCTCATTAGTTTGCTTATCTTTATTTTGTCGGCAAACTACTATGCGAACGAACAAAACCATCTAAGTGATTACCTTTCTATTTTGGTGTTTATTTTGTGTGGTGCCATGATTATGTTTAGCTTCAATAACATGGCGATGTTGTTCCTAGGAATTGAAATCCTTTCTATTTCGTTATACATTATGGCCGGTAGCCGCAGGTTTGATGTGCGCAGTAACGAAGCAGGATTCAAATACTTCTTGATGGGATCATTCGCTTCAGGTTTCTTGTTAC
>JACCDH010914125.1_pt1 | contig 10378 bp, 10 predicted proteins | sample 7442481 | NCBI WGS metagenome assembly JACCDH01 (sample SAMN15323433, study PRJNA562643) | freshwater metagenome | isolation source: river surface water | place: USA:Blue River Watershed | collected 2017-08-15
ATATTATTGAATCTTGGTGCGGTGGTAATAAAGAGTTTTATGAATATTTATCTTCATATATTAAAATATATAATGTAATGTGTGTTGGTTCCATATTATATTATTATAATTTATTTTTTCAAAATTATTTTAAAATTAAAAAATATGTATCCTTCCCAGTTAAACCATTATTTCATAAATATGTTCAATTACCATTTCCAATTGGTATTACTGAATATTTTGGAGATCATCATTATATTTCACGATTCCTAAAATATGTAAAGTAAACAAATATAATATAAAATAAAATAATAGATTATAAGTTAAAAAATAATAAAAAAAATAATAAAATAATATAGAATATATATTATAACTAAGTCTAAAAATGAAAACAAAAGTACAAATCAATAATAATTGTTTAGAATCAATGCCTTGTAAACATGATGTAATTATTGGAAATAATCAATTAAAAACACTTAGCCAACCTGAAATTAAAAAATATTTAGAAAATAAAGATTTATATGAATGTGTTTATATAAGTAATACTAAAATAAGTATGGGATTAGATAAAAAATTAGTTGTTGAAGAATTAAAAACACCACAAGAATTTGTTATTTCTGATAATGATCATTTATGGCAATAAAAATATTAAAGTTAAATAATAAATAATTTATATAAAAAAGTTTTTTATCTAAATGAAAAGTAGTAAATATTTTATATTAAATTATTTTATATAAAAATGATTAAAAAAATAATAAAAGTTAAAAAAATAAAAAAAGTTAAAAAATTTAATGTTAAAAATCAATCAGTATTAAAATCAAAAAAAATAGCTCAAAAAAAGTTTGATAATGAAATAGCTAAACTTTCTGATTATAATTGGGGATTAGGTATTGAACATGAAATGCATTTATTTCATCAACCTAAAAATAATACATCAAATTCTATTCAAGATGCCGTATTATTTGATGGTGAAAGTGCCATGAAACGTGTTATGAAAGCTTATAAAGAAGGTACTCTTGAAATGAGTGATGAAGAATATAAATTTATGAAATCCGTTCCTTTTGAGTCTACAGGTCGTTTATGTAATGGACAATGGGTTATTAAAAAAGTCCCTTTTAATATGCCTGAATTTATTACATGGGAACCTTTTTGTAATATTCGTCATCAAAATACAATTAACGAATATATTGATAAAGTCACACAAGGTCGTAAAACTTTTATAGATATTATTTCTCGCGAACCAATTACTAAAGAAATTATAAAAAAAAATGGTGATTTAATTCAATATCCTACTGGTATGACCCGTTATTTAAAGTGTCCCAAAAATGGAAGTACACCAAATTATACTTTTTTAAAGAAAAAAAATACTAAAGAAGATTTAGTAAGACCTGAATATGTTGGTTCTTATCACGTTACTATTACATTACCTCATACTGAACAAACTTCACAAAAAGATTTTATTAGCATGCACCAAAATTATGCATCCCAACTTCAATGGTTAGAACCATTATTACTTACTTCTTATTTTTCTCAAGATCAATATGCGTGTGGTTCTAAAGAAGAACGTGTTCGCGGAAGTTTCCGTGTAATGATTATTGGTTGGGGTAATTTTGCTGGAAGTGATGTGAGACTTTTTTCTGAAGGTATCGGTCGTTATGCTAAAAGCCCAATACATTGGCGCAAAGGTTTAAAATTATATGAATATGAAAAGATTAAACCATGTATTCCTCCTTCACCATCTGCTATTGCGGAAGGTGCTACTACAACATTATCTTCAGATTTCCGTACTTTTGGTAGTACTGATCCGCTTCGCCCAGAACATCGTCAATCAGGAGTTGGTATGACAAAACCCAATGGTATTGAATTCCGCATATTTGACCATTTCCAAGATGAATTATATATAGAATCATTAGTACATTTGTTAGGAATTGTTGCTGAAAATTCGCGTGTTACAAAATGTAATAAATATGTTTATAAAAATAAATATTGGATTGATGCTATGCATCAGATTATGAAATATGGTTATAAGGCACAAGTAAGTCGTGGTTATGTAAATTTGTTAAGTAAAATGTTAGGAATTAAAATTACTACTAAATCATTAAATGCTTATGATTTATTTGAGCATGTTGTATTACAATTATATAAAAAAAATTATTATGGAACTTGGAATAAAATATTCAATCATAATATTATATTAAAAGAATTAATAAATAAAGATGAAAGTATTGGTGTTCAAATCCCACAATTAAATAAAGTTTCATATATTTTAAGTTTATGTATGAAATTAAATAGAAAACCATTATTATTAAAATCTTTTAATAAATTATCAACATTTATAAATAAACATTTACATAAATCCATCGATTTTAAAACTTTTCAAAGTTATGTAAAAAAATATATGGGGTCTGTTTGGGTTAAAGAAGCAGATGATATATTATATTTTTATGGTTCAAATATTGATTTAACTAAAAATGATAATGGAACAATTAAATCATTTATATTAAATGAAGAATTATTAATTTATAAAAATATGAATGATGAGATTTTATCTATTTATTCTGAAAGTAATAATAAACATTATATTCAAAGTTTACTTCATTTTGTTAAACCACTTTGATAAAATGAATTATAATATATTTTATTTATTTTTATTAAATCAAATTAGACTTTCTTTTTTTCAATAATAATTACCCAATTACAATGTACTTCTTCCATACTTACTATACTTATTTTATCCATATATGGTATAAAATAAGATAAAAGTTCATCTTTTGAAAAAATATGATAATATCGGTCATAATATACAACATTTGATTGTTGATTTACACCTTTAATACCAAACTTTTCTCTATAAGACCATGGTACTAAATAATCATTCGTTTTTGTTCCAAAAGGTTTCCACTTTTTAAAACGTTTTTCATCTTGATTATTACTCCATACTGTTATCATACCACGTCCATTTACTTTTAATATTCGTATCATTTCTTCAACAACACGATATCGTTCAACTGTTTCATAAATATGATGAAATACAGCAATACATATAAAGTTATCAACATATTCATTTAATACTGGAATGTTTTGAACAGTTCCTTTTAAATAAATTACATGAGTCTCATCTTTATATAATTCTTGAGCACATTTTAATAATGTATCACAATTATCCATCGCAATATATTGAATATCACGTCGTGTATCAATATATTTACCATTTCCACATCCTAAATCAATAAATAATGACCCAGAATTTAGTGATTTAATAAAATCACTTACATAAGACCATTTATCACCATTTCGGGTAGCACTAAAATGATTACCAATTTGTTCATATACATCTTTTACGTATAATGATTCTATAGAGTTCATTTTAGTACTTTATTATATTTTGTTTTATGATTTTAAGATATTTATGATTATTTAATTCATTTTTTTATTTTATAAACTGGTGGCCTATCAACCTTTTTTTATATGGTCTCATTCAACTACATTACTTAAGAATCGCATTGTAATAGGCAGCCCATCCCTCCCAATAGACACTCGTCTGGGTCTCTCTGTGTCTAAGAGTCGCCCTTGCCGTGAAGCTAGGACTATTTTTTACTGTTCGTATACACCAGACAATTGGGAGGATATATTTGGGCCTTTTTGATTGTTCGCACTTTCGTTCGTTCGCACTTTCGTTTGTTCGCACTTTCGTTTGTTCGCACTTTCGTTCGTTCGCACTTTCACGCCATTCTTTTTATAGTGGTTAAACCTCCACCAGTTTAGTTCAAAGCTCAGCAGCACATATCACCAGTGTGACTCTGTGCGTGCTTCAACGCTCATCCCCAATATGTTTTATAATAAAATAGTTTTTAAATTATATTATCTATCATTTTTTTTGTTTTTAATATTCTTGATATAAACAACCACCGTAATCCATATGAGCTAATTGATTTGGTTGAAAATCAGGATAACACCCTTTACAATACGATTTTATTTCAATAAATTGAATTCCATCGTTTTCTAAAGTAAGGTTACGATAATCTTTTTGAATATAAATTTTTGGTACATCTTCATTTTCAGTTAAATCAACAATAATTGTATTTGGATATTTATCTTTATTTACGTTTACACTATTTGTATTCATCTTTATTAAAATAATATTTATTTTAATAAAATATTATACTTATTTTACCCTTTTTATTTATTAAATCATTTTTTTTACTTAAGCTGTTCTTGAACCTAACCATACATCTTCTTTTCCAAACATATTACTCATACCAGACATTGCCTTAATTGTTGTATGTACTTGTTGTTCTTCATTAAATGATTTTGGAACATATCTATATTCAATTCTTGGTGGAGGACATTGCATATTACTCTTAACGTAACCTACACCAATCATTACTAAACCAATTATTAATAACACTAAAATTAATGATTTCATCTTCTTTTAAAATATAATTTTATACTATAATATGATAATAAAATATTAACGTAAATAATCTTTAAAAAAAATGATTTTTTTTATTTTTAATTTAAAAGAAATTGTTATATTAATAAATAGATATATATCATGCAAATCATAGTTGTTAATCTTAATAAACTTAAAAAGTCTGATATTTGTTTACAAAATATAAATCCATCTTACTCAAATGTATTGACAGCAATAGACTTTTTTAAATATAAAAGAGTTATTCTTTATACAAATCACCATTTTAGTTCTACTTCTCTTTATCTAGAAGATTATTTAACTATTTCAAATCTTGAATCTTTTTCAGATGCATCATTAGGATTTAAGATTTCTGAAATCGTATATTTTCCAAAAGAACTTGTAGAAATTGTTGATATAACTGTTACTAAATATAAATATCCTTGGTATTTACGTTGGTGTAATAATGAATGTGAATATGAATAAGTCTAAATAGGTTATACGTAACACATTCAAAAATATTTTATACTATATAATGTACACAATCTAAAAAAAAAATGATTTTTTTTTTTATATATTTTATAATACTTTTTTATAAAAATATATAAGTATATATTAAGTATATCAATATCTTATTTTTAAAGATGAATCTTAATGTACCTCAAGATTGGACTCCTGTTGTGCTAAGTGGTAAAAAACCAATGGCTAAACAAAATGGTACTGGGTCTAAGTATAATATTGAAGAGCGTAAAAGTGATGAAGCTAAAACCGCTGCGTCAAAAATGTATGCTCTTGAAAATTCTGAAGATGTAACGGTTCAAACCATTCCACTTTCTATTTCTCAAGAAATTAGTAAAGCGCGCGTTGCTAAAAACCTTACTCAAAAAGAACTTGCTCAACGACTTAATGTTCAACCAGCTATGATTACAAGCTATGAAAATGGAAAAGCTATTCCTGATCATCAAATGCTTCAAAAAATCGCTCGAGAACTTGGTACTAAGTTTAGTAAGCTTCCTAAGAAAAAAGATTAAGATAACTTAAAGATGTATCATTTTATATTATGAAACAAATAGTATAAAAAAATAAAAATATTATAAAAAATAAACTTATTCTAATGATTGAATGGTAAAATCAAAGTTATTTAATAATTTATTATAAATAATATATTTAAATTCAAAACTACTTAATTTAATATATTTAATTGTATTTGATTGACAAAAGATACATTTTTTTATTTTACCTCTATGATTTTTCATAATTTTAAATAAACATTCATTATGAATATTCATATTACATTCATTACAATAATAAAATATAGGATTATAATCATCATTATTTTTATAATCATTGTTTGAATCTAAATAAAATGAATCACATATATTACATTTACATTTACAATCTTTTAAACTATCTTCTGTTGTATCAATATTTATTAAATAATTTTTTTTATAATTCACATATTGTTGTAATTCATTTTTCATAGTTTCATTATTTTGAATATACTTTATAAAATCATTATTTTTAATATGAACCATAATTCCATTATATAAATCAATATGATGTGCTTTAAAGAAATTTGTAAATAATATATAAAAAAAATCCATATCATTATTGTTTATACTCATATTTGATAATTTTATAATGATTTTCGATAAATTTGTATATTCATTCTTTTCATAACTTTTTAATATATATAATAATAAATCTTTATTTTTTTCATATAATATATTTACAAAACTTTTTTTAGATTCAATATTTGGTTCAATATTACTAAATATATAATTATTTTGTTTCATATTTTTTATATATGTATCTGTATTTGTATTTGTATTTGTATCTGTATTTGTATTTGTATTTGTATTTGTATTTGTATTTGTATTTTCATAATCATCTTTTGAATTAGACATCATAATAATAATTAATTTTATATGAGAATCATCGTTTAATAATTGAAATATATATGGATTAACAATAAATTTTTTAATTGAGTCATAATATATTTCATAATGTTCAAATTTATTTTCAACAATAAATGTTAAAAATTTATTAATAAAATTAAAATCGTTTTGTAATAAATAATCTAAAATAGAATCAATATACATTGTTTTTTTATACATTTTAAATAAAGAAATAAGTTCGTGCTCTTTACTATTTACATAATTTATGAAATATTTATTTTTATCTTTGTTTTTTAATTCTTCATATATAGATACACCATCTTTATAATCTATTGTTACTGATAAATATATTAAAGTATATATTTTATTTTCATAATTACTTTCATTTAATTCATATTTTTCATATCCAATTAAATCAAAATAACCAAATACTATATCTTTGTTTTTAAATTTTTTTATTATTAAATTTATATCAACATAATCTGTACATAATTTTTTAAGCTCATCGTTTGTAAAGTATGATAATATAACTTTGTAATAAGATAATACATTTATTTTATTTATTACACTATCATTCACTTTTAATAATGCGTTTTTAAATTGATATTTATATTTATTATCATTGATGGTTATTAAATTATTTTTATTTTGTTTTGATATTTCATAATATTTTGATATAAAAAAATTATATGTTTCAATTTGATTATTATATATTGTAGCATCAATTAATAAAACCATATTATTTATTATTTTTGTTATTTCACCAACATGATTTTTTTCAAGAATAATATTTATATAATGATTTAAAAATATATTATTTGATGAGTATACATATAAAATCATTAATATATTAAGATTATTATTTATTAAATCTCCAATAAAATTAACATTTAAATATTTGTTTTCTGATGATTTTATTGTTTTATATATATTAAAATAAAATTTAGTATTACTAAAAATATTTGGATTTTTGTTTATTAATCCACTTGTACTTTCAATAACATTTTTAAAATATTCTTTTAATAATGCTTTGTAAATATTTATTTTATTATTTTGTAATACATATACTAATAATGTATTTTCTATATAATGTTTAATAAATTGGTCATAATTTTTAAATGTACTCAAATAAATACTTTTATAATAATTTATAAAATTTACTTCAAAATCTAAAGTTATTGAACTTGATATTAAACTAACAATATTAGCTATATTTATTTCATCACAATTTTGTGTATCTTCATATATAATAAGATTATTTAATTCATTATGAATAATATTATATATATTTTTAAATATTTCATAACTATTATTTATTAGAATTGGCGGTACCATTTTTAAAAAATATATAAAAAATATATATTAATATATTAAATATTATAGATTTCTCTTATATTCATTTTTTTATATAAAAATATAAAAAAATGATTTTTAAAATATTTACTTTTATTTTAAGTTTTTTGATTAAAAATAAATATTTATATAAAATAATAATTTATTAAAAAATGGAACATATTGGTTATCATAGCGATGTTTCTAAAAAAATGTTTTGGTCTTCATTCGATATTGGAAATAAAGAACATATTAAAGTTTTTCAAGTCTTTACCAAAAATCCTCGTCAATTTAAAATTGAATATTTAAATGAATCCATTTGTGAAAAAACGAAAAACGCAATACTCCATCATAATTATAAAATCTTTTCTCATGCTTCATATCTTTTAAATATGGCTAATCCTGATAAATGGGAAGAAAAAGTTGAAAATGGATTTTGTGAATTAGTTAATATTTATAAAATGGGTGGTATTGGAACCGTTTTTCACGTTGGTAAACGTCTTAAATTATCTGTTGAAACTGGTCTTGATTATATGGAACAATATATTGTAGAAGTATTAACAAAAATGTATAATGCTTATCCTGAACATAATGTATATTATATTATTGAAACAAGTTGTGGTGCTGGTAGTGAACTTCTTCACAAAATTGAAGATTTAGGAGCTTTCTATAAACGTTTTACTGGAGAAAAGTATAAAACAAATCCCGCAATATATGGACGAGTTAAATTATGTATTGATACAGCACATATTTTCGCCGCTGGTTGGAAAATTGGTTCTAAAGAAGGAGTTGATGAAACGTGTTCTTTAATTGAAACTCATTTAGGCTGGGATCATATTGCTTGTATTCATTTAAATGATAGTGCAAAACTATTTCATTCATGTGTAGACCGTCACGCAAATATTGGAACCGGATTTATTGGAAATGAACTTAAACATTTTCTTCAAATATCACTTAGTAAGGGAATACCACATATACTAGAAACACCAGTTAATGAAGAACTTGGTATTCTAAAAACACATAGTAATGAAATTGCTTTAATTAAATCGTGGTTTAATTAAAAAGAAAGTAAATTTATTTCTTTTTTTGTGGTTCTACTTTTACAACATTTTCTTTAATATAAATAAATGGAATTTTATTATTTATAATTTTTCGGTCTTGACTTATTAAATTGATAAAATAAACAAAATCAGAATTTTTAAAATGTTCTGACATTTTATAAAATCTTGGATTTGTAAAAAAATCAATATATTCATCACATAATTTAATATAAATATCTAAATTTTCTTCAACACTAAATAAATGATAATAAAAATCTTTCATACTATTTTCATAATTATTTTTAACATAAAATTTTAATCGTATTTTATGATCATTGTCCCCAAAATAATAAATAACTTCATTATTATTACATCTATCTCCTATATAATAATTAAATTTATATATTTTTGTAATTACATTTGTTGGGTCTTGATATTTATAAAATTTATGAAATGATATACCTATTGTTCCGTTATTTATTATTCCTAATATCATATAACTATTATTACCTATATCTTCATTAAAATTATATGAATGTGTGAATTTTAATGGTGTTAAATAAGATGTTATAAAAGAAAACATATTTTTATTAAATATATTATAATACTATCATTTTTTCTTTTATATCCTTTTTTTATAATATTTTATAATATTTTATAATATTTTTTATTTTTTTTATTTTTTTTAATAAATAAAATAGTTCATTATTTACTTTTCACCAAACTTCTTATTTAATCCAAAAGATGGATACGAAAAAGGTGTAAAAGCTAATGAAGGATTACCTTGATTAATCAGCGACAAAAGTTGTTGATTAAACAAATTTGAGTCAGTAAATGGAAGCTGTCCATTAAATGGAAGCTGTCCATTAAATGGAAGCTGTCCATTAAATGGAAACTGTCCATTAAATGGAATCTGTCCATTAAATAGATTTTGACTATTAAACAGATTTGAATTAGTAAATGGTTTATTTACTGTTTCTTCTTTCTTTTGTTTTTTAATTAAAAGACGTTCTCTCATTTTATCAAATGACTCATCTTTTTTTTTTACAGAAGTATCTTCTTTATTTGAATCATCTTTTTTAACATCATCACATTCTTTTACAGCTACCGGTGTCTTATCAGCTACCGGTGTCTTATCAGCTACCGGTGTCTTATCAGCTACCGATGTCTTATTAGCTACCAGTTCTTTTACAGTTACCGGTGTTTTTACAACTACCGGTGTTTTTACAACTACCGGTGTCTTATCAGGTACCAATGTCTTATCAGCTACCGATTCTTTTACAGGAATTGGTGGAGGAGCAGGTATATAATTTACTGGAGATTGTCCTTGTTGTACTGGAACTTGTTCATGTTGTACTGGAACTTGTCCGTAATGTACTGGAACTTGCCCATGTTGTACTGGAACTTGTCCATGTTGTACTGGAACTTGTCCGTATTGTACAGGAGGTTGTCCGTAATGTACTGGAACTTGTCCGTAATGTACTGGAGGTTGTCCGTAATGTACAGGAGGTTGTCCGTAATGTACTGGAGGTTGTCCGTAATGTACAGGAGGTTGTCCATAATGTACCGGAGCAGGTCCATAATTAGTTGGAGTAGGTCCATAATTAGTTGGAGCAGGTCCATAATTAGTTGGAGCAGGTCCATAATTAGTTGGAACAGGTCCATAATTAGTTGGAGCAGGTCCATAATTAGTTGGAGCAGGTCCGTAGTTAGTTGGA
>JACCDH011693163.1_pt1 | contig 10378 bp, 9 predicted proteins | sample 7442481 | NCBI WGS metagenome assembly JACCDH01 (sample SAMN15323433, study PRJNA562643) | freshwater metagenome | isolation source: river surface water | place: USA:Blue River Watershed | collected 2017-08-15
ATCCAACTTTGTTGCAGAGGATTAACAACGTAGAGAGACAGTGAAACAGAAAAAAGGCCCACCGAAGTGGGCCTTTTTTCTACCATTTAGATGTCGTAGTAAAGTTCAAACTCCGCTGGATGTGGACGTAGACGAACATAATCGATTTCAGATTTACGCTTCCACTCAATCCAGGTTTCGATAAGGTCTTTACTGAAGACTCCGCCACGAGTTAAGAATTCATGGTCATTTTCCAAGTTATCGATAACCGCATCGAGGCTTCCAGTCACCTGAGGAATAGATTTTGCCTCGTCGCCTTCCAGTTCGTAGATGTCCTTATCTACCGGTGCATGTGGCTCAATTTTGTTGATGATGCCATCTAGTCCCGCCATCAAAATAGCTGCGAAGGCAAGATATGGATTTGAAGATGGATCTGGGCAACGGAACTCAATGCGCTTGGCCTTTGGACTGCTTCCGGTAATTGGGATTCGGATACATGCAGAGCGATTACGAGCTGAGTAAACCAAGTTCACCGGAGCCTCATAACCCGGTACCAATCTCTTGTAAGAGTTAACGGTTGGGTTGGTGAAAGCAAGTAGAGATGGTGCGTGCTTCAACAAGCCGCCGATGTACCAGCGAGCGGTGTCTGAGAGGTTTGCGTAACCATCGCCCCAGAACAGTGGCTTGCCATCTTTCCAAAGTGATTGATGAACATGCATTCCTGAGCCGTTGTCGCCAAAGAGCGGCTTTGGCATGAAGGTTACGGTCTTGTCAGCTGCCCACGCGGTGTTTTTGATGATGTACTTAAACTTCATCAAATCATCGCCAGCATGCAAGATATCTGTGAAGCGGTAGTTGATCTCCATCTGTCCAGCTGTGCCAACTTCGTGGTGAGCACGCTCGACATCCAAGCCAACCTTTGCCAAGTTCATGACCATTTGGTCACGCAGATCAGCAAATTGATCGGTTGGTGAAACCGGGAAGTAGCCGCCCTTAATTCTGGTGCGGTATCCACGGTTTGGAGTGCCGTCAGCATCATTATCAATACCTGTGTTCCAAGCTCCCTCATAAGAATCAACTTCATAGAAGCCAGAGTTCATCTTGGTTTCGAACTTCACGCGATCAAATACATAGAACTCAGCTTCTGGTGCAAAGTAGGCGGTATCTGCAATTCCAGTGGAGCGCATGTACTCAACCGCCTTAGCAACAATCTGCCTAGGATCACGACTATAAGGTGAGTTGTCATCTGGATTTACAACAGAGAAGTGAAGAACAAGTGTCTTCTCTTTGCGGAAAGGATCAATGAATGCGGTTTCAGGGGCGGGAAGCAGTTTCATATCTGATTCATGAATTGATTGGAAACCACGAATAGATGAGCCGTCGAACATCAAGCCCTCGGTGAACACCTCTTCAGTGAATTGAGAGGCTGGCACATTGAAGTGATGCTGAATGCCAGGTAGATCAATGAAGCGCACATCTACTAACTTCACATCTTCGTTTTTGATGAAGTTAAGGACTTCTGCAGCATTCTTAAACATATTTCTCCTGTTAATAGGTACTGAAAGCTCGCCACTGAGCCGTTAAGTAATGCCCTAAACCTATGGGGATGTGGTGAAAAACCCATAACCGAACTGTTACGGAAATGTTTCATTTTCCTGGGTCGTAGTAGGTTTCCCGCATGGAAAGAGCCAGTCTCGGGCGTAGGTTCGTCGCCATATCGATCGATTGGGCGATTGCGACCTTCTCGGCTGCGCTGTTCATCCCGCTTCAATCCAGTGCTTTGGGCCCATCTCTGATTCGACTTGGAGTCTTCATTCTTGAAGTCGCCCTACTTACTTCCTTGGGTGGCGCCTCTGCCGGTCAGCGCATAATGCGGATAAAGGTTTTAACCTGGCCCGATTACTTGTTTGTAAAACCAACTGCGGTGTTTCTTCGCACTATTTTGATTGCCTTGGTAATTCCGGCGGTTGTGACCGACAAAGATGGTCGGGGATTGCATGACCGGATAGCAAAAACAGTGGTGGTAAAGCTTTAACGCGGCTTAGGCATCCTCATATTTTTTGGCATAGGTCCTTTAGGCAGCGCGATATTCATTCCGCCAACCGCTTTCAATCGTGCGCGAAGTTCGCGGACCTGGACAGTTGAGAGCTTCTTTGGAAGCTTTTTCATCTTCTTCTGAAGCTTGCGAACGGAAACTTCAGAATCTCCAGCTCCAATCACAAATTCGTGAACCGGTACACCTGGCGCAAAACGTTCCATCTTTTTCTTTTCATCATTAACAAGTGTTCTTACACCAAAGCCACCTTCAGCAACGAGAACTACGCCGGCTTTTCCGACAGCGCGATGCACCATATCCTGAGCTTTGTTGACACTTACGGCTGGTGTAACGGTCCAGCCTTTTCTAATTGACATCAAAACGCTGGCGGCTGCACCAGGTTGACCTTCAATCGATGCATAAGCAGCGCTACTTGCCATTCTTGTAAAGTAGAAAAATCCACCTAGCAGAGCTAGCGGAAAGGAGAGAAATGCGGCGTAACCAGGGCGCCCAAATTGCGCACCCAATCCAATTCCGATCAACCAGATTGGAGCAAAAACCGCAAAGCAACGCAACAGAACAAATGAATACTCTTTTTTGGCCAACCCATAGGCATCACGAATGGTTTTGAAACGAACCTTCTTTGGAGCGTTGGGATCCTTCTTCTTCCTTCCGAACATCTCTTAAAGTTCCTTTCGAGATTCTTTAGCTGCCAAAAGCTCTTGTTTGGTTGGCGCGGTACCGCCCAAACTGGCCGGGGCCCAGCGCTGACCAATAGGGGAGTCAGGATAATCGTTTTGCACCTGATTCAATAATTCCTGCATGCTCTCAGATAGCTTTTTCATGGTCAACTCAAGTGAATCTGATGGCGTGACAAACAAAGGTGCACCCACAGAAACAAAGATTGGATATCTGCGACGCGAGAAATCTCTGGGCAACTTTTTGGTCCAAATTCTCTGTGAACCCCAGATAGCAGTGGGCAGTATTGGCGCACCCGACTCCTGGGCCAGACGAACTACACCGTTTTTCATATCCTTCAATTCAAAACTTTGAGAGATTGTTGCTTCGGGAAAAACACCAATCATTTCTCCTGACCGCAGAGCCTTAAGAGCTGCAATAAAGGATGGACCACCATTGTTGCGGTCTACAGATATGTGTTTCATGCCGCGCATTAATGGACCAGCAACTGGATTATCAAAAATTTCTCTTTTTGCCATGAATCTCACGAGGCGACCAGTTGGCAGGACTGCGGTGCCAGCAAAGGCAAAATCCAGATAACCAACATGATTCATCGCCAGGATTGCTGGTCCCTTAACCGGAATATGGGATTGTCCGTAAAAAGTGAATTGCACATCAAGGTACTTCCAAAAACTTTTTACTAAACGGATGATTGGCGGGTAAACCAACTCAGCCATTAGTTGCACCGGTACGCGCAGCCATCGCTTGCTTATAAAGTCTTCCCGCACGGTAGCTAGAGCGCACTAAGGGCCCACTCATAACGCCAGAGAATCCAAGATCCTCAGCTTCTTTGGATAACTCGACAAATTCTTGCGGCTTCACCCATCTCTCCACTGGATGATGTAAGGCAGAAGGCCGTAGATATTGTGTAATCGTTATCAAATCACAACCCGCACTTCTCAAATCAATCAAAGCTTGAGAGATCTCTTCGCGGGTTTCTCCCATACCAAGGATGAGATTGGATTTGGTTATCAAGCCAAAATCGCGGGCTTGAGTAATTACATTTAGAGATCGCTCATAATTAAAGGCCGGCCTAATTCTCTTAAAGATTCGCGGTACGGTCTCTAAGTTATGAGCAAAAACCTCTGGCCGACTCTCAAAAACTTGATTCAACAAATCACTTTTCGCAGAAAAATCCGGCGCCAACATCTCGACGCCACAACCAGGAACCAAGGAGTGAATTTGGTTTATCGTTTCTGCGTAAAGCCAAGCACCTTCATCCTCAAGATCATCGCGAGCTACTCCGGTAACAGTGGCGTACTTCAGGCCCATGGTCTTTACCGATTCAGCCACTCTGCGCGGCTCGTCACGATCAAGAGGTTGTGGCTTACCGGTATCAATATTGCAGAAATCGCAGCGGCGAGTGCAAGCTTCGCCACCAATTAAAAAGGTTGCCTCTTTATCCTCCCAGCATTCAAAGATATTGGGACAGGCGGCTTCCTGACATACAGTGTGCAATCCTTCATTTGAAACCAAAGACCGTAGCGCGGTGTACTCGGGTCCCATTTTGGCTCGAGTTTTAATCCACTCAGGTTTTCTTTCTATGGGAACCGCCGCATTTCGAGCTTCGATGCGCAGCAATTTTCTTCCCTCAGGTGCAATCACAACTGACCCACCTTTACTAGTGCCTCATACATGTAACGTTCTAAGAGCGGAGTTACTTCGGAGATCTTGATCTCCCGATTCAACTCGCGTGCTAGCGAAGTGACTTGGGCATCAGAGATTCCACACGGCACAATTCGATCAAAGTAGGAGAGGTCAGGGTTCACATTTAGTGCAAAGCCATGCATTGTTACACCTCGCGCTACTCGAATCCCGATTGCAGCAATCTTGCGATCACCTTTTTCATCACGCAGCCAAACGCCAGAGCGCTCACAGTATCTTTGGGCATCTAAATCAAACTCATTACATACTCCAATGAGTGCGTTTTCGAGTTCTCTAACAAAACCCACAACATCATTGGGATTCTTTAACTTTACGATGGGATAACCAACGATTTGGCCTGGGCCGTGAAAGGTAATTTTCCCGCCACGATCAACCTCAATCACTTTAGAGCCATCTGTGGGCATCTCACTTTGCAAAGTTCGACGTCCGGCGGTGAAAACCGGAGGGTGCTCTAGCAGGAGCAAGGTGCTGGGCTTTTCCATATTCGCAACAGCTGAGTGAAACTCCCGCTGAATCGCTAGGGCCGGCTCATAATCAATTAACCCAAGCTTCTTGAGCGCTAAACCAGAGTATTCGGATTGCAAAAGATGCTCCGAGCCAATCTGGGTGGTTGAAATTGCGCTCATAGGCAGAGCCTAACTTCATCGGAGGGTAAACTCCCATCCTGGGCCTGGCTCCTTACACTGATACGGAACGGGAGCCGTAGCCCAAATCACTCAAACTCCCAGAGAGGGGCAGCAACCCCTCCGGTCGGGCTTGGTGGGAGTTTTTAAACAAGATGAATTTGTGGCTAGAGGAGAGACTGTGTCTGATCAGGTAAATGTTGAGAGTACCGGTAAGAAATCTGTAAAGGGCCGAAAGGCGCTTTGGTTGGCTGTGGTTGCCATCATCACCTGGCTTGCTATTGGTGGATTTTCTGGTGCTGCCTTCTCGAAGATTTCTACGGTGCAAGAGAACGATAACTCCTCATTCCTGCCTGATAGCGCAGAGTCAACCATCGCTGGTAAAACCATTGTTAAGTTCTCTCAACAATCCGCAGATGTGTTACCAACTCTGTTGTTGCTAGTTGGTGATTTGAATCCCGCAACAAATGCCGCTGCCTTTGCCGCTGTGAATCAATATGCTGCGACTCTAGGGGACAAGGTTCTGCCGCAATCTGGAAAGCCGCTGAGCAATTACTTTGCGCCTGCTCCAGTTATTCCTATTCCAGCAGCTGATGGAAAAGCAATTTTGATTAACCTCTCACTTGATTCCGCAATTGCCGGGGAGAACATCAATAAAGAGCCGGTGCTACCGATGATTATTGAGTTCATCCGCGAGGATCTAAAGAAGAATTTCTCTTCGGCAGGGCTGCAATCTCACGTAACTGGTCCTGGTGGAATTTTTGCTGATTTATTCGATGCCTTTGGCTCAATCGACACAACCTTGCTTCGAACTACTCTAATTGTGGTTGCCATCATTTTGATTGTGGTTTACCGATCTCCAGTGCTATGGATAATTCCGCTTTTGACAGCTGGAATTGCACTCGGTTTTGCCACCATGATTGTCTACTATCTGGCAAAGGCCAATATTGTTGATTTAAATGGACAAACACAGGGAATCATGGATGTGTTGGTCTTAGGAGCCACAACGGATTACGCGCTTCTCCTCATATCTCGTTATCGGGAAGAGCTGCACCATAACCAATCACGGTACGAAGCGATGAAGATTGCTTTGCGTGGTGTGGTGGAGCCGATCCTGGCCTCAGGATCCACGGTTATTGCCGGTCTGATGGTGCTGCTACTGAGTGATCTTTCGAGTAATCGCGGATTAGGGCCGGTCGGCTCCATAGGAATTGCAGCATCTATGTTGGCCGCACTAACTTTGTTGCCAGCCTTACTAATTGTTTTTGGCCGCTGGATTTTCTGGCCCCGAATTCCAAAGTTCGGTGCTGCAGATGAGAAGTTGAGTGGATTGTGGTCCAAAGTCGGTAACTTGGTAGAGCGCAGGCCAAATCGAGTGTGGATTTCTACCGCCGTAATTTTGCTGATCTTCGCCGGCTTTGCTCCAACCCTGAAGTCAGATGGCCTAGCCCAAACCGAAGCCTTTACCTCCAGGACTGATTCAGTAATCGGCCTTGAAAAGCTCGGGGAGCATTTCCCAAGCGGAGAGGGAACGCCAGTTGAGATTGTTGCTGATCAATCAGATATTGCAGCTGTAACTGCCGCGCTTTTGAAAGTGGAAAATGTTGCTAACGTCATACCAGTTACAAATCTAGACCCAGTTACAAAACAACCCACTGCAGATTTGAGGATTGTTGAAGGTAAAGTCCTTCTCAACGCCACCTTGAATGTGGCCGCAGATTCTGCTGAAGCTAAAGATCTAATCCCACTAATAAGAGATGCAGTTAAGGCGGTCGACCCAAATGTTTTGGTTGGTGGTCAAACCGCAATTGGATATGACATTGATGAGTCATCCAAGCGAGATAACCGCGTAATCATTCCAATCGTGCTTATTTTGATCGCAATAATTCTAGGGGTGTTGCTCCGCTCGATTCTGGCTGCTGGATTGTTGCTTTTCACAGTTGTTTTGTCCTTCGCGGCAACGCTGGGGGTTTGCGCCTTAGTGTTTGAGCACGTGTTTGGTTTTGCGGGCAGCGATGCCGCATTCCCGCTCTTTGCCTTTGTTTTCTTGGTTGCTTTGGGAATCGATTACAACATTTTCCTAATGACTCGAGTGCGCGAGGAGTCCATAAAGATTGGAACCCGTGCTGGAGTTATCAAAGGTTTAACAGTAACTGGTGGAGTGATTACCTCAGCAGGAGTCGTGCTAGCTGCCACCTTTGGTGTTCTTGGAGTTTTACCTTTGGTGTTCCTGGCGCAGTTAGGTTTTGCGGTCGCCTTTGGCGTTCTGCTTGATGCGCTAGTAGTTCGATCACTTCTAGTGCCAGCCCTTGTGCGGGTAATTGGACCAAAGATTTGGTGGCCTTCAAAACTGCAGCATCAGCAAAACTAGGTCAAGAGCGGGCATGAAAGCCGGAATTGTCGGTTATGGATTAGCCGGTCGTTTCTTTCATGCCCCTACCTTGGTCTCTGCGGGTTTCGAGGTAACAACTATCTGCGCCCGCTCCATGGAACGCAAAGCTGACGCCCATGCGGATTTTCCTCAAGCGGTGTTGGTAAATTCAATTCAAGAGTTATTGGATGAGGATTTAGATTTAGTCGTTATTGCCTCCACTAATGAGGTGCATGCTGAGCATGCTCAACTTGCAATCAACCGTGGTATTCCAACCGTCGTAGACAAACCGATGGGTCTCAATTTCCAAGAGACAAGTGAATTGTTTGAGGCGGCGGAGAGATATTCAGTTCCCTTAACAGTGTTTTTCAATCGCTTATGGGATTCAGATACGCTGACCGTAAAACATGCAGTCAATAGTGGCGCTATAGGAAAACCTTTTCGCATGGAATCTAGGTATGAACGATTCAGACCTGAACTAAACCCCAAATCTTGGAGAGAGCAAAACAGCTCTTTGGAGGGCGGCGGATTGTTATTGGACTTGCAATCCCATTTAATCTCGACCGCGCTAGATTGTTTTGGAGATGGCCAGCTCGTGTATTCCGCTATTCGAGAGATTAGGGGAGCCGCCGACGATGATGTCTTGCTGGTAATAAAACATGATTGCGGAGTAGATTCGTATTTATCAGCTAGCTCAATAATTGGTGCGCCTGGCCCTCGAATTAGATTGAGTGGAGATCAGGGAGCTCTAGTAATCCAAGATTTAGATCGCCAAGAGTTCTATTTGCGAAAGGGATTAATTCCAAATCCTGGCTCATGGATTGCTCCAGATGAAATAAGTAGTGAGGCGAGAATTTGGAAGGGCGATAACTCATATAACTACCCTGGAGTGCCTGGAAATTATCCGCAGTTCTATATTCAAGTGAGGCAAGCTTTGGAGACAGGTGGAACTTTGCCGGTTTCACCTAAGTTTGCTTTGAGAGTGTCGGAGATAATTGATCAAGCGCGAATTATGAGTGTGAGAGATTAATGAGTAATGAGGTTTTGGTAGTTGGTGCCGGCTTAGCTGGTCTGAATTGTGCAAGAACTCTCCAATCTTCTGGATTTCAAGTAAGGATTTTAGAAGCCAGCTCCCGAGTGGGCGGCAGGATGGCGACAGATTACCTAGATGGCTTCACCTTGGATCATGGCTTTCAGGTAATTAACCCTGCTTATCCTGAGTTGATTACCAACGATCTAGTAGAAAAACTTGAGCTGGTCCCACTGCCTAGAGGTGTTGAGTTGTTTTTGAATAATCAGCTAACGGTTTTGGGAGATCCACTCAAATCATTTTCGTATTGGCCAGGCAACCTTTCCAATAAGACCGGAAATTTGCTTGAGAAGATGAATTTCCTACGTTTCTTGATCGGAAAAACTCCAGAGGTTGATTTGGGTACGGCCCTCATTCAAGTAGGAAGCTTTTACCGGAAGGTAATTAGGAATTTTCTTTCTGGAGTTTTCCTAACCGACCCTGATTTGGTTTCAGCCCCGATGGCCAGAGAGTTAATCCGCTGGTTTGTTAAAGGTAATCCCGGCCTGCCAAGAAAAGGTGTCCAGGCGCTACCTAATGCTTTGGCAGAGGGTCTTGAAATCGATTTCAACACAAAGGTTTTGAAGGTGTCTGATTCCAGCGTTGTGACAAATCATGGAGAGCTCAAGTCAGATTATGTGGTTTTGGCCGTTGATGAGGTAGTTGCAAAAGGGTTGATTAATCAAAGCAAAGTTGAAATGAACTCCTCAACAACCTGGTATCACAGAGTGCCAGCGGGATTGATAAAAAGTAAACATTTGCGTCTAGATTCAAAGAGCTCTGTTGTTAACTCAATTGCGCTCTCAAATATAGCGGCAGATTACGCGCCACATGGGCAAACATTGATCTCAACCACTACTTTGGAAGAACAATCAGAGAGCCAGATCAGATCTGACTTGGCTCGAATCTGGCAGCTGTCACAATCTGACTTTGAATACATTAAACATTACGAAATAAGAAACTCGTTACCAAAGCATTTACCGGGGAAGCCTCTTTTATCCCCAACAAGGATTAGCGACAGAGTCTTTGCTGCCGGCGATTACTTAGCTGTTCCTTCTCAACAAGGAGCCTTGCTTAGCGGAAGGTTGGCCGCTGAAGCGATAATCGCCAGCCGTTAAACCAGTTTTGCCAAAGCGGGCGCGATGTGTGGGTAATCAAAGGTAAAGCCAGATTCCAAAAGTTTCTCAGGCATCACCTTTTTGGAACCAAGAATTTCGGAGGAGAAGCCACCCAATGCAACTTTCAGTGCAATTCCCGGAACTGGAAATAGCGCGGGCCTATGCAGTGCGCGTGCTAGAGCCGAGGTGAACTCCTGATTGGTTGCCGGATTTGGTGCGGTTAGGTTAACGGCACCTTCGACTGGTTTCTCCAAGAGATGGCAAATAGCACGGATTTGATCATGCAAGGTAATCCATGACCACCACTGCTTGCCGTTTCCGAGCTTTCCACCTAAACCAAATTTAAACAAAGGCAACATTTTTCCTAATGCTCCACCAGTTGGATCAAGAACTAAACCAGTGCGAATCTTTACAGTTCTAGTGTTGGTAGCTAAATCGGCGGCGGCTTCCCATTCCTTGCACACCGCTGCTAGAAAATCATCACCTGGTCTATCTTCTTCAGTCACTGCACGATTGCCAGTTTCTCCATACCAACCGATTGCGCTTGAGGAGATAAAGACTTGTGGTTTCACTACGTTTACAGCGTTGGCAATTGTTGTGGTGCCAAGTAATCTAGAGTTCAAAATTTCAGCTTTGTATTTCTTGCTCCACCGCTTGTCGCCAACATTGGCTCCAGCCAAATGAATAACCGCATCAACACCTTCCAATGCATTTAGATCCACGGTTCCAGCCGCGGGATCCCATTGAATCTCATCAGCGGATACCACTGGGCGACGCACC
>JACCDH010626318.1_pt1 | contig 10377 bp, 7 predicted proteins | sample 7442481 | NCBI WGS metagenome assembly JACCDH01 (sample SAMN15323433, study PRJNA562643) | freshwater metagenome | isolation source: river surface water | place: USA:Blue River Watershed | collected 2017-08-15
ACCAGCTTCTGCACCAGATAGGTCTCTTCATTCGTGCAGCGCGACGAGGTAATGCCGCCGATCGCGTCCTTGCCATGCTGCTGCTGGATGCGACGGAACTCGCTGGCTGCGTAGCTGATCGCCTCTTCCCATGACACTTCCTGCCACGGGTCGGTGATCTTCTTGCGGATCATCGGCTTGAGCATGCGGTCCTTGTGCGTCGCATAGCCCCATGCAAAGCGGCCCTTCACGCAGGAATGCCCGTGGTTGGCCTTGCCATCCTTCCAGGGCACCATGCGCACCACCTTGTCGCCCTGCAGCTCGGCCTTGAAACCACAGCCAACGCCACAATACGCGCAGGTGGTGATCTCGCTGCGCGTGGGCTGGCCCATCATGATCACGGTCTTCTCGGTCAGCGTCGCGGTCGGGCAGGCCTGCACGCAGGCGCCGCAGGACACGCACTCCGAGTCCATGAAGTCTTCGTTCTGGCCGGCCGCCACGCGCGACTCGAAGCCGCGGCCGTCGATGGTCAGCGCGAAGGTACCCTGAGTCTCTTCACAGGCGCGCACGCAGCGGTTGCAGACGATGCATTTCGACGGGTCATAAGTGAAATACGGATTGGATTCGTCTTTCTTCAGGTCGAGATGGTTCTCGCCCTGGTAGCCGTAGCGCACCTCGCGCAGGCCGACCTGCCCGGCCACGTCCTGCAGCTCGCAGTCGCCGTTGGCGGCGCAGGTCAGGCAGTCAAGCGGATGGTCGGAGATGTACAGCTCCAGCATGCCGCGCCGGATGTCGGCCAGCTTCGGCGTCTGCGTGCGCACCTTCATGCCCGCCTCGACCGGCGTCGTGCATGACGCCGGGTAGCCCCTACGGCCTTCGATCTCGACCAGACACACGCGGCAGGAGCCAAACGCCTCTAGTGAATCGGTCGCGCACAGCTTCGGTATGGGTATGCCAGCCTCGACGCTGGCACGCATCACCGACGTGCCCGCAGGCACCGTCACCGGACGGCCGTCGATTTCCAGTGTCACCATCGTCGCGGCGTCGCGCGCGGGCGTGCCGTAATCGATGTCGATGCCGTTGTTGCGCTTGAGCTCGAGCGTATTCATGCAGCCTCCTTGGCTTTGTGTGCGGCACCGCCTTTGGCACCGCTTTGCCCCTGCCCGGCGGAGCCGGAGCTCAGACCGAAATCTTCAGGGAAATGATTCATCGCCGACAGCACAGGGAACGGCGTCATGCCCCCCATTGCGCACAATGAGCCATTGAGCATCACGTCGCACAGGTCGCGCACCAGATGCACCTGCTGCTCGCGCACGTCGGCCGAGTTGGTCGCGATCACCTTGTCCAGCGCTTCCTTGCCGCGCGTGGAGCCGATGCGACACGGCGTGCACTTGCCGCAGGATTCGACCGCGCAGAATTCCATCGCATAGCGCGCCTGCTTCAGCATGTTCACGCTGTCGTCGAAAGCGACGATGCCGCCATGGCCGAGCGTGCCGCCGATCGCAAGGAAGGCTTCGTAATCCAGCGGCGTGTCGAACTGGGATGGCGGCAGGTAGGCACCGAGCGGCCCGCCAACCTGCACCGCGCGCAGCGGACGGCCCGATGCGCTGCCGCCACCGAAGTCCTCCAGCATCTCGCGCAGCGTGATGCCGAACGCTTTTTCGACCAGTCCGCCATGCTTCAGGTTGCCGGCCAGTTGTATCGGCAGCGTGCCGCGCGAGCGGCCCATGCCAAAGTTCTTGTAAAAGTCCGCACCGCGGGCGAGGATCACCGGCACCGTCGCCAGCGAGATCACGTTGTTGATCACGGTCGGCTTGCCGAACAGGCCCGAGATCGCCGGCAGCGGCGGCTTCGCGCGCACGATGCCGCGCTTGCCTTCGATGGATTCGAGCAGCGCGGTCTCTTCACCGCATACATAGGAACCGGCGCCGACGCGCACCTCGAGCTCGAAGCGCTTGCCCGAGCCGCGAATGTCATCGCCGAGGTAGCTGTGCGCACGCGCGATGCGAATCGTTTCTTCCAGCACCGCGATCGCATGCGGATACTCGGAGCGCACATAGATGTAGCCCTTGTCGGCGCCGACCGCGAGCCCGGCGATGGTCATGCCCTCGATCAGCATGAACGGATCGTCTTCCATCACCATGCGATCGGAGAAGGTGCCGGAGTCGCCCTCGTCGGCATTGCAGACGATGTATTTGCGATCGGCCTGCGCGTTGCGCACCGTGTTCCACTTGATGCCGGTCGGGAAAGCCGCGCCGCCGCGACCGCGCAGGCCGGACTCTGTCACCTGCTGCACGATCTGCTCGGGCGTCATCGACAGCGCATTGTGCAGGCCGGCATAGCCTTCATGCGCGAGGTAATCGTCAATCGACAGCGGGTCGGTGATGCCGACACGCGCAAAGGTCAGGCGCTCCTGCTTCTTCAGGAATGGAAGCTCATCGGTCTTGCCCAGTGCCAGCGGGTGCGGAGCGCCGTCCAGAAAACCGGCATCGAACAGCGAGGCCACATCGCCAACTTTGACCGGGCCATACGCAATACGGCCTTCGGCGGTCGCCACTTCGACGAGAGGCTCGAGCCAGAACATGCCGCGCGAACCATTGCGCACCAGATCGACCGCGACGCCCCGCTGCGCTGCCTGCGCGATGATGGCCGCCGCGACCTCATCGGCACCGAGAGCGAGCGCGGTGGAGTCGCGCGGCACAAAGACACGCACAGCGCCCTGCACGCGCTGGCTGGGGATGGTGCCGGTCTTGGTGGTGGGCGTGGCCGATGCAGCGACCAGCAGCGCATCAAATCGCTGCGGCGTCACATGGGCATGAATCGCTTCGCCCACCATGATCGCCGGCCCGCATGCGCATTGCCCGAGGCAGTACACCGGCTCCAGGGTGACGCTGCCATCGGATGTGGTCTCGTGAAAATCGATGCCCAGCTTCTGCTTCGCATGCGCCACCAGTGCATCGGCACCGCGTGCCTGACAGGCTTCGGCGCGGCACACCTGCACCACGTGCTTGCCGGCGGGCGTGGTGCGGAAATGGTGGTAGTAGCTGATCACGCCATGTACCTCGGCGCGCGACAGGTTCAGCCTGTCCGCAAGCAGCGGCACCGCATCGGCCGGGACATGGCCATGCTCGGCCTGTATCGCGTGCAGCAACGGCAGCAAGGCGCCGTCCCTGCTCTCCAGTTTCGCCAGGCTGGCGTCCACGCAAGCTTCAAGGGAACATGCCGACATGCTGGTCTCCTCCGGGGATATATGTCCGGAATCACATATTTTGGTGTGGCGCAAAATCCTTTGCGCTCAAGGACTTGAAGCATATTCTTCGGGAGTCGCAGCCTTGTCAATATGCGATCTTCAGCCTATTAATGAACGACAAAAAACGCCGCAGCGCACGAAGCACAAACGGCGTTTTTTCGGGGCGGGATGGACTGGTCCGGCAGCAGCCGGCCGGAGCCCACGGATGCTCAGTCGTTCTTGATCACGATGCTCGGGAACTTGCTGGTCATGTCCTTCGCCTTCTCGGCGACCTTCACCGCAACTTTGCGGGCGATGCCCTTGTAGATGTTGGCAACCTGCCCGCCCGGATCGGCGACCACGGTCGGGCGGCCGGAATCCGCCTGCTCGCGGATGCTCATCGTCAACGGCAGCGCGCCGAGGAAGTCGACGCCGAAGTCGGCGCACATCTTCTCGCCGCCGCCCTGCCCGAAGATGGGCTCCGCATGGCCGCAGTTCGAGCAGATATGCATGCTCATGTTCTCGACGATGCCGAGGATGGGGATGCCGACCTTCTCGAACATCTTCAGGCCCTTGCGCGCATCGAGCAGTGCGATGTCCTGCGGCGTGGTGACAATCACCGCGCCGGTCACGGGCACCTTCTGCGACAGCGTGAGCTGCACATCGCCGGTGCCGGGCGGCATGTCGACGATCAGGTAGTCCAGGTCTTTCCAGTTGGTCTGCTCCAGCAGCTGTTGCAGCGCCTGCGTGACGATCGGGCCGCGCCACACCATCGGCTGATCGGGGTCGATCATGAAACCGATCGACGCCACCTGCACGCCGTAATTCTCGAGCGGCTCCATGGTCTTGCCGTCGTGGCTGTCCGGGCGGCCGGAGACGCCCATCATCATCGGTTGCGAAGGGCCATAGATATCCGCATCCAGCAGACCGACGCGCGCGCCTTCGGCAGACAGCGCCAGCGCGAGGTTGACCGCCGTGGTCGACTTGCCGACGCCGCCCTTGCCGGATGCGACGGCGATGATGTTGCGCACATTGGTCATCAGCTTCACACCGCGCTGCACGGCATGCGCGACGATCTTCATCTGCACGTTCACGCTGACATTGGCGACGCCGGGCACGGCGCGCGCAGCCGCGATCACGGCGTCGCGGATGGCGGCGATCTGGCTGTTGGCGGGATAACCGAGTTCAACGTCGATCGCGACATTGCCGCCGTCCACCTGGATGGTCTTTGCGGATTTGCTGCTGACCAGATCCTTGCCGGTGTTGGGATCGATCACATGCGACAGGGCGTCGCGGATGGCTTCTACGGTAATGCTCATTGCTTCTCCAATCGGTAACCCGCAAGTCTAAACGAAAGCGGCCGCACCCGTCGGGATGCGGCCGCCGTGCCCGCCTGAAAGCGGGCTTGCCTGAAGCAGGCTTACCTGAACAGGACCGCCGACTTCTGCAGCGTGACCGAAATACCGTAAAGCAGAGGAATGCCGACCGCGAGCCACGCCAGCACGGCCAGCGCCGGGCTGCTGCGGCCGTCGCCATCACCGCCGGCACCACCGTTCGCAGCCGCCAGCGAACGCTCATGGGCGAGCTGCTTCTCATGCGCGAGCTCTTCATCGCTCATGAAGTATTTGTCCGCCACCGGACGCACCAGCAGGTTCGCGATCAGGCCCACGACCAGCATCGCCGCCAGACCGTAGAAGATCGGGCCGTAGATCTGGTCAAAGGGGATTTTCTGCTCGAGCCGGATGTCATGCATGTAGTTGACGACCACCGGGCCGAGGATGCCTGCAGTCGACCATGCGGTCAGCAAACGGCCATGGATCGCGCCGACGAATTGCGTGCCGAACATGTCGGCCAGGTACGCGGGGATGGTCGCAAAGCCGCCGCCATACATCGACGCAATCACGCAGAAGCAGGCGACGAAGATCGCCAGTGACTTCCATTCGGCGGCAAACGATGCCATCACATACAACGCGATGCCCAGCACGAAAAAGATCACATAGGTCGGTTTGCGACCCAGTTTGTCCGACGACGATGCCCAGGCGATGCGACCGCCGATGTTGAACAAGGAGATCAGGCCGACGAAACCGGCACCGATCGCAACCGCACCCGCCAGCAATTCCTTGTCGAGCTTCAGGTCGGCGAAGCCGATCGCCGACTGGCCCACCAGCGCGCCGCCGAAAGTCTCCTGCAGCATCGGCGACGCGGCACCAATGATGCCGATGCCGGCCGACACATTCATGCACAGCACGATCCACAGCAACCAGAACTGCGGGGTCTTGTGCGCATTCTTCAGGTGCACATGGCGGGTCGCAATCATCGCGTTGGCTGCCTGCGCCGGCGGCTCCCAGCCGGCCGGCTTCCAGCCCGTGGCCGGCACGCGGTAGCCAAAGGCGCCCGCAAACATGAACAACGCATAGATCGCGGCCAGCGCGACGAAGGTCTGCCAGACGCCGGGGTCACCCGGGGTCGCGAACTTGCTCATCAACAGCGTCGCCAGCGGCGAACCAATCATCGCGCCGCCGCCAAAACCCATGATGGCCATGCCGGTCGCCATGCCGCGCCGGTCCGGGAACCACTTGATCAGCGTCGAGACCGGCGAGATGTAGCCAAGCCCGAGCCCGATGCCGCCAATGATGCCGGAGCCGACCCACAGCATCCACAGCTGATGCTCGTAGACGCCGAGCGCGGAGATCAACAGACCACCGCACCAGCACAGCGCCGACACGAAACCGGCCTTGCGCGGGCCCGAGCGCTCAAGCCAGCCGCCCCAGATCGCCGCCGCGCAACCAAGCACGACGAAGAACAGCGTGTACATCCAGCCGAGATCGAACTGTGTCCAGTTGCAGTCTGTCGCAAACAATGCGCGGCCTGTACCGGCGAGCTTGTCGGCGAAGGTGGTGGCGCCGGCGGCACAGGAAGGCAGGGGTGTGCCATCGTCACCGATCAGCGCATTGCCCAGCGGCTTCCAGAACACCGAGAAGCCATAGGCCATGCCAATACAAAGATGGATTGCGAGTGCTGCGGGGGGAACGAGCCAGCGGTTGAAACCTGCGCCGGCGATGGTGCGTTCCTTCGCCAGCAAGTCAGCCAATGCCATATCTCCTCCTCGGAAGTGCCGTCACTGCGGACGGACCATGTTGTTTTATGCAGTCTTCATGATGATGCACGCTGCATTTGTTTTCCTGAGTAGCCCCCAAAGCCACCGCACGCTAACACCCGGCATTCTACCGTGCAATATGCTACCCTCGACATAATGTTCAAGTTCAGGATCAACCCGCACTGGGAAATCACGCGTGGCAGCGGGCAGGCACTCGATACCTCCGTGCTGCTGTCGCTGCTGCGCGCGATCGAGGAAACCGGGTCAATCGCGCGTGCAGCACAAGTGGTGGGACTCTCCTATCGGTATGCGTGGGGATTGTTGCGCGATGCGGAAGAGCTCTTTGGCTACAGCCTGATGCAGACAGGCCGTGGCCGCGGCACGCAGTTGTCGCCGCTGGCCGAGAAGCTGATCTGGGCCGACCGCCGCATCGCAGCACGACTGTCGCCGACGCTCGACAGCCTCGCTTCGGAGCTCGAGGCCGAGCTCGGCAAGACACTGGGGGCGAAGCCCGCATCGATACGACTCGATGCGAGCCATGGCTTCGCAGTCGCCGCCTTCCTGAAGGAAGCGAATGAATCCGGGCTGCAGATCGACCTGCGCTACCGCAACAGCACGGATGCGGTCGCCGCGATGTCGCGCGGCGAGTCGGACCTGGCGGGCTTTCATGTGCCGGTCGGTGAATTCGAGTCGCAATCTGCGGAACGCTACGGACGCTGGCTCGATCCCAAGCAGCACAAGCTGATCCATCTCGCGGTGCGCACCCAGGGCCTGTTCGTCAATCCCGGCAACCCGCTCGGGATCAAGGGCTTGCAAGACCTCGCGCGCTCTGACGTTCGTTTCGTCAATCGCCAGGTTGGCTCCGGTACGCGGCTGCTGCTCGAACTGATGCTGCCCAGCCAGCGTATCGCACCGGGCATGATCAATGGCTACGAGAACACCGAGTTCACGCATTCCGCCGTCGCGGCCTTCATCGCCAGCGGCATGGCCGATGTCGGCTTCGGCGTGCAGACGGCTGCAGAGCGCTTCAAGCTCGACTTCATTCCGCTCGCCCGCGAGCGCTACTTTTTTGCCGTGAGCACCGAGGCGCTGGAGCGCGCCAAGATGCAGCAGGTGGTCGATGTGGTGCGCTCGGCGAGCTTTCGCGATGCCGTGCACCAGCTGGCGGGTTATGACGCCACCGACACCGGCGAGATACTGACGCTGGCGCAAGCCTTCGGCGGCGCTGCGAAGAAGGCAGCAGCCTGAGCCTGCACGAGGCCCGGCACGGCGCCGCAGTGGTATCGCAATGAGCATCCCCGCACACCAGATCACGGCGCTGCTGCTGGCCGGCGGTCAGGGTAGCCGCATGGGCGGGCTCGACAAGGGCCTGCAGACGTTTCACGGTGAGCCGCTTGCGCTGCAGGTGATGCGCCGCGTTGCGCCGCAGGCGGGCGCACTGCTGATCAGCGCCAACCGGCATCTCGATGATTACCGACGACTGGGCGCCGACGTGATCACCGATGAGCTACCCGGATTCCATGGCCCGCTCGCTGGTATCCATGCCGGATTGGGGCGTTGCAAGACGCCGTGGATGCTCACCGTGCCTTGCGACTCGCCCTTTCTTCCGGCTGAGCTTGCACACCGTCTCGGGTCGGCCATCATTGCGCACGGCGCCGATCTTGCACATGCCGTCACCGGCAGCGGAGAGAGCCGACGTGAACATCCGGTGTTTTGTCTGATGCGCGTCAGCCTGCGCGATGACCTCGGGCGACACCTGGGCAGCGGCGCCCGCAAGGTGCGCGAATGGCAAGCCCGCGTCGCATCCGTTGCGGTGCCGTTCGACGATGAGCATGCGTTCCGCAACCTCAACACCCTCGCCGATCTCGCCGCGGCGCAGCCGGATGACACCGACCGCAAGAGCCCGCGCTAGCTCTTGGGCTTGAAGTGCTTGTCGCTGATGCGGAACTTGCCGCGCCGGTCGCCCATCAGCTGGCGCAGCTCGGCGATCGACAGCGTGCTGACCTCATGCATGCGGATCAGCAGCGATGCCGTCACCGGCAAGCGGCGGTGCCGGATCTTGCTGATGACGGGTGGCGACACCTCCAGCGCGCGCGACAGGGCGGCGTCATTCTTCAGGTTCAGCCTGCCGATCAGTGAAGCGAGCAACTGGTCCGGATCGTAACGCTGTGTCGTGTGCATCTTCTGGTGCTCCATGTCGTCCTCATGCGAGTCGTGAAAAAAACTGACATGAGGATTGTGCGCACCGGCATTGCATCCATCTTGAGCGCTCACAACGGCGAACGCATCGGAACCGGCAGCGATACGCGTAGATGCGTCAACGCAAAGGCGGGTGCCTAGGCCGAAGCGGGCAGCGGCAGCGCAGTCTTGTACTTCACCTGTTTGAGCGCGAAGCTGGACTTGATGTTCTTGATGCCCGGGATACGCGTCAGGTTCTCGAGGATGAAGCGTTCCAGTGCCTGGATGTCGGGCACCACGATGCGCAGCAGGTAGTCTTCGTCACCGGTCATCAGGTAGACCTCCATCACCTCGTCGAAGTGGCTGACCGCCTGCTCGAACTTTTCCAGTGCTGCCGCTTCCTGCTTCTCCAGCGACACGCGCACGAACACGTTCACCTTCAGTCCCAGCGCATGCGGATCGACCAGCGCGACATAACGCGAGATCACGCCGTCGCCCTCCAGCCGCTTGACCCGCGCCAGTGTCGGGGACGGCGACAGGCTGACCGCCTGCGCCAGTTCAACGTTGGTCAGGCTGGCGTCACCCTGCAGGTGACGCAAGATCTTCAGGTCTGTAACATCGAGGTTTTCCATGATGAAGTTTTTCTAAAATATTTATTTGCAGCATTTTATGCTGCCAATACCGCATTTGGTGAAGTTTTTTGGCAGCACCTGCCGCGCGAATTGTCTTACCCTTTCAGCATCAAAAACCGTATGTAGACCGGGGCCGCGAGGCCTTTGCGAGCGCAACCAGCACCATGGACATGATCACCCCCGAACACCTGATTCGGCAGCTCGATACCGACGCTGCCGAGACCGCCGAATGGATTGCGTCGCTGCACTCGGTGCTGCAGGCCGCAGGACCGGAGCGCGCGCGCTTCCTGTTGTCGCAACTGGCGTCGGCCGCACGCGAGGCCGGGCTCAACTGGCGCGATGCGCGCATCACGCCCTATGTGAACACCATACGGCCGCAGGATGAAGCGCCCTATCCTGGCGGCGCGGATGCGGTCGCGCTCGAAGAGCGACTGGCCAGCATCATGCGCTGGAACGCACTGGCGATGGTGGTGCGGGCGAACCGCGCGTACGGCGAACTCGGCGGCCACATCGCCAGCTACGCATCGGCGGCCGACCTGTTCGAGGTGGGTTTCAACCACTTCTTCCGCGCACGAGATGCGCAGCACGGTGGTGACCTGGTCTATTTCCAGGCGCACTCCGCGCCCGGCATTTATGCGCGCGCCTTTCTCGAAGGCCGCCTGACCGAGGAAAACCTCGCGCATTACCGGCAAGAGATCAGCGCACAGACCAAGGGCACACAGGGCCTGTCGTCGTATCCGCATCCATGGCTGATGCCGGATTTCTGGCAATTCCCGACCGGCTCGATGGGCATCGGCCCGATCAGCGCGATCTACCAGGCGCGCTTCATGCGCTACCTCGAGCACCGCGGTCTGGTCGCACCGCAGCAGCGCCGTGTGTGGGGCGTGTTCGGCGACGGCGAGATGGACGAGCCGGAATCGCTGGCCGCGTTGTCGCTGGCGTCGCGCGAGAAACTGGACAACCTCGTCTTCGTCATCAACTGCAACCTGCAGCGACTCGATGGCCCGGTGCGCGGCAATGGCCACATCGTCGACGAGCTTGAAACCTTGTTCGGCGGCGCCGGCTGGAATGTGATCAAGCTGCTGTGGGGCTCGGACTGGGACCCGCTGTTCGCGCGCGACACGCAAGGCGAACTGGTCGATGCGCTGAACCGCACCGTCGATGGCCAGCTGCAGACCTTTGCGGCCAACGATGGCCTCTTCAATCGCGTGCATTTCTTTGGCCTGTCGCCGGGACTGGCAGCCATCGGCTCTGTGCTGACC
>JACCDH011409851.1_pt1 | contig 10377 bp, 10 predicted proteins | sample 7442481 | NCBI WGS metagenome assembly JACCDH01 (sample SAMN15323433, study PRJNA562643) | freshwater metagenome | isolation source: river surface water | place: USA:Blue River Watershed | collected 2017-08-15
CATCGGAATGACGTATGAACAAGGAGGTTCTGGTCGCGGTGGATTGGGTGTTGTCAATAACGACGGCGATACAATTACTTTGGTTGATCGTGTGCAACATCACCACATCGCAGGTTTATCGACAGTTGAATATGCCTATGAACAAAACAAAAAATTGATTTCAGAATTCAAGAATTTCGCACAAAACAAAAATTACAAATACAAAAGTTTCGTTGTTGGCGGAAACCAAGACAATCTTGCAGCATTGTGTAAATTATTGGATGCGCATAAAATTTCGTATTCTGCTGGAACTGGTGCAACGGTGAAAGGTTTTGATTACAAGAAGAACGCGGCTGGAACACTGAAAGCGACAGACAAACACGTTGTTATTAGTACCAACCAATTAAAAGGAACCTTGGTGAATGTGCTGTTTGAACCACGCACAAAATTGACTGATTCCTTGACGTATGATATTACCGCTTGGTCATTGCCGTATGCGTATGGATTAGAGGCGATTGCTTCAGAGAGTTTAGTTGCAGGAAAAGCAATTGAACCGAACCTTGTGAAAAATGAAGCTGTGAAAGGAGCTTATGCCTACTTAGCAGATTGGAACAGCATGAAAGATGCACGTTTCTTAACGAGTTTATTGCAAAAAGGAATGCGTGTGCGTTACGCTGAAAATGCGTTCGAATTGAACGGAATCAAGTACGAAAAAGGAACTTTGATCATTACAAAAGGAGATAACAAAGCGTACACAGAATTCCCAGGAGATTTAATCCAACTGGCGAATGAACAACAAGTGCAATTGACGCCAACTCCAACAGGAATGGTTGACAAAGGAAATGATTTCGGTTCTTCGAGTGTGAAATTAATTCAAGCACCTAAAGTAGCCTTATTGATGGGTGAAGAAGCAAGTTCCTTGAATGTTGGTGAAGTGTGGTACTTCTTTGAAAACCAATTAAACTACCCTATTTCGATGATTCAAAGTGGCGATTTTTCAAAAGAAGTATTGGCAAAGTATTCTGTTTTGATTGTTCCTGAAGGCTATTACAGTTTATTGAGTGATAGCGCAGCAGCTGGAACGTTAAAAGAATGGATTTCGAATGGCGGAAAAGTAATTGCAATGGGAGAAGCTTTGAGTCAATTCACAACGGAAAATGGTTTTGGTTTGAAAGTGAAATCAACAGAAGAAGAAAGCGAAGACGAAGACAAAGCGAAAAACGATCCTGAGAAACATGAGCATCCACACATCGCTTACAATGCACAAGAACGTGAGTACATCAAACAAACGATTACAGGAGCCATTTTCAACTGCAAAGTAGAAACAACAAATCCATTGGCCTTTGGTTACGGAGACAATTACTATTCGTTGAAATTGAGTGCCACAGCTTACGAATACTTGGAAAACGGTGCGAATGTCATCTACATGGAAGAAAAACCGCAACTTATTGCAGGATTTGCAGGTAGCGAAGCGATTAAAGCACAACCAAAATCACTCGTTGTCGGACAAGAAAACATGGGTGCTGGATGTTTGATCTACATGGTCGACAATCCATTGTTCCGCGGATTCTGGGAAAACGGTAAATTGTTGTTCGTGAATGCGTTGTTCTTGGCGAACAATTGAATTGATTTATGATTTATGATTCCCGAGGCATTAAGGTCACTGAGGCTCTCGAAGTGCCGATATGCCCTCGAAAAATCAACTTATAAAAACAACAATGATCGATTACCAAACCGTTGATTCACCGTTTTACGAAGCAAACAAGCGATTTCTTGAAACATGTGTTGCAAACTTGTCTTCCTTTACGTTTGAGGGTTGGTGCAACGCTTATGGTTATGATGTAGAAGGCCGATCCACAATCAAGCAAATAGAAGTTTTTCTTCAATTAAAGAAACATCAAACCACGCAAAATGGAATGATTGTTCCCATTGATGCGCATGACAATACAGAACTACACATCGAACTAAAAGCGCTGAACACCCAAGAGCAATTGGCTTTTGGATTAAACTGGTTTCAAGCCTTGCTGTTTGGAAAACAATCGGATTCAAAAACTGAAATTCAAAAAAAACTTTCAACGTTTGCAAGGGAATTTAAGGTCGATCAATTAACCTTAAAAAATGGAATATTAAAACTAAAAGTGAGTAATTGCCCAGAAAAGCCTGAAAAGGTTTTTAATGAATTGGTCGCATTTTTTCAGGACTAGAATTTTACTTATTTTGGTTTGAAAAGACTATATTCAACAAAACTAAAAATGACATCAATGAAAAATGTACTACTCTTCCTTACCCTTTTCGCTTCTTCTTTCAGTTTCTCGCAAGATTATCCAAGTGAGCCAACGAAAGAAGACACTCTTCGCATTGAAAAGCAGTTAAAAAAAGAAGCGGACAGTGTTCGACAAGTACTCGAAAAAGAAGACTATTTAACAGAAAGCATTAAAAAAATTGAGCTTGAATTTCGTGTTGATACATTTATTGTAGAGCGTCGTTGTGCACTGTTTATTGAAGTGGATGACACTGATTTGGGAATGCAATTTTCAAACGGTCAACTTTGGGATGATTATGAGGATTTATTGAACAAATATTACAAAATGCTCATTGCGAAACTAAATGCTGCCGATAAAGAAACATTAAAAGTGAGTCAGCGCAATTGGTTGAAATACCGCGATAGTGATCAACAAGTGAATTTTTTATTGACGGAAGAACGCTATTCGGGTGGCGGAACCATTCAAGCGCTGTATGCTGGAAATCGAACAGTTGAAATTACAAAAACACGCGTAATTGAATTATACAATTATTTGCAACGTGCTTCGGTGATGGGAGAATGATTTATTTTTAAGCTGAAATAAATGAGTAAACTTACCTTTTTCCAACTTTTAACAACTGTTTTTTTACTTGTGAACTGCACCTCTACAACTTCAAACGATGTAGAGACAAATAAGAAAGAAAATACTTATCATACTGAAATCAAACTAGAGAAATTTTCTTCGGTTAAAGTTCAAAATGAAAATGATAAAAGTCGAGACGAACAAGACAGTTTAAGGATTTTAAACCAACTGGAATACGCATTAACACTTGCAAAAAAGCACATTAAAGACAATCAATTTAGCTTTAAAACTGATTCAATAACTATTGAGATAGGTCATTTATTCTTTCCTAATACAAAACACTTATTAATAAAACGATCATCAGAATATGGCTTCTATTCGAATGTTTACAGAATAGACAACAACACCTTTTTTCCTGTTTTAACTTTTGAAATGGCTGCTCTAGCTTTTATAGGAGATACGCTTCAAGACATAAATGGCGATAAAAGGTTGGATTATGTTTTCCACTGGTATCCAATGTCGGGATGTTGTGAAAGAAATATTTATGATGTTTATCTTTCAACATCCAATGGCGATTTTTCAAAAGAATTTGAGTTTATGAATCCCGTTTTTGATGCTAAAAACAAATTCATACGAGGCAGATGTTATGGACAAAGCCCACCTGTATATAAATTCCAATGGAAAGGAATTAAATTAGACACCATAGAATACATTCATCCACCGGAAGAAACTAAATTAAACTATTACCTAAAAAACAAAAGTGAAATCGACATCAAAGAAGGACTTAAACTGAAAAAACTACCTGATGAGTATAAAAAGCTCTGATTTGGATTGAAAGATAAAATGAAACAAAAAATCTACATACTTAGTGGACTTGGTGCTGATGAGCGGGTTTTCGATCAATTGGAATTCTCTAGTTTGGAACCTGTTTTTGTAGATTGGATTGAACCGTTCGAAAATGAATCACTTGAGTCTTATGCAAAACGAATTAGCATAGCGATTACCTGTGAAAATCCACTAATTCTTGGGATTTCTTTTGGGGGAATGTTGGCAGTTGAAATCAGTAAAATTCGATCAGTAAAACAACTTTTCTTAATCGCCACAGCTAAAACTTTTCTTGAACTGCCAAATGTGTATCGCATTTTTGGCCGATTGGGGGCACTAAAACTAATCCCAGTTTCACTTTTAAAACGAACTACAGTATTGACACATTATTTCTTCGGTACAAAAACGAAAAAGGACAAATTGCTTCTTAAGTCCATCTTGGAGGATACCGATGCAAAATTTTTGAAATGGGCTTTAAAAGCAATTGTTGGATGGAGAAATAAAACAATTCCAACAAGCTTCATCCATTTACATGGTTCAAAAGACAAAATCATTCCGATTAAACGAATTCAATTTTCAACAAAAATAGAAGGAGGAGGACATTTAATGACTTTGGATAAATCTGAAGAACTAAATGAACACCTCAATTCTGAAATTAGCAAATTGATAGAATGAAAACCTTCTACCATGGCAAAAATCAGCCACAGATGCACAGATAAATTATTTAGAAGCGCGCAACTTCCTCTTTGATTTTCAATCTATCCAATTAATTAAACAAATCATAATTTATTTTACATTCTATATGTCATCTGTGTATCTGTGGCTAAACAACATTGGGCAAAAACAAGCGCAGCGTCTCTCTAGCGGCCTCTCTTTCTTTGCTCCTCCGCGTTGAATTTCATCATTTCCAGAATTGATAATCAAACCGATTGCATCAATTAAAATTTAATGTACTTTTGATAGTATCAAATGATAGTATCACGAAATGAATCCACCATACCAACTCACGCACGAAATACTTCGCTACATTGCTTCAATTTCTGAGAAAATTGGTCAAATCAATGCTAAAATGCTTGATAAACCAGCTCCAAAATTGCGCAAGGAAAATCGCATTAAAACGATTCATTCGTCATTGGGAATTGAAGGAAACACTTTGACAATCGATCAAATTACAGCGCTTTTGGAAGGAGAAAAGGTCATTGGTCCACAAAAAGATATTCTTGAAGTTCGCAATGCAATTGAAGTTTATGCCAATTTATCTCGATTTAATGCAGATTCAGTCGACTCATTTCTTGATGCACATGCACTATTGATGAACGGACTTGTTTCTGATGCAGGTAAGTTTCGTAAAAAAAGCGTAGGAATTGTTGCTGGTGAACAAGTTGCGCATTTGGCTCCACCAGCCGAAAACGTTCCCTATTTAATGAACGATTTATTTCAATTCGTAAAAAATTCAAACGAACTGACACTGATAAAAAGTTGCGTTTTTCATTACGAAATGGAGTTCATTCACCCGTTTATTGATGGAAATGGAAGAATGGGACGTTTGTGGCAAACACGCATACTAATGGAAGAATATCCTGTTTTTGAGTTTATTCCCTTTGAAAACATGATTCAGCAATCACAAAGTAACTATTATGGAGCATTAGCCGAAAGCGATCGTCAAGGAAACTCAACACCATTTATTCGCTATATGCTGGAAATAATTGATGCTTCACTGGCTGAATTACTCAATTTTCGAAACCGTACAATTACATCAGATGACCGACTCACTTATTTCTCTGAAACATGCAAAAAGTCGTTCACCCGAAAAGATTATATGGATGTTTTTACAGATATTTCCACTGCAACAGCTAGCCGCGATTTAAAATTGGCCGTTGATCTTGGTTTGTTTGAAAAAGAAGGAGACAAAATCAATACGGTTTATCGTGTGGTATAGAATTTTAGATTAAATTAAATTTAATTTAACAACAATCTAAATGAAGTCATTTTCAATTCTTACACTTTTCATTTTTATTTTACTTCCTGTAAAAGTCTTTGCACATGGTGAAAATGCACTTCAAACTGTCTTCATTGATGCAATAGTTTTCTTCGGTTTACTTGTTTTCATAGGTTTTACCAATTGGAAAATGAATGGAAAAATGCGTTTACTTCTTGCTCTTTTCGTTGCTGAGTTCAGCGCATTAATGATTCTTGGATCATTGCCCTACTCGGAGAATGAGCTTCTGATAAACGTACTAAGTCCAATCCTACCAATAACTTTTGTATTCGCAATCTTTTTTAAATTCAAACGTAAATATGCTTATTCAACAACGAAAATTTGTCCTCCACTCATCGAAGCTACAGAACTTCAAGCCTTCATACATGATGATTTCGTCGTTCTAATTGATGTTCGCACAGGCCCAAATGCAAAAGAAGCGTATGAAATGAACCATTTGAAAGGTGCTTTATTCGTTGATTTGGATACTGATCTAGCTGAAATTCACGAAAATCCAGCTCAAGGAGGAAGACATCCTTTGCCAGAAATTGGAAAATTCACCCACTTCCTTGGTCAATTGGGAATTTCTCCTGAAAAACGGGTTATTGTTTACGATGACAAATCCGGAGCAAATGCTGCAGCGCGATTTTGGTGGATGTTAAAAGCACTTGGACACGAAAACGTACAAGTAATCAACGGTGGTTTGCAAGCTGCTTTGCTGTGCAATTTACCGTGTTCTTCTGGATTTGAACAAGCGAAACACACAGGTGTTTATCCTGCTCAGCACTGGATTCTAAATCGGGTTACACTCTCGGAAGTAGAAAAAGCAACTCATTCAGATAAACAACTAATCATTGACGTACGTGATGCCGATCGCTACAATGGTCTTACTGAACCAATCGATTTAATTGCTGGACACATTCCCACTGCTATCAATGTTCCGTTCACTGAAAATCTGGACGCGCAAGGCTATTTTTTACCGTCAACTGTCTTAAATGAAAAATATTCAAGGCTTTGTGCATCTATTCCTAGTGAACAAATCATCGTTCATTGCGGATCTGGCGTAACCGCTTGCCACACCCTACTCGCCTTCGCCCACGCAGGACTTGAAATCCCGACATTGTACGTTGGTTCTTGGAGCGAATGGAGTAGAAATAATAAACCAATTATATCTTAATTAACATGTCAAACAACACTTCAACACCCACCTATTATCACGGAACTAAGGCACGTTTGAAAAGTGGCGATTTGATCGAGCCGGGTTTCAAATCAAATTATGGTTCGCAGCGCATCGCCAAGTTTGTTTATTTCACTGAAACCCTTGAAGCGGCAACGTGGGGAGCTGAATTGGCGCAAGGTGAAGGTGAAGAAGCAATTTACCTTGTTGAGCCAACAGGTTCTTTTGAAGATGATCCAAACTTAACTGACAAAAAATTCCCTGGAAATCCAACCAAATCGTATCGCACAGCTAGTCCATTGCGCGTGATTGGTCTTGTTCACGATTGGCAAGGACATTCTCAGGAACAGCTTTCTGCAATGAAGGAAAACTTGGAACGGATAAAAGCGATGGGCATTGAAGCAATTGAGGAATAACTGGAGTTAACGACCAACTAATTCCAATCGTAAACCTTCAATTTTAGCTTCTCTTTTCGTATCTCCATTCCAAACATAGGCTTGGTAAATCAATGAATCCTTGCTCGGAAGATCAAACATAAAACTCATTTGGCGCGGTGAGTCATACAGAAAATCACCTAAAAAACGATCTTGGTAAAAACTGCCATCTTTCGAACTCACCACCAAACGAATGTCGGTATTTTTATGTTCTGCGCCAATCGTTAGTTCAACACGCAATTTATCGGCACCTTTTAGGTTCGTCGCCTCAACTGTGTAGGAAAAAGCATGTTGCTCATCGATGGTACACAAACGTTTAATTTTTGCAGCCGATTTCACTTTGTATCCTATTGGAATTTCTGCTTTTGGCGCATCGGTTTTTAATTGCAAGAAATGCGACCAATACTCCTTTTTTGTGGTTAATCCTCCATGCAAGATGCTATTCGCTACTTGGTAACTTTGCACCATTGCTAATCCAGAAAAAGGTAGGATAATCAGCGCCAAGTGAATTTTCTTCAAGTATTTCTGGGCAAAAAAAGCAAATCCCAAAGCAATGAATGGCAAATATTCCATCATCGGTCGTTGACCAAAACCTGAACCGTAGGTCCAACACCACCACGACGATAATATGTAAACGATGATGATTAACGGTAAAACGAACAACAATAACGCTTTCCACGATTGTTTCCCAAAATAAATGAGTCCGCCAATCAGTGCAAAAAGCGTTAGCGGTGACCACAACAACCAACCTTTTTGGTAGGAGAATAAAAATTCAAGCAAGTGCGGATGTTTAAAGTCAAATGATTCCTTGCCATACGAATAAACCAACCATAAATCACTTTGCCATTTCCAAAACAAAAATGGAATTACAAGTATCGAAAGTCCAATAATTACAGGCAGAATAAGCACTTTCAAATGAAAAACTTCTTTGCTCAACAATGCTTTTAGTTTGACATTTCTCAGCACCAATAACAATGGTAAAAACAAGATCATCACGGCATTTGTTGGACGAATAATCACCAATAAAGCCATTATACAAGCAACAAGACCGAGCATTTTTACTTGCTTCGTAGAAATCCATCGTTTCATCGACCAAAGCAATACACAAGTCAGGAAGAAACTATGAATGTGACTAACGGTGTGATCGTAAACCAAATAGTACCAACAATTGGTTCCAAACAATAAGAAGGTAAATACCCAATAACTAATCGTATCGCTGATTTTGTAGGAGCGAAAAAAGGACAATAAAAAGCGTAAACCAACGAAGAAATAGACTAAGTGCGAAAAAGCTATTCCCCATTGAAAAGGCGCCGAATAACCATCAACTGGAAAACCGAACACCCAAGCTACAAACATGCTTAAAAAGAAAAAAGGAGCATACAACACACTTAATCCCGGGAAAGTTTTATTCACCGCTTTCCCATTCTTCTGAGGTATCCGAAAATCCTTGAACTGCGAACGATCTTCAGGATAATACCTTTGTTCTACCGAATCAATGAAAGAATAACTTGGATCATTATAAATGAAAAGTGCTGGTAAATAAGCATAATATGCTTTCGCGTCACCATTGATGGAACGACCATAACGACCGTCCAACTCGCGAACGGAAAACATACCAATCAGCACACAACTGATCGCGATAATCCAAAAAAGTGATTGTTTAATGCGCATTTCAAGTGCCAAGTTAACAAAACTCTGTCAAACTAGAGAACAGCGACTTCAATTGAAATCTATGAACCTATTTCATAAAATAACCCTACATTTGGGAAGCAAATATGAAATTGAACAAATTATCCATACTTATTCCCGCCTATAACGAGGCAAAAACAATCAAAGCTGTTTTAACGAACGTGGCTCAATTGAACTTAATTCAAGGAATTGAAAAGGAATTAATTGTGGTTAATGATTGTTCAACTGATTCAACTGCAAAAGAAATCGAAGCATTTATTTCTGAATTTCCAGAAGTGAACATCCAATCCTTTGAACAAGCTATCAATCAAGGTAAAGGTGCGGCGATTCACAAAGGAATTGAATTAGCAAGTGGAGATTACATCGTCATTCAAGATGCAGACTTGGAATTGAATCCTGCCGACATCAATGTGTTGTTGGAAGGACTTTTAACTGGAAATTCAGAAGTGGTTTATGGATCGCGTTTCCTGCGAAAAGATCACCAAAACACCAATTTTGTTTGGCACATTATGGGAAATGGTTTCCTTACGAAACTTTCAAACGTGTTTACAGGCTTCAAATTGACCGACATGATGACGTGTTATAAATTGGTTCCTTCAAAGATTCTGAAAGAAATGAACTTGGAAGAAAACCGTTTTGGGTTCGAGCCAGAAGTCACGCTGAAATTATCGAAATTAAAAGGTTTACGCATTCAAGAAGTTCCTATTTCCTACATTGCACGCAACAAAGAAGAAGGAAAGAAAATCAGTTCCAAAGATGGAATGCGCGTTATTTACTGCATTTTAAAATACGCCCTTTCCGGCAAAAAGAAATAACAAGCTTACTTTTTCGTATTCAAATTAAATCCTAAACCAGCTGAAAAAATCAATTCATCTGCTCGCATTGAACCTCCATTGATCCCATGAGCTATTGAATTCACATAGCTCAAATTAGCGAAAAAATGGAAATATTTCCACACATAAAAGCTTGTACCAGCCGTTAAAGCAAACGAAGGACAAACCGATGTTTTATTGGAAATAGCTCCAAAACGCAACAACGAAAGTCCTGGTTGGAAGCCAATGTAATTATCCCAATTTTTTACATTCTTGTGGTAAAAAACGCCGAAATAGGTTCTCGATGCGTTTCTTAAGGTAACATCTGTTGCTTTTTCCGCTGTCCCATCGATGTACCAATACGTATCACCACGCAAACTTAAGTTCTTTTCAATATGGTATTCCAAGAAACCAGAAAGATAAATGGTATTCACTGTTCGGTTCAACATTTTTCCTGGAGCAATCGTTGCAGATGCTTTTAATAAACCTGGACGAATGTAAATTTCTTCTTGTGCTGCGGCATTCAGTGCGAGCAACAATGCCACAACGGTTCCAATTCTTCTTACCATAAATCCCCTATTTTATAGTTAATACCAACATGGAACAATAAATGTCCTTCCAAACTTGCTCCCTTTTCTTGATGAAACTCAACCGCACC
>JACCDH010389099.1_pt1 | contig 10376 bp, 8 predicted proteins | sample 7442481 | NCBI WGS metagenome assembly JACCDH01 (sample SAMN15323433, study PRJNA562643) | freshwater metagenome | isolation source: river surface water | place: USA:Blue River Watershed | collected 2017-08-15
CGCGGTTCGGCTTGCAAGCCGAACCCTTCGAATCCCCCACGTGAAGTCCGCAGGGACTTCACTTCTCTCCTAAACAACAATGCCCCTTGCGGGGCATTTGAAATACTGGCGGAGAGAGGGGGATTCGAACCCCCGGTAGGCTATGAACCTACACACGCTTTCCAGGCGTGCGACTTAAACCACTCATCCATCTCTCCTGAATTCGTTGCGGTTGCAGCTGGCAAACGAAGCCCGCGATTATAGCAAACCTTCCCTCATCGCCCCCAATCGGCATAGCAGATCAGGCATAAAAAAGCCGCCTCGCCCGAAAGCGAAGCGGCAATCCGGTAATAGGGCCATCGGAGTAAGCCCTACGACCTTCCCCCACAAAACTCAATCCAGTGTTCTTATTGCCATCGCCTAGATGGCTTCTTTCAATTGTTCCAAAATAGCTGGATTCTCCAGCGTGGAGATGTCCTGGGTGATCTCCTCGCCCTTGGCCAGCACGCGCAAGAGCCGGCGCATGATCTTACCCGAACGCGTCTTGGGCAGATTGTCACCAAAACGTATTTCCTTTGGCTTGGCAATCGGACCGATTTCCTTGCCGACCCAGTCGCGCAATTCCTTGGCCATAGCTTTTGCTTCTTCGCCAGTCGGGCGTGCGCCTTTAAGCACCACAAAAGCACAAATCGACTCGCCAGTGGTGGGATCAGGCTTACCCACCACAGCCGCTTCAGCCACCAGATGATTGGCAACCAGCGCAGATTCGATTTCCATCGTGCCCATGCGGTGACCAGAGACATTCAGCACATCATCGATGCGACCGGTGATAGTGAAATAGGCCGACTTCTCATCGCGAATGGCGCCATCGCCCGCGAGATACAACGTGCCGCCGAGTTCCGCAGGGAAGTAGCTGGTCTTGAAACGCTCCGGATCATTCCAGATCGTGCGAATCATCGAGGGCCAAGGTCGCTTCACCACGAGAATGCCGCCATGGCCATTGGGCATGTCGTTACCGGCTTCATCAACAATCGCGGTCATGATGCCCGGCAGCGGCAGCGTGCACGAACCCGGCACCATCGGTGTGGCACCCGGCAAGGGCGAGATCATGTGACCACCCGTTTCGGTCTGCCAGAAGGTGTCGACGATGGGGCAACGATTGTCACCGACATTTTTGTAGTACCACATCCAGGCTTCAGGATTGATGGGCTCACCCACCGAACCCAAGAGACGAAGTGATGACAAATCAAAATGCTGGGGATGCACTTTCGCATCCGCATCAGAGGCTTTGATCAGCGAGCGAATCGCGGTCGGCGCGGTGTAGAAAATTGTGGCTTTGTGACGCGCAATCATGTCCCAGAAACGGCCAGCGTTGGGATAGGTCGGCACGCCTTCGAACACGATTTGTGTAGCGCCTACTGCGAGCGGACCATAGGCAATGTAGCTATGCCCCGTCACCCAGCCAATGTCGGCGGTGCACCAGAAGATATCGCTGGGCTTGATGTCAAAAGTCCATTTCATGGTCAGCGCGGCCCACAGCAGATAACCGCCGGAGGAGTGCTGAACACCTTTGGGTTTGCCCGTCGATCCTGATGTGTAGAGAATGAACAGCGGATGCTCTGCGCTCACCCACTCTGGCTCGCATTGCTCGGACTGTTTGTCCATCAGTTCATGTAACCACAGGTCGCGACCACCCACCATGGCGATATTGCCTTTCGTGCGCTGGTACACCACGACACTTTTGATCGCTTCACAGCCACCCAGACTCAGGGCTTCATCGACAATTGCCTTGAGTGGCAGCTGCTTGCCACCGCGTACCTGCTCATCGGCCGTGATAACAGCAACCGCACCGGCATCGATAATGCGTTCCTGCAGAGACTTGGCAGAGAAGCCGCCGAAAACAACCGAGTGCGTCGCACCAATACGCGCGCAAGCCTGCATCGCCGCAACGCCTTCGACGGACATCGGCATGTAGATAATGACGCGATCAGCTTTTTTAACGCCGAGTGATTTCAGACCATTGGCGAGCTTGCAAACCTTCTGATGAAGTTCACGATACGTGAGGCGAGTGACAGTACCATCGTCGGCCTCAAAAATGATGGCGACGCGGTCGGCATTGCCATTGCTCAAATTGCGATCGAGGCAGTTATAGGAGACATTCAGCTGGCCATCTTCGAACCATTTGTAGAATGGCGCCTGGGATTCGTCCAGTACTGTGGTGAAGGGCTTGTGCCATTCCAGGTTCTCACGAGCGAGACGGCCCCAGAAGCCCTCGTAGTCCTTCTCGGCTTCAGCGCACAAGGCGTGATAAGCGTCCATGCCGGAGACCGCTGCATTTTTTGTAAAATTCTCGGGGGGATGAAAGATCCGATGCTCATGCATCAGGGATTCGATCTCGGACATACTGTCTCCTGCGTATTCATTGTTTTCGGCCACGATAAGCGGGTACGCTTACTCAGGGCTTACACAGCATTAGCGTCAGCGATCTGTCCCGTCTGGTCGCCTCAGATACCCGCCAGTCATGGGTGGGCCGCGTGTAAAATGCCCCTCTGCGTTGTTGCGACAAAGAAACCATCAAGAACCACTAAACGCCTGATTCCGCCATGACTTCCGAGCAAAAATCCCCGCAAAAAATCTCCACGATTGCCAATTTCATATTCATGACACGGTGGCTGCAACTGCCTCTGTACATAGGTCTGATTCTGGCGCAGATCGTGTACGTTTATCACTTCTGGGTCGAGCTGGTCGATCTGGTCGGTGCGCTGATGGGCAATGGCACGGCGCTCAGTCATATTCTGAGCGCCACCACGATTGAAGGTGCAGCGCCGCAATCGCGACTGACCGAGACCACGATCATGCTGGTCGTGCTTGGACTGATCGACGTGGTGATGATCTCCAATCTCCTGATTATGGTGATCGTCGGTGGGTATGAGACTTTCGTGTCGCGCATGCATCTGGAAAACCACCCTGATCAGCCGGAATGGCTATCTCATGTCAACGCATCGGTGCTGAAAGTGAAACTGGGTACTGCGATCATTGGCATTTCTTCCATTCATTTGCTGAAAACGTTTATCAATGCAGGTGCGCATGAAATCAAAACGCTGGTGGCGCAAACGGTGATTCATCTGGTCTTCCTCTTGTCCGCCCTTGCCATCGCCTATGCTGACCGCATCATGGCAGCGACTTTACATGACAGCAAAGACAACCACTGATTCCTGTATCGAATTTCATTTTTCAAAAACCAGAACGCCATGACCATCATCAAGCAAGAAGACCTGATCGAATCCGTTGCCGCTGCCTTGCAGTTCATCAGCTACTACCACCCCGTAGATTACATACGTCATCTCGCGCGTGCATACGAGCGCGAGCAAAGCCCTGCTGCCAAAGATGCGATCGCGCAAATTCTGACCAACTCGCGCATGTGCGCCGAAGGCAAGCGGCCTATCTGTCAAGACACCGGGATTGTGAATGTCTTCCTGAAAATTGGGATGGATGTACGCTTCGAAGGTTTCTCCGGCTCGATCACGGACGCTATCAATGAAGGTGTTCGACGCGGCTACAACTTCGCCGACAACAAATTGCGCGCCTCGGTGGTTGATGACCCGCAGTTTGAACGCAAGAACACGAAAGACAACACGCCGGCCGTCGTGCATATGGAACTGGTACCGGGTAACACGGTCGATGTTCAGGTCGCTGCCAAAGGCGGCGGCTCGGAAAACAAAACCAAGTTCGTCATGCTCAACCCATCAAATTCACTGGTGGACTGGGTGCTCAAAACCGTACCCACCATGGGCGCCGGCTGGTGCCCGCCCGGCATGCTGGGCATAGGCATCGGCGGCACAGCAGAGCATGCGATGCTGATGGCCAAGCAATCGCTGATGGGTGATATCGACATGAGCGATTTGCTCGCACACGGCCCAAAAAACAAGCTCGAAGAATTACGTGTTGAGCTCTATGAAAAAGTGAATGCACTGGGCATAGGCGCGCAAGGTCTTGGTGGCCTGACGACTGTACTGGATGTCAAGATCATGATGCATGCAACGCATGCCGCATCCAAACCTGTCGCGATGATTCCGAATTGTGCAGCAACTCGACATGCACATTTTGTGCTGGATGGTTCGGGTCCGGCTTACATCGAGCCACCTTCGCTTTCCGAATGGCCCGAGGTGCACTGGACACCCGATACACAAAAATCAAAGCGCATTGATTTGAACACACTGACAGCGGCCGAAGTCGCCTCATGGAAGCCAGGCCAGACTTTGCTCCTGAATGGCAAGATGCTGACCGGCCGCGATGCCGCACACAAGCGCATTCAGGACATGCTCGCCAAAGGCGAAAGCCTACCGGTGGATTTCAAAAACCGCGTGATCTACTACGTGGGCCCGGTCGATCCTGTGCGCGACGAAGCCGTCGGTCCTGCCGGACCAACGACAGCTACGCGCATGGACAAGTTCACCGACATGATGCTTGAGAAAACCGGCCTGATCGCGATGATTGGCAAAGCCGAGCGTGGCCCGATTGCGATTGAATCGATCAAGAATCACAAATCCGCTTATCTGATGGCGGTGGGTGGCGCTGCTTATCTGGTCTCAAAAGCGATCAAGAGCGCCAAGGTCGTCGGGTTTGCCGATCTGGGTATGGAAGCGATTTACGAATTCGACGTCACCGATATGCCAGTCACCGTGGCCGTCGATTCGAGCGGAACTTCCGTACACAACACCGGCCCCAAAGAATGGCAGGAACGTATTGCGGCCACGATAGGCAAGATTCCGGTCAGCGTTGGATAAGGCCCTTTCCTTCGGCCTCATGTCCAACACGGCGCCCATTGGTATCTTTGATTCAGGCATAGGCGGCTTGTCGGTACTGCGCCATGTGCGCACGCTGCTACCGAATGAAGAGCTGCTCTATTTTGCGGATTCAGGTTTCGCTCCCTATGGCGAAAAACCGGAATCAGTGATTGTCGAGCGTGCGCTGGGGATTGCCGCATTTCTGCTCAGGTTCAATATCAAGGCCATGGTGGTGGCCTGCAACACTGCAACGGCCGCAGCGATTGCTGCTTTGCGCGAACGTTATCCTGATCTTCAAGTGGTGGGTGTCGAGCCGGGACTCAAGCCGGCTGCGGCGCTAACGCGCTCTGGTGTCGTTGGCGTGCTGGCCACGGCAGGTACACTCGCCAGCGACAAGTTTCAAAAACTGCAGCAGCAGATTTCTGCTGCCACGGGCGTGACTTTCATTCCGCAAGCCTGTAATGGACTGGCGGACCAAATCGAAAAAGGCGAACTGCAATCGCGCGATACCGCCGCACTAGTACAGCGCTATGTGGCACCATTGCTCGCTCAGAAGGCAGACACTCTGGTGCTTGGCTGCACTCACTACCCGTTTGTCGAGGCGCTCATCGCCAGTGCCACCGCCGAGAGTCCGGTGCATCTGGTGGATACCGGTGAGCCGGTCGCACGGCAACTTGAGCGTCTGCTAAGTCAGCACGGACTGCTGCGCACTGATGCGTCGCCTCAGGGGGAGCTGAGCGTCTACACCACCGGCAGCCGGACGGCGCTCGTCACTGCGTTTCGGGTGCTGCTGGATCTCAATCCTGCGGTCAACGAGGTCGCGGGACAGATGGACTGAGGGGCAAAATATGCGCAATATGCCGCTTCTATGCTGTTTGCATGTCGAAGGACGCCCTTCGCGGCTGGAATTTTGTATAATTGCGAGATTGTTTCGGCATTAGCCGAAATGACGCTGTTTCAGTGGTGGCCGTAGCTCAGTTGGTAGAGTCCAGGATTGTGATTCCTGTTGTCGTGGGTTCGAGCCCCATCGGCCACCCCACTAATTTCAATGACTTAAAGCCCGGTGATGCCGGGCTTTTTGTTTTCTTACTCTGCCACTGACAACCGCCACAAAGAAATCACCTCCGCCGCCCGCGCACTGTGCAGGGGATCACTAACATCAGCCACTTTGGCGTGCGTGGGCTTCGCGTCAATTTTTCCCAGCACACGCAAGCCGGCGCCTTCAATCATGTCGAGTAGCTGCTGACGGCTGCGCAATTGCAAATGCTCGGCAAAATCGGACAAAATCAGCCATCCTTCGCCGCCGGGCAAAAGACGAGACGGCAAACCTTCCAGAAATCCGCGCAACATTCGGCTGTCGGGATCGAAAATAGCATGCTCAAGCGCTGAGCTTGGTCGCGCCGGCACCCAGGGGGGATTACAGACGACCAGCGCTGCGCGTCCTTCCGGAAACAGGTCTGTATCGACCACCTCAACCTGGTTTTGCAGACCGAGTCTTTGCAGATTTTCTTTGGCACAAAGGACCGCGCGAGGATTGTTTTCCGTAGCGATGACCCGCGCGATGCCGCGTTTGGCGAGTATTACGGCAAGTACGCCAGTGCCTGTACCTACATCGAAGGCCAAAGGCTCTGCATTGAGCGCCTGGGGCAATGGTGCCTTAGCTACCAGCGGTACATAGTCCGTACGGACCGGAGCAAATACACCATAGTGCGGATGAATGCGCACTGCCTCCAGCCCCTCTGCTGCAGCGATGAGTACCCCTTTTTTACGCCACTCATGCGCGCCTACGATGCCAAGCAGTTCCCGCAACGAAGTGACATAGGGCCGCTCAGCATCACCGTAAGCCTCGGTGCAGGCTTGCTGCACATCGGGTGCGCGCCGTAGGGGTACGCTGTGGCCCTGATCAAAGGGTATGAGCACCATACCCAGCGCGCGTGCTCGTTGCGACTGCGAGAGACGATGCCGGTGAAAAGCATCAGGCATTGCACTCTCGGTGGCGAGGCCGGGCTTTGCCGCATCGGCAGCTTTAGTGGCTTTGGCAGCCTTAGCCGATTTGCGGGATGGCCGGTCAACGCGTCGCGCCAATGCCTGCAGCAACTGACGTGCGTTCTGAAAATCACCCCGCCATAGCATGCCCGCCCCCTCACAAGCGAGGCGATAGGCTGTATCGGCCGTCATCGTATCGTCAGCAATCACCACACGACGCGGAGGCGACATGCCACTCTCGGAGCGCCAAACGGCATTCAACGTTTCGCCGTTCTCTGCCCAATGAAGCTCGGGGTGTGTATCAGCTACAAGGTTGATGCTGTTCATGAGAAAGTCAATGTGGGTCGAGAAGTGCGCGGAGTGTAGCAGGAGAAGCACACTGCCAGCGGCCTGACGTGTCGGCTTTTCAATCCAGATGTGGAGATCAAAGTGACAATACGCGTCTGTACGTACTTTTAGAGGGCACGCAGCTTTCTTTGGTACATTAATTCCTTTCCCTAAACAGCAGAGCAGAATTCATGCACAGCAGCGCGCGAGAAAACGTGATTGGCGTCATCGGTGGCAGTGGCATTTATGACATCGACGGCCTGGAAAATCGTCAGTGGGTGCGTGTGAGTTCGCCGTTTGGCGAGCCCTCAGACGAGATATTGATCGGTGAGCTTTTTGGCCAGCCTATGGCCTTTTTACCGCGCCACGGTCGCGGTCACAAGATTCCGCCCTCCGAAGTGAACTACTGCGCCAATATCGATGCGCTCAAGCGTCTGGGTGTCACGGATGTGATCTCTCTGTCGGCCGTGGGCTCGCTGAAAGAATCCCTCGCGCCCGGTACCTTTGTGATCGTTGATCAGTTTATTGACCGTACCTTCGCACGTGAAAAATCTTTTTTCGGCAAAGGCATGGTCGCTCATGTATCCGTTGCGCATCCGGTGTGCTCACGTCTGGGTGACTGGTTGCAGCAAAGTGCATCCGAAGCGGGTATCGAGGCTGTTCGTGGCGGCACCTATCTGGCGATGGAAGGTCCGCAATTCTCAAGTCTGGCAGAATCGAATCTGTATCGGCAGTGGGGTTGCGATGTCATCGGCATGACCAATATGCCTGAAGCCAAACTCGCTCGTGAAGCAGAGCTTTGCTATGCCAGCGTCTCGATGGTGACGGATTATGATTGTTGGCATCCGGATCATGATCACGTCACGGTCGAGCAGATCGTAGGTGTGTTGATTGCGAACGCGAACAAGGGTCGCGCGCTGGTCAAGCAAGTCGTCCCCTATCTCAAAACAGATGCACATGCTGCCACATGCAGTTGCCGCAGCGCGCTGCAACATGCGTTGATTACTGCGCCCGAGGCACGCGACCCTGCGATGCTGGAAAAGCTCTCCGCAGTGGCGGGTCGAATGCTGAAATCGTGAGTAACACTGCAATGAACAACAGTGCCGGATTGCGCAGGCAAATTCTGTCGGCCTGCAGACGACTTGAAGTCAGTGGACTCAATCGCGGCACTACGGGCAATATCAGCTGCCGGGAGGAAGATCACTTTCTGGTGACGCCTTCAGGTGTTCCGGTGGATGCCATGACCGAAACCGGTGTTGTCGCGATGCGTTTTGATGGCACCGTGATTGGTCATGGCAAGCCGTCTAGCGAGTGGCATTTTCATCGGGACATATTGCAGCAGCGTACTGATATCAACGCCATCGTTCATACGCATTCGCCCTATGCAACGGCGCTAGCCTGCCTGCGTGAAGACCTGCCACCGTTTCACTATATGATCGCCATCGCTGGCGGCGACTCAGTACGCTGCGCGCCCTACACGCTATTTGGCACAGACACCTTGTCAGCCTATGCAGTAGAAGCCCTCATTGATCGCAAGGCCTGTCTACTGGCTAACCATGGTCTGATTGCACTGGGCAGAGATCTGGATGAAGCCATGGCCGTGGCCACCGAAGTGGAATCGTTGTGCCAGCAATATCTGATCGCACGCCAGAGCGGCAAGCCCGTGCTGCTATCTGCACAAGAAATGCGACAAGTGATTGATCGTTTTAAAACCTATGGCAAACATGCCACTTCATCTGAATAAATCATGGACTTCACCCAATTCATACGCACTATTCCCGACTATCCCAAACCGGGCATTCAGTTTCGTGACATAACGACCTTGCTGAAAGACCCTGCCGGTTTCAAAGCCTGTATCGACAGCCTGATCGAACGTTATCGAGGTCAATCTATCGATAAAATTGTGGGCATCGAATCACGTGGTTTCATGTTTGCAGCGCCACTCGCTTATGCACTAGGCATAGGCTTCATTCCTGTGCGCAAACCGGGCAAGCTGCCAGGCAAAACAACGGGGCATGACTATGCGTTGGAATATGGCACCGATCGCATTGAAATTCATGACGACGCAATTACCTCAGGCGAACGTGTACTGATCATTGATGATCTGCTTGCCACGGGTGGCACCGCCGAGGCGGCTGTGACACTGGTACAAAAAATGGGCGGCTCAATCGTTGAGTGTGCGTTTCTCGTCGATTTGCCCGATATCGGTGGTAGACAGCGACTTGAAAAAATGGGGCTTCCCGTTTTTGCTCTATGCGAATTCGAAGGGGACTAGCATGACGCAAGCCGTGGTCACCCTGCGCTGGATAAACGAATCAGGCAAGCAGTGGCTGGAGATGATCGACCAGACTCGTCTACCGGCAGTTTTTGACTATCTGTCCTACGACAGCGCGCAGGGTGTCGCCGAAGGTATTCGAACCATGGTTGTGCGCGGTGCGCCGGCAATTGGCGTCGCGGCTGCTTACGGTGTGGCACTGGAAGCTTTGCGGCTGCATCATTTGCCGCGCGCCGAATTTGATCAGCGTCTGCAGCAGGGTTTTGATGTGCTCGCCGCGAGCCGGCCTACGGCGGTCAATCTGTTCTGGGCGCTGAATCGCATGCGCGAGTGTTGGCAACAGCATGGCACGGCCGATGCAGTAATTTTGTCCGATGTCTTACTCAAAGAGGCGAAAGCCATACATAGCGAAGATGTGGATATCAATCTCGCCATGGGCGCCGCTGGTGCAGCACTCTTGTCCGATGGTGCGCGTGTCCTCACACATTGCAACGCGGGTGCGCTGGCCACTGCCGGCCACGGCACCGCACTGGGCGTGATTCGCTCGGCGGTCGCTTCGGGCAAACGCATTTCCGTCATCGCAGATGAAACTCGCCCCTTCCTGCAGGGAGCACGTCTGACGGCATGGGAAATGGTGCAGGAAAAAATTCCCGTCACACTCATCACCGACAACATGGCCGGTCACATGATGGCTCGCGGTGAAGTCGACGCCGTGATCGTCGGAACCGATCGCGTTGCAGCCAATGGTGACGTCGCCAACAAGATAGGTACCTACATGGTGGCAGTGCTGGCACACCGACACGGCATTCCGTTTTATGTCGCCTGCCCGCTGTCGACCATCGACATGAAGATCGCTCGCGGCGAAGATATTCCGATTGAAGAGCGCTCGCCGCTGGAAGTGACAGGCTACCGCGATTCTCAGTGGGCAGCCGCTGGTGTGAAGGTCAGGAATCCTTCGTTTGACGTAACGCCGGCCGAGCTGGTGACGGCACTTATTACCGAGAAGGGCGTGATACATCAGC
>JACCDH010450145.1_pt1 | contig 10373 bp, 9 predicted proteins | sample 7442481 | NCBI WGS metagenome assembly JACCDH01 (sample SAMN15323433, study PRJNA562643) | freshwater metagenome | isolation source: river surface water | place: USA:Blue River Watershed | collected 2017-08-15
AAATTTGGAGGTAAGGTTTCTGCGTCTCCATTCATGGCAAAAGCTGTGCTAGAAGGGCCACTCGGCAAACGCAACAAAGACGGGCTTGCACCTGGTTCTTATATGTTTACTGCCAAGCACTCGTTACTCGACTACACCAGTAAATCACTTTATCCAAACATCAATGACGGTGTTGGTTTGCCATTTAACTTCACAGACATTTACGGCAAGGTAACCTTCAATGGGGAGGGTGGTTCAAAATTCAGTGCTTTTGGTTTCAACAACCAAGATTCAGTGAATTATTCGGTAGCTGACCTCGATTGGAATGCTTCGGGTGGTGGCATCAATTTTACTCTCGTTCCAAGTAGCTCGCCAATTTTTATCAGGGGGCACGTCAATGGTAGTAACTATGAAACTACTTTTCAGGAAACCGCACAAGAACCCCGCTATTCAAAAATCGGTGGTTTTGACCTCGGCTTTGATTTCACCTTTTTCCAAAAGAACGAAAGCGAACTTAACTACGGTTTTAACTTAAGTGGCTTCAACACACAGTTTATTACCTACAACGAACTCTCAAGAAAAATCGAAGCGAGCAACTTTACCACCGAAATTGGCACCTATGTCAATTATCGTTTAGTGACACCAAGATGGGTTTATCAGACAGGTTTACGCATGCAGGTTTATGCATCTTTGAATACCGTCTCAATTGAACCGCGTTTAGGCGCCAAGTTCAATGCCACTGACAAATTGCGTTTCAAATTCTCAGGAGGGCGTTTTTCTCAGAACTTTACCTCTGCTTCATCAGACAAGGACATCGTCAATTTATTCAACGGCTTGCTTTCAGCCCCTACCAACGTTCAAGACGAATTCATCAATGAGTACCAGCAGGTGAGCCCAATCAAAAATGGCTTGCAATATGCTTGGCACGCCATTGCCGGATTTGAATACGACCTCAATAAATTTTGGAATGTCAACATCGAAGGTTACTACAAATACTTTGATCAGCTCAGCAACATCAACCCCAATAAACTCTATGCAGATATCGCTCAGTTTGAACTCATCGATGACGTCTTCAAGAAAGACTTCATTATTGAATCTGGGCAATCTTTTGGTGTAGATGCGCTCTTGAAGTACAGCAAAAACCGCGTCTTCATTTGGGCCGTTTATTCATGGGGTTACAACACGCGCTGGGATGGTTTTGTAGCTTATTTCCCGGTTTTTGACCGTCGTCATAACCTTAATCTTGTGGCTTCTTATGCTTTCGGTGAGAAAAAAGCAACAGAGCTCAATGTGCGCTGGAACCTAGGTTCAGGTTTGCCTTTCACGCCAACGGCCGGTTATTATCAATTAGAAAACTTCAGCGAAGGTCTCACTACAGACTACGTTACCAACAACCCAAACACAATTGCAACGATGTTGGGTACCTTCAATTCTCAAAGACTTCCATACTACCACCGTTTAGATATTACTTTAAAGCACACCATTACTACCAAAGCGAAAAATAACATCGAATTGGTTGCGGGTGTTACCAATGCCTATAACCGAAACAATATCTTTTACGTGAACCGCGTAACCAATCAAAAGATTTATCAGTTCCCTGTACTTCCAAGTGTAGGGATGAGTTATAAATTTTAAATTATGGCAAAAATAAGGGCCTTCAAAGCCATTCGACCTGTCAGAGATAAGGTGCACTTAGTTGCCACCCGTCCTTATTATTCCTACAAAAAGAATGTACTCAAAGCAAAACTCGAGGACAATCCATTTACATTTTTACACATCATTAACCCTGAATTTGGCGCTACCATTAAAACCAAGCCCAATTCTGTGGAGCGCTTTGCGCAGGTGCGTCAAAAATTTGAGCTATTTAAGCAACAAGGTATTCTCATTGAGGACCAAGATGCACACATCTATATTTATCGCCAAAGCAACGAATACCAAAGTTTTACAGGTTTTTTTGCGGGCGTTAGTGTAACAGATTACCTCGAAGGCAAGATCAAAATTCATGAAGAAACGCTCACGGCACGTGAAGATGTATTTACAAAGTATCTTGAGGTGGTTGGCTTCAATGCCGAACCAGTCCTGATGACTTATGAAAGCCAGCCAGAACTTCAAAACTACTTAACAGCGTATACGCAAACCAGAGCAGAATACGAATTCACAACCACGGATCGCATTAAACATGAAATTTGGCTCGTGAGCCCAACCGATTCATTAGCGATTTGTAAAGCCTTTGAGAAAATTGAAGCGCTGTATATTGCAGACGGGCACCACCGCTCTGCCTCTTCTGTTCGTTATGCTCAGAAGCTACAAGAGCAAGAAGCTCAAAGTCCTGAAGCTGCACAATACTTCTTGAGTTATTTAGTCGATGAGAAATCAGTGCAAATTGCACCCTTTCACCGCTTATTGAAATCTACAAATGGTCTAGACCTAAAAGGCCTTCAAGCTATTTTAGCGAACGAAGGAGCAATAGAACAACTCGCAGGCGCTTGTTTGCCAGAAAAGAAGCACGACATTCATATATACATGGAGCATACCTGGTTTAATTTTACGCCCAACCTCCATTTTATCAATGACCAGGACCCCATTGAAACCCTCGATTCTTTTATCCTTTCTGACCTCATCTTAAAACCCATTTTTGGTATCACCGATCTGAAAACCACCGATCAGGTAGCCTTTATACCAGGCAACGAACCGATCGAAAAAATGATTGAAGCCGTGGATAACAAGAAATTTCAGGTTGCTTTCTTATTGCACCCTGCAACGATGTCAGATGTAAAAAAAGTAGCTGATGCCGGGATGAACATGCCGCCGAAATCGACTTGGGTAGAGCCGAAACTCAGAAGCGGACTCACTATTTATTCTTTAGAACATTAATCGGGCCTAAGCGCTATAGATATGATCAAGGAGAAAATAAATGAACTTTTGACACAATTACCAACTCAGGTTCGCTTGATCGCGGTGTCAAAAACAAAACCAGTCGCTGCTATTCTTGAAGCCTACGCAGCCGGGCAGCTTGATTTTGGAGAAAACAAAGTGCAAGAATTGGTCGAGAAACAAGCCCAATTACCAAAAGATATTCGTTGGCACTTAATTGGTCATTTACAAACCAATAAAGTAAAGTATGCCGCTTCGTTTGTGCACCTCATTCATGCAGTGGACAGCTTGAAATTATTACAAGAAATCGACAAACAAGCCAAGAAAAATAACCGCATACAGAAAGTGCTCTTGCAGTTTTATATCGCGCAAGAAGAAACCAAGTTCGGTCTAGAACTTAATGAAGCCAAAACCCTACTCGACTCAAGCGAATATCAAGCACTTCAAAACATTGAAATTTGCGGTGTCATGGGCATGGCCAGCTTTACCGAAGACGAAGTACAAGTACGCAAAGAATTTGGAGAGCTGCACGCCATTTTTAATGAACTTAAAGCGAGCTATTTTGCTGAGCAAGCCTCATTTAGTGAAATCTCTATGGGGATGAGCGGAGATTACCAATTGGCCATTGAAGCAGGTAGCACCATGATAAGGGTTGGTAGTTCGATCTTTGGCGGCAGATAAACCGATTTAAAAAATCGTTTCAAAAAGAAGTTAATCTTCTTGGGTATCAAAAATCAGTTTGGAAATCTGGCTAGGATCAAAATACTTGTTTGCCAAGGCCTGCATCTCCTCACTTGTGATTTTATCGATACTTTGGTGCATTTCAGCAATGGTATCAATTTGACCAAAAGCCAACATGCTTTTCCCGAGACCTTGCATGAGACCTGCATTGACATCCATACCTAAGGCCAATTGACCTTTGAATTGTCTTTTAGCTTGCTGTAATTGTTTGGCAGAGAGTGCTTTTTCACGCAATGATGCCAGTTCTTTATAGATGAGCGTAAGGGTTTTGTCAATATTCTTGGCTTCTGAACCAAAATAAATTTGCCAGTATCCGGTGTCGGCAAAAGTATGGTAATTGGCCTCGATGGCATAAGCGTAACCGTAGCGCTCACGCACAGATAAATTGAGCCTAGAGTTGAGTGCAGGGCCGCCTAAAATATTAATCAGCAAAGACATCGCGATGCGCTCCTCGTTGTGATAACTTGGGGCCAAACCACCAATAACAGCATGCGCTTGGTAATTGGCTTCTTTCTTTCTGAGGTCAAAAGACGTATAGTTGGTGAAGGCAACGGGTTTTGGCCTTGCGGCTGTCTGACGTAAATTTTCAAGTGCGCTTTCTAACAAACCCTTGAGTTTAGGCAAAGGCATGTTTCCGACAAAAGACACCACTAGGTTATCGGCTGTAAAATATTGTTCAACGTATTCAATGAGATCTTTGCGCGTAAAGCCGCTCACACTTTCTTTGGTCCCGAGAATATTGAAACCCAAAGGGTGATTCTTAAAAAGGGCATCGTCGAAATCGTCGAAAATTTTATCGCTAGGGGAATCTAGATACGAGTTGATTTCATCTAAAATGACTTCTTTCTCTCTTTCTAGTTCTTTTTCTGGAAAAACAGAATTGATCGAGAGGTCTGCGAGTAAATGAATAGCGCGTTTGGTGTGCTCTTTAGAGAAAGAGGCATAGAGGCACATTTCTTCTTTTGCCGTGTAGGCATTGAGTTCACCACCAACGGCATCAATGCGAGATAGAATTTGAAGGGCTTTTAGTTTGCTGGTTCCCTTGAACAAACAGTGCTCTAGGAAGTGTGCTAAACCCGTTTGATGTGCTGCTTCGTGACGAGAACCTGCAGCAAAGAAAAAGCCGAGGTGCGCCACTTGGCTCGGGACACGCAAATAAACCAAGCGCGTGCCATTTGAAAGCACTTCACAAATGGGTTGGTAACTTCTCATTTAAGGATTGAGTAAATTGATTTGCCAAACGTCATCTTGGAGTAAAAAGGACTTGCGGTCGTGTAGACGCGAGGGCTGACCTTGCCAAAATTCAAAGTAATCGGGCTGAAGCGCGTATCCTCCCCAATGTGGTGGTCTTGGGACCAGCTCCGGGAATTGTTGGTCGTAGTATTCAAACTGAGCAATGAGCGCCTGGCGTGAGGGCAAAACAGCTGATTGCGCTGAAGCCCAAGCTCCGATTTGACTTTCTCTGGGGCGGCTGGCAAAATAAGCATCGCTGATAGCTGCGTCTATGGGTTGTACACGACCTTCAATGCGAATTTGTCGCATGAGCCCTGGCCAGAAAAAAAGCATAGAAACTTTCTCTTGACGGCTGATATCTTGCCCCTTATGGCTCAGGTAATTGGTATAAAAAATAAAAGACTGTCCGTGTAATTCTTTGAGGTATAAAATTCTAGAACTGATGCGTAAGTCAGGACTGGCCGTACTGAGTACAAACGCGTTGGCTTCTTTTTCCTGAGCGCTTGCTGCTTGATCAAACCATTTGGAGAACGCAATAAATGGATCTGACCCTAAAGCGTCAATGCCTGAAGGATGATCGAAATCAGCGTGATTTTCTCGGTATGCCTTTAACCATTCACTCATGGAAATCTTTTTCTTTAGTTAGTCGTCTAGATTTGTTTCTTCTTCGTCCGATGAAGTGAGGTCTTCTTCTTCTTCTTCTTCTGAAGAGTAAGCATCTGTTAAAGTAGAGTCTGAGTCATCTTCGAATACGTCTTCGTCGAGGTCAGAGCCCGCTGCAGAAAATACCTGTCTGATTGGGGTGTGCTGCACTTCTTCTTCAAAAGCAGGAGACTTTTTGGCAACCGGTGATTGCACGTCTTCTTCACGGTACGGGAAAATTTCAACGATTGGTGAAGCAGTGATAGACACCACATTGAAATCAATCATGAGGGTAGCTAAGCTTTCTTCAATGCGCTCATAGGCTTCTTTGACATGAGCCGCGCTCACTAAAAAGTTTTGAGAAATGGTTTTGGCTTTTTCACCGTCTTCGTCAATGCGATCATAGGTTACTTTACACTTGAACCATTGTTCAGCGTCGTCATATTGAAAAATATCATGAAGATCGGTGCGGGCAATTCCAGTTACTTGAAATTCACCTCTGATGCTTGACCCGAGTTCTTCATAGATACGTGCCTCAGCATCTGTGAATGTCATGGCAGCCAATAAATAAGGTTCAGAAACCCTTTTAAATGTGCCGTTTTCTAATTGTTTTGTGTACTTGACCTTAACGGTAAACCAACTGTTCATGAAAATAAATTTAATGGGATTTCGTTGCGATATATGTCTTCTAATTGTTCAGCTTTTCTGATTAAATGAAGCTGATTATCATGATATAAAACCTCCGCAGGTTTTAATCGGGCGTTGTAATTATTTGCCATTGTATAGGAGTATGCTCCGGAATTATGAATTGCAAGTACATCTCCTTCACGAACCTCATGGAGCAAGCGATCACGACCAAGTGTATCACTTTCACAAATGTATCCTACTACGCTGTATAGTTTTTGTGGCCCATCAGGATTTGAAATATTGGTGATGTGGTGATAAGCGTCATAAAACATCGGACGGATCAAATGGTTTTGACCACTATTCACCGCAACAAAAACTGTAGATGTGGTTTGCTTAATTAAATTGGCTTCTACAAGTAACTTACCGGACTCACTGACTAAAAATTTACCAGGTTCAAACCAAAGCTCTAAGGGTTTCCCAAATTCTGTAACGAATTGATTGAAGGCTTCGCTTATTTTGATTCCTAAATCTTCTATATCTGAAACGATATCTCCTTCCTTATATGCAACTTTGAAGCCACTTCCAAAATCCATGAATTCTAAATCAGGAAAATGTTGTGCTGCGTCAAATAATAAATTAGCACCTTGAATGAATACATCTGGATTGATAATATCGCTACCGGTATGCATATGCAAACCATTGATTCGAATGTTATAATGATTGGCGATTCTTTCTATATGTTTTACCTGATGAATGGAGATTCCAAATTTGGAATCAATGTGACCAACAGATATATGATGACTACCTCCTGCGGTAATGTGCGGATTAATTCTGATACAACACGGTACTGAATTACCATATTTCGATCCAAATTTCTCCAAAAGTGGAAGGTTATCAATATTGACATGCACGCCGTATTCAACTGCCTGAACAAGTTCTTCGAACGAAATTCCATTCGGCGTAAACATAATTTGTTCGGCTTCAAAACCAGCCCTAAGACCGAGCTGGACCTCTTGAATCGAAACGGCATCTAGACCTGCTCCTTCGGATTTTAACAGTTGAAGGATATTGATATTGTTCAGTGCCTTTAATGCGAAATGAAGCTTCAATTTTGGGACCGAAAAAGCGTTATTTAATCGTTTATATTGTTCACTAATTTTTGTGGCATCATAAACGAAAAGTGGGGTCCCAAAATCTTGAGAAGCTTTTAAAAGTACGGCATCCGAAATCATGTTGCAAAGTTACAACCCTTTTCGAATAAATTCCTACTTCATGAAGCCAAAAGGCAATAAGTCGCGGCAGGAATTTAAAATCAGAATACTGCCATCATTTTGAACGAGTAGTACCCGAATGGGTTGTTGCTGACGACTTTCGCTTTCTAGCATGACCTGTCTGCAAGAACCGCACGGTGAAACATAGTTTTCGGCAGCAATGAGCTTACCTTTTACGGCAATACAAATCGCTTCAATTGGTTGGTCTGGAAAGCTAGCGCCCGCATAAAAAAGGGCAACTCGTTCTGCGCAGAGCCCAGACGGATAGGCAATATTTTCTTGATTATTCCCTTCAATGAGTTGACCATTATGCAAGCGCACTGCTGCCCCAACTTGGAATTTAGAATAAGGTGCATAAGCCCTAGTTAGCGCTTCTTTGGCCGCAGTAACTAATTGTTGGTCAGCGGTATGAAGCTGTGCCTCAGAAGAAATCAATTGGTAAGAAAGGTTAAACTCTTGATTCATAGGGGCATTTGTACGCAAAGTAGCGACAATTGTTTCGTTTAATTTATTTGAATGAAAGCGTGGAAGACCTTTCTTTTTTCGGTAAATTCGCGTTTTACATGATTATGGATACAAACAAAGCAAAAGCTTCTTACGGTGTCGGCATGAGTATTGCCGAAAGCCTTTCTCAACAAGACCTCACTGCCCTTGACCTCGATCAAGTGATGGCCGGTATGCACGCCATCTTCAGCGGAATCGAACCGCTCATGAGCCCTGAAGAAGCAAATATTGAAATTCAACAATTCCTCAACGCGCAAAAAGCACTCAAATACGAAGCCAACAAACAAGCTGGCGCTGCCTTTTTAAGTGAAAATGGTCAACGCCCAGAAGTTCAAACCACAGCAAGTGGTCTTCAATATGAAGTATTGCACGAAGGCGAAGGTGCACAACCTGGACCTACAAGTCAAGTAACGGTACACTACCACGGTACACTCATCGACGGTACTGTTTTTGATAGTTCCGTACAACGCGGTACGCCTGCTACTTTTGGGGTCAATCAAGTGATTCGCGGCTGGACAGAAGCACTGCAACTCATGAAAGTGGGTGCTAAATACCGCTTAAGCATTCCTGAAGACCTCGCATATGGTGCCAATCCGCATCCAGGTGGAGCCATCCAACCGTACAGTGCCCTTATTTTTGACGTAGAATTAATCTCCATCGCCTAATGAAATTTTTATCCCTATTTGCCCTTGTTTTAATCCTTGCTTCTTGTGGCAACGATGTTGTTACTTTCAAATCAGACAAAGAACGCTACTCTTACTTGTTAGGTGTTGAAATTGCCAAACCATTTGTGGCACAAGCACCTTTTAATCAACTTGACAAAGAGCAAATGATCGCTGGCTTCGCTGACCCAGTTAAAGAAACTGAAGTAGAGCGCTACTACAAAGACCTCGAACTCGTTTTAGGGCAAGGTAGCAAAACCATCAACGAAAAGTTCAAAGAAAAAGGATCGTTTGCCGCTGGTAAAATCAACCGCGAACGCTTTGATCACTATTTCTCAGAACTAAAGGCTACTTCACTCATCAACAGCGAATTTGTCAAAAAAGGTTTTGCAGACGGGCTCAACAAAAAAGAAGCTGAAGCGCTCAAAGGCCTTGATCGCAAGAAAATCATGGCCAACTTTGAGGCACTCATGAATCAGAAATACCAGAAAATTACTGCTGGTTTCAAAGCAGAAGGCGAAGCATTCATGGCGCAAAACAAAACTAAAGCTGGCGTCATTACCACCGCAAGTGGTTTACAGTACATCGTGATCAAAGCGGGCAAGGGTCCGAAGCCAACAAAAGAAGCACGTGTCAAAATGAAATACGTGGGCATGAACCCAGACGGCTCTATTTTTGATCAATCACCAGAAGGTGAAGGAGTGAGTTTTGGACTTACTGAAGTGATCCCAGGCTGGACAGAAGCCATTCAGCTCATGCAAGTTGGCAGTAAAATCCGACTTTTCGTTCCACAAGAATTAGGCTATGCTGGCAATCCACCACAAGGAGCTAATATCAAACCTTATTCTCCACTTGTTTTTGAAATGGAACTCGTTGCCATCGAAAAGGCAACAGCTCCCGCACCTGCCATGATGCCTCAAGGTATCAACCCTTAAACCAACATTATTCTTGAACCCATGTTGAAATATCTCTCTGTATTTGCCCTACTCTTTTTCGGACTCAGCGCCTGTGAAGACGACATCAAACTAGACGGCGACTTCGTTGAAACTGCAGTTGTTTATGGTCTACTCGATCAAGCTGACTCCATTCATTACATCAAAATCACGCGTGCATTTATCGGCCCAGGTTCAGCCCTAGACAACGCCCTGATCGCCGACTCCAGCTATTTTGAACAAGTAGAAGCCACTGTGAGTGAAGTGGTGAATGGTCAGGTTACGCGCACATGGCAACTACAAGACACCATTGTTCAAGACAAAGATACCAACGGGATTTTCTATGCACCAGAGCAAAAAGCATATTATTTCAAAACCTTACCTACTGGCCCACTCGAGGCTATTCAAACTTCGACAAATCCTTTGTTAAGCTCTCTAAAACCAACAGCTACTTATCGTTTTAAAGCCATTATCAATGGTGGAGAGTTTGAGGTATCTGGTGAAACAGAGCTAGTACATGGTATGACATCGCCTACCGCTTCTCAGAACTTTACTTTTAAATTTGCCAATGATCCTGGTATTTACGTACCGAGTGGTGTAGCCATTTCCAATTCAGGTAACGCATATATTGCTAGCGCGCATCTCGATGTATTGTTCAATGAACACCGTGGCGCAATTAAAACTGAAAAAGCGTTCCGTTGGAAATTAGGCGAAGCCAATGTTGAACCCTACAGCTCGCGTACCTTCACAGCTGCCGGCAAAACATTCTTTGACCTTATCACGTCCAATGTAACCACAGACCCAAGCATTGATAAACGCACCTTCCAAGGTTTCAATATCATCATCACTGGCGGTGCTGAAGATTTATACAATTATATGGCGGTCAATAAACCAAGCTCAAGTTTAGC
>JACCDH010705582.1_pt1 | contig 10373 bp, 9 predicted proteins | sample 7442481 | NCBI WGS metagenome assembly JACCDH01 (sample SAMN15323433, study PRJNA562643) | freshwater metagenome | isolation source: river surface water | place: USA:Blue River Watershed | collected 2017-08-15
CGAAGAACGGCACGACACCCAGCCAGACCGAGAGGGCGCGTTGCGGTTGGGCGGACATGGGCAAGACACCGTCGGCAAAAGGAAAACCCCTGCGCCCGACAGTGGGGCGCAGGGGCAGGGATCGGATCAGATCACTCGGCGACTTGCGCGCCGACCACGGCATCCCACTGGCCGGTCACGACGGCCTTGTTGGCCTCTTGCTGGGCGACCGACGGGAAGACGGCGCGGGCATAGGCATCCGCCGGGGGCAGCGCATCCAGCAGCTCTTGCGGGACCTGGCCAGCGGCGACCATGCTGTTGAAGCGGGCGGTGTGGCAGTAGCCCTTGACGTAGCCGTTCTGGCCCTCGTTCGAGAACAGGTGCTCCATCCACAGCTTGGCGGCGTTCGGATGCGGCGCATAGGCGCTGATCGCCTGCACATAGACGCCCGCCAGAACCGGACCTTCCGGGATCACGACTTCGACCGGCGGATTGCCCGCCAGTTGGTCGCGCCACGACAACAGGTTGTAATCCCAGGCCGCGATGATCGGGGTCTGGCCCTGCGCCATGGTGCCCGACTTGCCGGTGACGGGCACGAAATTGCCGGCCTTGTTCAACTCGGCCATGAATTCCAGACCCTTGGTGCCCGAGGCTTCGCCCGGCTCCGCGCCACGCGACACACCGGCCGACATGATGGCCAGGATCGCCTGGTTCGAGGCGCGCGGATCGCCGGTCAGGGCAAAGGCGTTGGCATACTCGGGTTTCAGCAAATCGTCCCACTTGGCGGGCAGAGTCGGGATGATGTCGGTGTTCACACCCAGTGCCATCACGCCGTAATACGAACCGGCCCAGAAGCCATCGGCATCCTTGATGTCGGCCGGAATCTCGTCCCAGACCGAGACCTTGTAGGGCTGGATCAGCCCTTCGTCCTTGGCCTGCGGACCAAAGGCCAGACCCACGTCGATGACGTCGGGGGCTTGCGGGCCGGTGTTGTCCTTGTTGGCGCGGATCGCTTCCAGTTCATCCGCCGAACCGGCATCGGGGTTCAATTCGTTGACGGTGATTTCCGGATACTTGGCCTTGAACGAGGCGATGATCTCGCCATAGTTGCACCAGTCATGCGGCAGCGCGATGGTGGTCAGCATGCCTTCGGCCTTGGCCGCGGCCTCGATCTCGGCCAAGGACTGCGCCTGTGCGCCTGAGGCGGCCAGCATGGCAATGAGGCTCGCGCCCGACACCAATGCGTTGAGGGTTTTCATATCCGTCTCCTGTGAATGTCAGGGATGCGCGGCCAGAGGGCCGGGCATCGTGGCGGCTGCCTAACATGGCCGGATGACGGTCAAGTCACGGATTTGCAAAGGTTTCGTGAAATCATTTGTATGCATACAAAACCGACTGCGGCCCGGCCCAAAGGGGCTGGACATCGGGGCCGGTCACGGCTCTCCCAAGGCCCGGATGCGGTCGGACCGGAGCAAGCCCGCCCGGCGCAGGACACCGACCGGATAGGCGGGGTTGTGGGCCAGCGCATCCATGGTGAAATCCGGCTCCAGCGCCTTCAGGCGGCGCGCGGCGGCAAGGGCGAGACCGGGCTGATCCGCCGCCGCGCCCAGCGCCACGACATAGCGTTGCGCCGCCCGGAAATCCGGCGAGTCACTGGCGGCGGTCCGGGCCATGGTCAGGGCAAGGTCCAGATCGCCCGTCAGCGCCGCGGTGAGGCACAGCCCCATATCCCACCAGAACCGGTTGGGCGCGGCTGCCCCGATGGTCTGGACCTTCATCGCGATGCGATGCGCCTCTTCGATCCGGCCCGCATGCAGATGGGCATAGGACAGGCTGTCCCAGGCCAGCGGATTGCCGGGGTTCAGCCGCACGGAGCGTTGCGCCAGTTCTGCCCCAGCGAGGGGCGAGTCATCGATGGCGCAGCGCACATAGGACAGCACTGCCAGCACCATGGAGTTGTTCGGCTCGCGCTCCATCGCCTTGCCACACAGGGCCCGCGCCTCATCCCGCAGGGTCTGGGCATCGCTGCCGTGGCGTTCCACCATCTGCAACACGCGCAACTGCCCGCGCCGCGCCAGTGTCAGGCCCTGCGGTCGGATCTCATCCGCGAGGGTCAGCAGGGTCTCAGCCTCGGCCAGACGCAGCGGGTCCAGCGTCCAGATCTTGCGAACCGCCAGACGCTGCAAGACCATCGCGTTCAAGTCCCCTGCACCGCCCAGTTCAAGCGACAGCGCGTCGCCCAGAACCTCGACCACCTGATTGGCAAAGAGCGTCAGCGCCGTGGCCTCGGGTGTCGGGTCGGTGGGCAAGGCCATGGAGCGCCCCGACCAAAGCACCTGCCCCGTGGCACCGTCTTCGGCCCGCACCCGCAGGAACCGCTCTCCCGGTCCGGCCGCCATGGCCTGAACCGTGACCGCGATGCTGTTGGGCAGGCCGGGTGTCTGGCGGCGGGTGAAGACCGTGATCCCCAGCGCCTCCCGCAGGGAAAGGGCGACGGCGTCGATGAACAGATCCTCCATCAGGGCCAGCCCGTCCGCCGTGTTGCGCGACTTTTGCAGAACGACCGAGGCTGTGGTCCTGTCGGTGCGGCGGGCGTGCGGCGCGGGATGGGCCGGCAAAGCGGGGCCTGCCAGTGCGGGGCCCGCCACATGCCAGAGGTCGGCCCGGATCGGGGCATCGGTCAGGTGGCGGTGGCGTTCATGGCGCAGCCAGCTTTCGAATTCCGGGTCGCGGACGTCCAGACCTTCCAGAAACTCCGGGTCGCCGGTCGTTGACAGATCGACCTGCACCCGGTCGCGCCGCAGTCCGATCTTTTGCCGGTCAGAGGTCAAGACGGGGTGGCTGGTGCCAAGGCTGCGGCGCAATTCGGTCAGGGCCTGTCGCAGGCTGGCCGAGGCCTGATCCGTGCCGCGGTCGCTCCACAGCTTGTCCTCCAGCCAGCGGCGATTGCGGCACAGATCGGGGCTTGTGGCCAAAAGGGCCAACAGGCCCTGCACCTTTGCGCCCTTGGGCGTCAGGTCGGTGCCATCCGCCGCTGTGACCCGAAACCGGCCGGACAGAGACAGGCGCAGCAATCCATCCTCGGCACTGTCACGCATAAAGACCCTCGTCCACACTCATCAACGGTTGCATGAAACCACAGGACATGGCGCGGACAAAACGACTTTACGGGTGCCAGCCGCTGGGCAGCGGAGCGGACCGTGAGAAAATCGTGAATTTCGCCCTGCGCCGGATGTCAAACTTGACCAAACGGCCCCTCTCGCCTGACGGTTGTGCAAAGCCGGTCAGGGGGTGTCAGTATGAGTGCTTACGGCAAAGGGCAGGGAAAAGGGCAGGGAAAAGGCCAAGGCAAGGGGCAAGGCAAAGGACAGGGCAAGGGTCAGGGACTGGATCATGCCGGAGGCGAAAGCGGGCTGGACCTCTCTGATGCGCTGGCTGCCGTGCGGGATGGGCTGGTCGGGTTCTGGAACGGCGCGCCCTCTGTCGGTGCCGCGCCGCCGCTGGGGACGGCAGAGGATGCCGACATCGACTATCTGACTGCCGACATCCGGGCCGATCTGCTGGATTCGGTGCTGGCCGCGCGTTTCGGCTTTGCCGGGTCTGCCGCGCCGACGGCCCATCTGACGGTGGATGGCGCGGCGTCGATCCAATTGACGCGGCCCGCCCCGGAGTTCTTTCGGCGGCAACTGGTCTTTCTGCGCAGCTATGCCGATCTGCGGACCGACCGGATGGTCGAAATCGACGTGCAGATGCAGGACATGCTGTCTTTCTTCGGATTGGTCGGCATGCTCAACGACAGCCGCCGCCGCTATACGCTGGAGTTGATGGCCGCCGTGATCCGGCTGGCCGTGCATGTCGAGATGCCGCTGAAGCATTTCTGCCGCTCGGCGCGTCCGATGGATTACTCAGACCGGGTGATGCCGCTGATCCAGACGCCGTCGCATTCCAGTTTTCCGTCGGGACATGCGATGGAGGCCTTTGCCGCAGCCACCGTGCAGGATCGGCTGTGCCGGGGTCGAGCCTATGCCGCAGAGGGTCTGCACGCCTTGCCCTATCGGATCGCGCATCGCATCGCGGTGAACCGCACGGTCGCGGGGGTGCATTTCCCGGTGGATTCGCTGATCGGTGCCTTGATCGGCTGCCGCTTGGGCGAGGATCTCTATCGTCTGGCCCATGGGCTGGCACCGTTGCCCGCCATCGCGCTGGACCTTGGCCCGGATGACCGGACGCTGCTGTGCGGCAGGGTCCCGATTTCCGCCGATGAGGATTTCACGCTGGAACTTCTGGGGCGTCTGCACCAGCCCGGTCCCGACCACGGCGCCGCGCCCTGCGGGATACTGGGGCGTCTCTGGGCCAAGGCGGCGGCGGAATGGCCAGAGACCGCCGGGCCGGAGGCGTGATCATGGCGCTGCGCTGGAGCGGTTGGACAGACTCGACGATCACGTCGCTCGGCGGGTCGGATGCGCGCTCGCCCTATGTCGATTGGCAGCGCACCATCGACCCGCGCCGGACCGAGGCGCGCTTTGCCCTCGTGCCGCAGCGTCTGCCGCTGCCGGGGGCGGATGGGATGGACAGCGGACAGCCGGAAATCGTCTTGCCGCGCCGGGCCCTGCCGCACGACGCCACCGTCATCGCCGCGCCGCCGGAATGTGCGGATGTGCTGGCAGGTCTGACCGTGCCCCCGGACGAGGATGCGGTGATCGTGGGCGTCATTGATGCGGGACTTGCCTTGGCGCATGAGCGATTTCGCCGCGCCGAGGGAAAGGGGACGCGGATCCTGTCCTGCTGGCGGCAAGGCGGGCGATGGGAGGGCCAGCCGCACCTGCCCTTTGGGCGTGAACTGACGCAACGCGACATGGACCGGATGCTGGACGCCGCGCAGGGCGATGAGGGGGCGTTCAACCGGATGGCGGGGATGGTGGATTTCGCCGATCCCGACGGTGACCGCTGGGTGGAAACCCGTGCGCCGCATGGCACGGCGGTGGCCGATCTTGCGGCGGGCTGTGATCCGCTGTCCGATGATCTGGCGCGGCTGCGCGACCGGGCCCATCTGGTGATGGTCGAACTGGCCCCGCGCCCCAGCATCGGATCTTCCGGTGATTTTCTGGAGTTTTACGCGATCTGGGCGATCCGGCATATCGTCGATACGGCCGATGCGATCTGGCGCGCGCGCTTTGCCGGACAGGCGCGGCGCGGGTTTCCCGTCGTCATCAACCTGTCCTATGGCCGCCATGCCGGACCCAAGGACGGCAGCGCCCTGATCCAGCGGTTCTTGCGCGCCTTGACGGCGTCCCGCCCGCCCGAAGCGCCGGTGCGCTTTGTGCTGCCTGCGGGCAATGACAATCTGGACCGGGGCTCTGCCGTCTTGGGCCACCGCGATCCGGGCGAGACGCGCGCGCTGTGCTGGCGCATCCTGCCCGAGGACCGCACCGCCGGCTATGCCGAGATCTGGGCCGATCCGCCCAGGGCCAAGGGCAGCGGCGACAGCCATCCGGGCCCGCTTTCGCTGTCGCCCCCGTCTGGTCCGGCGCTGGACTTCGGCGCGGACCTGCCACGGCCGGGGCAGTGCTGTGACCTGATCGAGACCGAGAGTGGCCGACCGGTGGCGCGGGTCTATTGCTGCCGGTCTTTCGATCCCGAGGCCGCCACCCCCACCGCCATCGGCTATGTCCTCTGTGTGGCACCGACATGGCAGGCCTCCCCGCCCCCGGCAGGGTGGCCCGCAGCACCGGCAGGGGCTTGGCGCATCACGCTGGGGGCCGGTCCCTTGGCGAAACTGCATGTCCAGTCCGACCAGACCTTCCGTCCCGGTCCCGGCTCCGCGCAGTTGTCTTACTTCGAGGATCTGGCCGACACGCCCCCGCATCTGCGCTACCGGTCCCATGATGACACCGGCGCGCTGCGGGACAGCTACGGCCTGCATCCGGTGACCGCTGCCGTGATCGACAACGAACCGGCAGGCAAGACCGGCCCGATCCGCCGCCAGAACACTCTGAACGCGCTGGCCGCCTCTGCGGGGTCCCTGACCATCGCGGGATATCGCGACAGCGACGGCTGGCCTGCGGCCTATTCCGGCACGGGGCGGGGATTTGCCATCGGCACCGCGTCAGGCGGGGCGTCGGTGGGTCTGGCCGGGATGGATGCGGCCTGCATCAGCGAGGACGGGCCATGGCGCGGCGGGCGCTTGGCGGCGGCGGGGCGCAGCGGTGCGGTGGCGGCCTTGGGGGGCACCAGCTTTGCCTCTGCCGAGGCGACGCGCCTGATCACGCTGGCGCTCTTGGCGTGGATCGACGACGGCTGTCGGACACAGCCCCCCGGCGATGCGGCGTGGCTTCGGGCGCTGGCCGCGCGCTCTGACGCGGCGCGTGTCGCGGCGGCGCTGGGGGCCGGGGTCGTCTGTCCCCCGGCGCAGGCGCTGGACCGGAAACTGGGGTGGGGTCGGCTGCCCCGGCAGGATCACGGGCGGCCAACACGCTGATCCGCGCGCAAAAGGGGACAGAGGAAGGGATCGTCGCGTCTGGCATCCCGGTCCCAATAGACGCCCTGCGGGGCGCTTTGGCGGATCAACTGCGCCAGGGCGCGCGCGTCGGCCAAGGCCACCTGATCCCAGTCCAGCGCGGCACAGGTCGCGTTCAGGAACGGCACCACCTCGCGCTGGAACAGCAACAGCGTCACCTCGGCATCGCAGGTGTTCTGCGCGATGCAGATGCCCATGGCCTGATAAAAGGACAGCAATGCCGCGAACTTCTGATGCCACTCGGCCGGCCAGTTCTGCGCCGACTGATCCCGTTGCAAGGCAAGGCGCAGGTCGGCGCGGGCAGAGTCGGGCATCTCCAGCGTGATGGCCTGCATTCTGGCCAGCAGCTCTGGCGTGGGCTGATCGCAGCCGTCGGGCGGTGGCTCCATCCGCGCGGTCCCCACCAGAAAGGAGCACATCACCCGACCGACTTGGCGTTGCATCGCCTCTGGCGCGAACAGCGCGGGCAGTTGGCCTGCGGCCCCGGCTGGACCGAAGATATCACGGTATTGCCGTTGCAGTTCCAGCCCGGCACGGACGCGGTCGATCCGCAGGTGTTGGACATAGGTGAACACCGCCCATCCCGCCGTCACCAGCGCGGCCATCGTCGTCACCATCGGCGCGATCCGGCGCAGGACGACCGGCGCGGGCAGGGTGGCGGCAAGCCAAAGCAACATCCGGCGCATGTCAGAAGGACCGGCCCGGCGCGGGCGCGGATGTGCCCGGCGCGTCCCCCGTGTCGAGGCTGTCCGCGCAGCATCGGCACAGGGTGCAGATGTCGATCAGTGCGGCCTCTGGCGCGCGGCCGGGCGCGGAGGGCCTTTCTGCGCCGGGTGGCCCGCCATGACCCGCTGGGTCACGACAGAGCATCGGCATCATCGCGCAAAAGTCAAAGGCAGGCTGGCGGTCTGCACCCTGGCTTTCGCCCTGTGCCGGACCGGCCAGCATCGCCAGCGGCAGGATCAGGGCCATCCACCGGAGCGCGCCGGTCACGGCACGATCCTGTCGCGGCTTGCGGGCGGCGTCAGATAGCCCGCAAGCGCGGTGCAGATCGTCAGGATCGCGCCCATGATGTAGTCGGGCATGTCCGGCTCGAGCACATAGGTGTTCAGCGCCCAGATCAGGATTGTTGCCACCGCCGAGGCGACCGTGGTTGCCACGACCTTTTGCGCCGGGGCGGCATTTGCCATTCTTGCCATTTCACGATTCCTTTTCGTTCAGGGTGTTTTGGGGGTCGGCCAAACGCAGGCGCGCCTGCCGGACGATTTGTGCAAATTCCAGACAGTCATCAGGGGTGTGGTCGGCCATGACCTGCAACCGCCACCGGCAGGCGTTGCGGGCGACGGCGGGATATTCGACCAGATTGACGATCCCGCCCGAGTCCAGCACAGCGGCCGTCAGGTGGCGCGCGGCTGCATCCCCGCCCAGCACCACCGGCACGATGCCACTGGGGCGGCCCAGAACGGGAAATCCCAACCCCTCCATCGCCTGCCGCAGGAGGAGGGCGTTCTCCTCAAGCCGGGTCCGGCGTGCAGCGCCTTCGGGGCTTTGCACCACCTCCAGCGCCGCCAGCGCGACAGCGGCCTGCACCGGGGACAGCGCGTTGGAAAAGGTCTGCGGCCCGCTGCCAAAGCGCAGCGCATGGCGCAAGGCCGGGTGGTTCGAGGCGACAAAGCCGCCATTCGTGGCGAACACCTTGGAAAAGCTGCCCATGACGATGTCGATCTCGCCCAGCATGCCCTGATCTTCCAGCGCGCCGCGCCCGCCCCGTCCCAGGGCGCCCAGATCATGGGCGACATCCACCATCAAGGTCGCGCGGTGGCGTCGGCACAGGTGTTGCAGCGCGCCCAGATCGGGGGAGTCGCTGTCCATGCTGAACAGGCTTTCGGTCACCACCAGCACGCCCGCCTGAGGGTCGATCTCGCGCAGTCGGTGCAGCCGCCGCGCCACACCGTCGGTCGATAGATGGGGAAAGCGGTGGACATGCGGTGTGGCGGCCGCCGCGCCCTCTTGCAAGCAGGCATGGGCCAGAAGGTCGATCACCACATGGTCGGTTGGACGCACCAGCGCCCGGATCAGCCCATATCCCGCACCCCAGCCGGTGGGATACACCGTGGCCGTGCGGCAGGCGGTGAAATCGGCGAGAGCCTGTTCCAGACCCAAGGTCAGGGTGGTGAGACCCATCAGCGCGGCGGACCCGGCGGAATGCACGCCGAAGGTCGTCATCGCCTGCTGCGCGGCGGCAAGGATGCGGGGATGGTTCGACAGGGTCAGGTAATCCTGATTGGCGAAATTCACCCCGATCAGGGCGCGCCCCGCCGCGTCATTGCCCCGCATCCGCCGCCCCGGCGCCCCTGCGGCAACCTTGCAATAGGGAAGCACGCCCGCCGTGCTGCGCGCCTGCAGCCAGTGCTCGACCGGTGACCAGCGGTCCATCAGGTCGGGACAGGCGGCATCGTAATGCTCGGCCGTGCTGCCCGACAGCGGGTCGGGCGCCGAGAAAACGGCGGGCATGACCTAGATCCCCAACCGCTTTTGCACCGTTCCGTTGGCGAGGCCATCCGGGGCGAGCCCGTTGGCCCGTTGGAAATCGATCAACGCCAGCCGCGTCATCGGTCCGAAGATGCCGTCCTCGTCGATGCGGGCCGGGGCCAGCGCGGCGTTCAGCGCGCGTTGCAGCGCCAGCACGCGCGGCCCCCGGTCCCCGACAGTCAGCGCGCCGGGAATGGTCTTGCCGCTTTGCGCCCCGAAGGCGCCTTCGGCGGCCCAGCGGCGGATCATCTGGTCGCTGGCCTCGAAGTGCATGGAATCTTCGGTGGGGAAGGCGATGCCCCAATAGAACCCATGCCGATTGAAGATCGGCCACAGGTCCAGAAGCCCGCGCTGCACAAAGCCGTCACCGCGGGTGTCCAATTCCTTGTCGATGGTCAGATCGACGGCGAGACCCCAGGAATGGTTCGACACCGCCGTGGCAGAGCCGCGCACAAGGCGGCAACACAGCATGCCAGCGGTGCCCAGCCGGTCATGCAGGTCGGGATGGGTGGTCCTGACTTCGGCCATCACCGCTGTCAGCGCGCTGACCGCCGGGCTGAGGCCGGTGACCGAAAAGGGACCGACATTCCGTGTCACCATCAGCGCCTTGATCGCGGCGCTTTCCACAGGCTGGCAGACATCTCCATAGCTGCCACGCGGATTGCCGATCAGCGCCGCATTCACCGTGGCGCGGGCGGGTGACAGCTTGCCATTGGCCGTGAACCGGTCAAAGCCAGCGATATCGGCGATCTTGAGACGGTCGGTCGGGTGTTGGGGCATGGCCTCTCTCCGTGTTGGATGAGACAGCATGGCGTCCCGACCGTCAGCCCTGCGTGAGCAGACAGCTTTCTTTCCGGGTCGTGCCGTGAAATCTTCGCAAAATCATGCGCGCGGGGGGCGGGGTGGCTGTCAGGCGCGGCCTGCGGCACCCAGATTGCAAAGGATGGCGCGGGTCGCGGCGGTCAGGGGCGCTTCGGTGGATTTCAGGATCGCGATCCGGTCAAACTGCGCCGGGTCGCGCGCAAGGCTGTCGCGCAGCGCCGCGCCAAAGGCCGCGCGCAATTCGGTGCCGATGTTGAATTTGGCGATGCGGCTGGTGGCGGCGAGGGTGGCGCGTTCGGCCAAAGGCACACCAGAGCCGCCGTGAATCACCAAGGGGACGCACGTCACCGCCTCGATCGCGCGCAGGCGGGCAAGGTCCAGCCCCTTTCCGTGTGTCTGTTGCAGATGCACATTGCCGATGGATACGGCCATCGCGTCCACCCCCGTGTCACGGGCAAAGCGGGCGGCCTCCTCCGGGTCTGTCCCGGCAGAGGTCGCGCCCCCGGCATAGCCGACAAAGCCG
>JACCDH010514383.1_pt1 | contig 10372 bp, 9 predicted proteins | sample 7442481 | NCBI WGS metagenome assembly JACCDH01 (sample SAMN15323433, study PRJNA562643) | freshwater metagenome | isolation source: river surface water | place: USA:Blue River Watershed | collected 2017-08-15
ATGCGAGACAACGCCCTTGGACATCGCTGATGGCATTGGCCAGGCTCCGTTCAACCCACGTGGAGCTAAGTGCATTTTGGGAGAAGTATCTGGAGACGGGTTGGTCAGCGTTATTTGCGGCGTCATCGTCTCCAGGGACTTTTTCTTACGCCATCACGAAATTTTTGGGGAAAAACGCATTCAGACGCTCCTGCTCTAAGGGAAAGAGCATTTCGACGATGGCGCAAGAACTGTGCATGTTGGTCGAACACATTTCTTTGGCATGCGGATTGCCGGCCCCATTTTCGGGATTCAAACTGAGCGAGCAAACGGAGCAGGTGATGAACCGGATGTTCGACCTGCAGCGCGACCTGATGCTGAAGGCGATTGCGCGCTTTCGAGTGTCATTTGAAAAAAATGTGCAACGCCTGCCCGAGTTGTGCATGGATGTCTACATCTCCCGATCCGGCAAATTGAACGAGCCGGACTTGTACAGAATGCTGACGAAGGAGGTGGGGCTGTACGATCCGGTGGCGCGCGCAGTGCTCAGGCTGGTGAAAGAGGCTTATAAGATTTGGCGTGATCTCGAGCCTGCGCAGATGTCGGATGAATTCAAGGCCTTGTCAGCCGCCGAACAGTTGCAGCGAGTGATGGTTTCCTTGCTTGAGGATTGGGCAGATCCTGCCGAATTCGAGGCAGCCAGGGTTGAAGACGCGAAGCCGGAGGTCGCCAAGGCCGCTTCCGAACTGCTGAAACAGCAGTGGCGGATGTTCGGCGAAGCCTTTGGCGTGAGCTGGCCGCAAACATCCAAGTTTGGCCCGCACAAGCCCGCCGTTGCCCCGGAGGAGTCGGGGATGGAGGTGGATGTCGAATCCGTCGACGAGCAAGTCGGGGCAACTGTCGAAGAGGTGGTCGAGGAAGTGGTCGAGGACGGTCTGGCGTCGACATGACGTCTGCAGGCTCCTCCGTATAGACCTGCCACCCGGACGAAGCCAGCTCCCGCCGGCTTCTTCCCGATCACGGCATAATGCTCGCACGAACCCACTACCGCGCGAGCCATGCCCGTCTACAAGATACCCGAATCCGTCCTCGTCGTGATCCATAGCGCTGACCTGCAGGTGCTGCTGATCGAGCGCGCGGACAAGCCGGGCTTCTGGCAGTCGGTGACCGGGTCGAAGGACGCCCTCGACGAGCCGCTGGTCGAGACCGCGATGCGCGAGGTCTTCGAGGAAACCGGCATCCGCATCGGCAGCGCCGGCGTGCCTCCCGACAATTTGCGCGACTGGCAGCTGTCCAATGTGTATGAAATTTATCCGGTCTGGCGCCATCGCTACGCGCCGGGCGTGACAAGCAATACCGAGCATGTGTTCGGCCTTTGCGTGCCGCGCGACACTGCGATTACGCTTGCGCCGCGCGAGCATCTCCAATTCCAGTGGCTGCCCTGGCGCGAAGCGGCCGACCGCTGCTTTTCGCCTTCCAATGCGGAGGCGATACTGCAGCTGCCACGCCACGTCGAAACGGATCTCTTCAAGGCATGAAGCTGCGCATCGCCACCTGGAACATCCACAAGGGCGTCAGCGCGCTCGGCAGCCGTCCGCGCGTGCACGGCATCAAGCAGGCGCTGGCCGGCATCGCGGCCGACGTCGTGTTCCTGCAGGAAGTGCAGGGGCGGCACGACCTGCTTGCGCTGAAGCATTCGAGCTGGCCTTCGCAAGGCCAGCATGAGTTCCTCGCCGGCGACCTGCAGCACAGCGCGTACGGCAAGAACGCGGTGTATGACCATGGGCACCATGGCAATGCGCTGCTGTCGAATTTTCCGATTGCCGCCGCGCACAACCATGACGTGTCCGACCATGCGTTCGAGCAGCGCGGCATCCTGCACTGCGTGCTGACGGTCGATGCAATCCCGATCCACTGCTATGTGATCCATCTCGGCCTGTTCGCCGGCAGCCGGCTGCGGCAGACCGAGGCGCTGATCGATGCGGTGCGCTCTACTGCGCCCCCCGGCGCGCCCTTGCTGATCGCCGGCGATTTCAATGACTGGAGCAATGCGCTGTCGGACACCTTGCGCTCGCAGCTCGATGTGACGGAAGTATTCGACGAGCATTTGCCCTCGTCGCGTTTTGGCAGCTATCTGCGCCGCCTGTCCGGACGCGGCCCGCGCAAGGCACCGGCGCGAACCTTCCCGGCCGGGATGCCCTTCCTGCAACTGGACCGCATCTATGTGCGCGGCTTCGAGGTGCTCGAAGCCGAGGTCCTGCATGGCGCGAGCTGGGCGCGCCTGTCCGACCATGCGCCCATCGTCGCCGAACTGCAGATGAAACTGCCCGCGAAGACCGAAGCGCAAGAGACGCCGCGCGAGACCGAGCATGCGGGCGGTTAGCTACAGTCGCGGCAACCAGCTGTCGCTGCTGCACCGGGGCGAGGAATTCTTTCCTGCGCTGATACAGGCCTGCGACGCCGCGCAATCCGAGATCTGTGTCGAGACCTACATCTTCGCGCTCGATCCGACAGGGGAGCGCGTGAAGTCGGCCCTGCTGCGCGCAGCGCAGCGCGGGGTGGCCGTGCAGGTGATGGTCGACTGGCTCGGCACCGGTCGCGGCACGATCGCAAGGCTGCAGCCGGAACTCGAAGCGGCCGGCATTCGCTTCGCCGCGTTTAACCCGTGGTTCCGGCGCGGCATCGTGCGCACGCATCGCAAGATCGTGGTGGTCGACCGCCGCATCGCCTTCCTCGGCGGCCTGAACATCGATGACGACATGATTTCCGACGATGGCAGCGCACAGCCGCTGCCCGCGCCGCGCTGGGATTTTGCGGTCAGCGTCACCGGCCCGCTGGTCGGGCAGATCTACGCCGAAATCAAGGCGCAATGGCAGCGTCTCGGACCTCGTCCTTTGCGCACGCGCCTCGAAAGCCTGCGCGACTACGTGGCGCGGGCCCGTCCCTTGCGCGTCGTGCAGGTCGCCGAGGCGGCGCTGGTGGTGCGCGACAACCTGCGCAACCGCGCCGCGATACAGCGCGCGCTGCTGCAGGCGCTGGGCCGTGCGCGTGGCAGTGCCTTGCTGGTCACGCCGTATTTCGCGCCGGGGCGCAAGCTGCGCAAGGCGCTGGTGCATGCGGCCGAACGCGGCCTGCAGGTGACATTGCTGATCGGCGTCGGCCAGTTCGTGATGCAGGATGCAGTCGCGCAATCCTTCTATCCGCGGCTGATTCGTGCCGGCGTGAAGATCGTCGAGTACCGGCGCACGCAGCTGCACGGCAAGGTGGCGGTGATCGACGACGAATGGGCCACCGTCGGTTCGAGCAACTTCGACGGGCTGTCGCTGTTCGTCAATCACGAGGCGAACATCATCGTGCGCGACCAGGGCTTTGCGACCTCGTTGCGCGAGTACATACGGCGCGGCATCGCCGAGGGCGTGCCCGTGACGGCCGACGATGTTGCGCGGCTGTCCTGGCCGCGCAGGATCTGGAACCGCTTCGCGTACGGCCTGTACCGCTTCGTGTTGCAGGTGCTGACGCTCGGCAGCTATACCCGATAGGGGCCGGCTCTCGTTACAATCCCCCCGATGGAAGGCACACGAATCGACAAATGGCTGTGGGCTGCGCGCTTCTTCAAGACGCGCTCGCTCGCCTCGGAAGCGGTAGAGCGCGGCCGCGTGAAGCTCAATGACGAGCGCTGCAAGCCGGCGCGCGCGCTGAAGCTTGGCGACCTGCTCGACATCGACAATGGCAGCACCGAGTGGCAGGTGCGCGTGCTGGGGCTGTCGGAGCAGCGCGGACCGGCGACGGTGGCGCGGCAACTGTACGAGGAAACGCCGGAAGGCATGCGCCGGCAACAGCAAAACGCGGAACGGCGCCAGCTGTACGCCGAGCCGGCCGACGCGATCCGCGGCCGTCCCACCAAGCGCAACCGTCGCGCGATCGACCGCTCGCGGGGCTGAGCCCGGCCAAAACATCCGTTCCCAAACCGGACCGGTTTTGTGCATAATAGGACGACCGTTCGATTTTCGGCCCGTCCATGACCGACACCTCCCAGAAACCGCTGCGCAAAGGCGAGCAAACCCGCGTGAGCATCCTCGACGCCGCGCTGGCCATGGCCAGCCGCGACGGGCTCGAGGGACTGACGATAGGTACGCTGGCCGACCGCATGGGCATGAGCAAGTCCGGCGTGTTCGCGCATTTCGGCTCGCGCGAAGACCTGCAGATCGCGGTGCTGAAGCTCTACCACCATCAGTTCGAGCAGGAGGTGTTTTTCCCCAGCATGGGCGAGCCGCGCGGACTGCCGCGCCTGCAGAGCCTGTTCACGCGCTGGGTCGAGCGCGTCGGGCGCGAGATCGCGTCCGGCTGCATTTACATCAGCGGCGCTGTCGAATACGACGACCGTCCCGGCCCTATCCGCGACCAGCTGTTCGACATGGTCGGGACCTGGCAGCAATCGCTGCTGCGCGCCACCCGGCAGGCGATGGACGAAGGACACCTGAAGCCGGACACGGATGCGCCGCAGCTGGTGTTCGAAATGTATGGGCTGGTGCTGGCGCTGCACCATGACGCACGCTTCATACGCAGTCCCGGATCGGTCGAACGCGCCCGCGCCGGATTCGCAAGGCTGATCGCCGGCGCGCGAAGCTAGCGCAACGTTCAGCCATTGCGATGAGTAATGACATCCACAGGCCGCCGCAAACGGTCTAGCCTGTGGCTCGGAGCAGATAAACGAGGAGACGACGATGCCCAGCTACACCCCGCCGCTGCGTGACATGCAGTTCGTGCTGCACGAGTTGCTGCAGGTCGGCAAGGAATTCGCACAATTGCCGCAGCATGCGGAGCTCGATGCCGACACCATCAACCAGGTGCTCGAGGAAGGGGGCAAGTTCGCTGCCGGGGTGATCTTCCCGCTGAACCATCCGGGGGATCGGGAGGGCTGCCATTTCGACGCCGCCACGCACAGCGTGACGGCGCCGGCAGGCTTCAAGGAAGCGTATCGCCAGTACGTTGAAGCAGGCTGGCCTTCGCTGGCCTGCGATCCCGAATTCGGCGGGCAGGGCTTGCCGCTGACGCTGAACAATTCCTTCTACGAGATGCTGAATTCGTCGAATCAGGCCTGGACCATGTACCCGGGACTGTCGCACGGCGCCTATGAGTGCCTGCATGCGCACGGCACCCGACAGCAGCAAGCGCTTTACCTGCCAAAACTGGTGTCCGGCGAATGGACCGGCACCATGTGCCTGACCGAGCCGCACTGCGGCACCGACCTCGGCCTGCTGAAGACCAAGGCGACACCGCAGGCCGATGGCAGCTACAAGCTGTCGGGCAGCAAGATCTTCATTTCGGCCGGCGAGCACGATCTCGCGGCCAATATCGTGCACCTCGTGCTGGCGCGACTGCCGGATGCGCCGCCGGGCACGAAGGGCATTTCGCTGTTCGTGGTGCCGAAATTCCTGCCGGACGCCAGCGGCGCACCGGGCGAACGCAACGGCATCTTTTGCAGCGCGATCGAGCACAAGATGGGCATCCATGGCATTGCGACCTGCCAGATCAGCCTCGATGACGCGACCGGCTGGCTGGTCGGCGAAGCGCATCGCGGACTGAACGCGATGTTCGTGATGATGAATGCGGCGCGCCTCGGCGTCGGCATGCAGTCGCTGGGACTGACCGAGGTCGCGTACCAGAACGCGGTCGCGTATGCGCGCGACCGCCTACAGGGCCGCAGCCTCAGCGGCCCGAAGGCGAACGACAAGCCGGCCGATCCCATCATCGTGCACCCGGACGTGCGCCGCATGCTGCTGACCGCGCGCGCGTATGCCGAAGGCGGCCGCGCGTTCTGCAGCTATGTCGCCCTGCAGATCGATCGCGAGCTGAACCATCCGGACGAGTCGGTGCGCAAGGAAGCGGCCGACGAAGTTGCGCTGCTGACGCCGATCGTGAAAGCCTTCCTGACCGATAACGCATGGATCGCGTGCTCGGAAGCGCTGCAGGTGTACGGCGGTCACGGCTACATCGCCGAATGGGGCATGGAGCAGTACGTGCGCGACGCGCGCATCAACATGATCTACGAAGGCACGAACGCGATACAGTCGCTCGACCTGCTCGGCCGCAAGGTGCTGATGGACAACGGCGCGAAGCTGCGCAAGTTCGGCGACAAGGTGAAGGCCTTCGTCGAGCAGCACGGCACGGACGAGAAGATGGCCGAGTTCATCACGCCGCTGGCCGACATCGGCGACAAGGTCGGCAAGCTGTCGATGGAAATCGGCATGAAGGCCTTCATGAACCGCGACGAGGTCGGCGGCGCGGCCGTGCCTTACCTGCGCGTGGTCGGGCATCTGGTGTATGCCTACTTCTTCGCGCAGATGGCGAAGATCGCGCTGGAGAAGGAAAAGAGCGGCGATGATTTCTACAAGGCCAAGCTGGCGACTGCGCGCTTCTATTTTGCCCGCCTGCTGCCGGAAACCGCGATGCTGATCCGGCAGGCGCGTTCGGGCGTGCAGAGCCTGATGGCGATGGATGAAAGCCTGTTCTAGATGTGAGGCGTAAAGTGGGTCCCAGCTTGCGCTGGGACGACGGTTTTTGCGGTCAATGCGCATGAATTCGTCATCCCGGCGCAAGCTGGGATCCATCGTTGAAAAATGATGTCACCAATCCGGGGTTTTAATTCATGTCCAACTTCATCGTAAAAAAAGTCGCCGTCCTCGGCGCCGGCGTGATGGGCGCGCAGATTGCCGCGCACTGCATCAATGCGCGCGTGCCGGTCATGCTGTTCGATCTTCCAGGCAAGGAAGGCCAGCCGCGTGATGCGATCGTCGCGCGTGCGGTCGAGAACCTGAAAAAACTCAGTCCCGCGCCGCTGGCCGATGCATCGCAGGCCGAGCTGCTGGAGACGGGCAACTTCGACGACCACCTCGACAAGCTGAAAGAGGCCGACCTGATCATCGAAGCCATTGCCGAGCGCATGGACTGGAAGCACCAGCTGTACGCGAAGATAGGCGCGCACATCGCGCCGCATGCGATCTTCGCGACCAACACCTCCGGGCTGTCGATCACGGAACTGGGCAGCGCGCTGCCGGATCCATTGCGCAGCCGATTCTGCGGCGTGCACTTCTTCAACCCGCCGCGCTACATGCACCTGGTCGAGCTGATTCCGACTGCTTCGACCGATGCGCACATCCTGGACAATCTCGAAACCTTCCTGACCAGCGCGCTGGGCAAGGGCGTGGTGCGCGCGATCGACACGCCGAACTTCATCGCGAACCGCGTCGGCGTGTTCGGCATGCTGGCGACGATGCTGGAGGCGGAGAAGTACGGGCTGTCGTATGAATTGGTCGATGACCTGACCGGCGCAAAGCTGGGTCGCGCGAAGTCAGGCACCTTCCGCACCGCCGACGTGGTCGGCCTCGACACGCTCGGCCACGTGATCCGGACGATGACGGACAAGCTGCCGGGCGATCCTTTCCATCCGCTGTACAAGCAACCGGCAGCATTGGAGAAGCTGATCGCCGACGGCAAGCTCGGCCAGAAGACCGGCGCCGGTTTCTTCAAGAAGGCCGGCAAGGACATCCTGCGCTATGACGCGGCAACGAATGATTACGTGGCGGCCGGGGCGAAGGCCGACGAGCTGATTGCGCGCATCCTGAAAGAGAAAGATCCGGCAAAGCGCATCAAGGCGCTACACGACTCCACGCATCCGCAGGCGCAATTCCTGTGGGCGATTTTCCGCGACACCTTCCAGTACATTGCGGTGCACCTCGAATTGATCGCCGACAACGCGCGCGAAGTCGACTTCGCATTGCGCTGGGGCTTCGGCTGGAAGCAGGGCCCGTTCGAGCTGTGGCAGGCCGCCGGCTGGCAGCAGGTTGCGCAATGGGTGAAGGAAGACATCGAGGCCGGCCATGCGCTGTCCAAAGCGCCGCTGCCAGATTGGGTGTTTGACGGGCGCGATGGCGTGCATCGCCCGGAAGGCTCGTGGTCGCCGGCAAAGAAAGCCTATGTTCCGCGTTCGTCGCTGCCGGTGTATGAGCGACAGGTGTTCCGCGCCCCGCTGGTCGGCGATGGCGCGGCGAACGGCGCGACTGCCGGCACCACCGTGCACGAAGATGATGCAGTCCGTCTGTGGCATCGCGGCGACGGCGTGCTGCTGTTCTCGACCAAGACCAAGCTGCACGTGATGGGACCGGACGTGCTTGCCGGACTCGAGCGTGCGATCGGTGAAGCCGAAAACAACTATCGCGCGCTGGTGATCTGGCATCCGGACTCGGCCGAAGGCGGCGCATTCTCCGCCGGCGCCGACCTGCAATCGATGATGCCGACGTTCATGGCCGGTGGCGCGACGGCGCTCGATCCTTTCGTCGCGCGCTTCCAGAACACGTTGATGCGCGTGAAGTATGCGAATGTGCCGGTGGTGGCCGCTGTCGCGGGCCTGGCGCTTGGCGGCGGCTGCGAATTGCTGATGCATGCGAGCCGGCGCGTCGCGTCGTTGGAGTCGTATATCGGCCTGGTCGAGGTCGGCGTCGGGTTGGTGCCGGCCGGCGGCGGCTTGAAGGAAATCGCGCTGCGCTCCGCGCGCGAGGCGAAGGGCAACGACATCCTGCAGTTCCTGAAGGGGCGCTACATGAATGCGGCGACGGCGGCGGTGTCGAAGTCGGCGCTCGAGGCGAAGAAGATGGGCTACCTGTCCAAGGGCGACGTGATCGTGCTGCACCCGCATGAGCTGCTGCATGTGGCGAGCACGCAAGCGCTGGCGATGGCCGATGCAGGCTATCGCCCGCCGCTGGCGACGCTGATTCCGGTCACGGGACGTTATGGCAGCGCGACCATCAAGGCGCAGCTGGTGAACATGCGCGATGGCGGCTTCATCTCCGCGCATGACATGCATATCGGCTCGCTGATCGCCGAGATTGTCAGCGGCGGCGATGTCGATCCGGGCAGTCGCGTATCCGAGCAATGGTTGCTGGATCGCGAGCGTGCGGCGTTCATTTCGCTGCTAGCGAACCCGAAGACACAGGAGCGCATCATGGGGATGCTGCAGACGGGTAAGCCGGTGAGGAACTGAACCGTTTGTACGACGAAGTCGGACAAACGGTTCATCCCGGCGAAGGCCGGGATCCATCGTCGCAATACGACGAAGCCGGACAAACGGTTCATCCCGGCGAAAGCCGGGATCCAAGAATGACCAAAGGATTAAAAATGAGCAAACAACTTCAAGACGCCTACATCGTCTCCGCCATCCGCACCCCGATCGGCAAGGCCCCGCGCGGCGCGCTGCGCCATGTGCGCCCCGATGACCTGCTGGTGCACGCGGTGAAGTCCGCGCTGGCGCAGGTGCCGAACCTCGACCCGGCCACCATCGAAGACGCGATCGTCGGCTGCGCCTTCCCGGAAGCCGAACAAGGCCTGAACGTCGCGCGCATGGCGATGCTGCTGGCCGGGCTGCCAAACACCGTCGGCGGCGTGACCGTGAACCGCTACTGCGCGTCCGGCATCACGGCGGTCGCGATGGCGGCCGACCGCATCCGCACCGGCGAGGCCGACGTGATGATCGCGGCCGGCGTCGAATCGATGTCGATGGTGCCGATGATGGGCCATCACCCGTCCATCAATCCGGAGGTGATGAAGGACGAGAACGTCGCGATGGCCTACGGCATGGGCATCACCGCCGAGAAGGTCGCGCAGCAATGGAAGATCACGCGCGAGGCGCAGGACGAGTTCGCTGTCGAGTCGCATCGCCGCGCGACGGCGGCGATCCAGAACGGCGAGCGCGAAGGCGAGATCGCACCGATCGAAGTGATCGAGCGAATCCCCAATCTTGCGACCGGCGAGGTCGACCTGAAGACTCGCCTCGTGTCGCAGGACGAAGGCATACGCGCCGACACCAGCATGGAGGGCCTCGCGAAACTGAAACCGGTGTTCGCTGCGAAAGGCAGCGTCACCGCCGGCAACAGCTCGCAGACGTCGGACGGCGCCGGTGCGCTGATCCTGGTCAGCGAAAAGATCCTGAAGCAGTTCAACCTGACGCCGCTGGCGCGCTTCGTGTCGTTTGCAGTCAAGGGCGTGCCGCCGGAAATCATGGGCATCGGCCCGAAGGAGGCGATACCGGCCGCGCTCAAGCATGCAGGACTCACGCAGGACCAGATCGACTGGATAGAACTCAACGAAGCCTTTGCCGCACAGGCGCTCGCGGTGCGCAATGACCTCGGCCTCGATCCGGCGAAGGTCAATCCGCTCGGCGGCGCGATCGCGCTCGGCCATCCGCTGGGCGCGACCGGCGCGATCCGCGCGGCGACCGTGATCCACGGGCTGCGTCGTCGCAACCTGAAGTACGGCATGGTGACGATGTGCGTCGGCACCGGCATGGGCGCGGCCGGCATCTTTGAGAAGGTCTGACCATGATCCGCTTCGAGGTCGA
>JACCDH010398525.1_pt1 | contig 10369 bp, 8 predicted proteins | sample 7442481 | NCBI WGS metagenome assembly JACCDH01 (sample SAMN15323433, study PRJNA562643) | freshwater metagenome | isolation source: river surface water | place: USA:Blue River Watershed | collected 2017-08-15
TGACTTTTTTAGGGTGTATTGCATGTAGCAAAGTTAGGTTTTTGTGCGTACTTTTACAGCCTAATCAAATGGATATGAACCAGGACATCAAAAAACCAATTATTGGCTTTAGTTGCGGCGATTTAAATGGCGTTGGCATTGAGTTAATTATTAAGTCATTGTCGGATAGTCGTGTATTGGACTTTATGGTTCCTGTTATTTTCGCTAGCAATAAGAGTTTAAATTTTTACAAGAAGTTGAGCCCTGAATTTGCCTTAAACTATGCTTCTATCCCAGATTTATCTAAAATTAATCCAAAGCAAGTAAACCTTATCCATAGCTGGGAGGAAGACGTAAATATTACCCCAGGGGAATTAACGGAAGACGGTGGTAAATACGCTTTCATTTCTTTACAACAGGCAGTAGCGGCTTTAAAGGAAAAAAAGATTGATGGCTTGGTAACTGCCCCAATTCATAAAAAAAATATTCAATCCCCTGAATTTAATTTTAGTGGGCATACTCCTTATTTACAACATGCTTTTGGCAATACCGAAAACTTAATGTTATTGGTTGCCGAAAACTTGCGTATGGCTTTAGTTACAGAACATGTGACAGTGCAGGATATAGCAAAGCATATAACTAAAGATAAAATCAAACAGAAACTGCAAATTTTAAACAGTAGTTTACAAAAAGATTTTGGCATTGATAAGCCGCGTATCGCTGTACTAGCTTTAAATCCACATGCAGGTGATGAAGGATTAATTGGGAAAGAAGAAATTGAAATTATCCGCCCTGCAGTAAAAGAAAGTAAAAATCAAATGTTGGCATTTGGCCCTTACTCTGCAGATGCATTTTTTGCAAGAGGTGCCCATGAAAAATTTGATGGTGTATTAGCCATGTACCATGACCAAGGCTTAATTCCTTTTAAATCCTTGGCTTTCGGAGAAGGCGTGAATTTCACAGCAGGCTTACCCATTGTAAGAACCAGTCCAGACCATGGAACTGCATTTGATATTGCAGGAAAAAACAAAGCAGATGCTGCTTCCTTTACTGCAGCTATTTTTGAATGTGTACGTATTATTCATGCACGTCAAGGATATCGTGACATGCGCTTAAATCCATTGAAAAAGATGAGTGCAAGAATGATCGCCAATGCAGTAGACGAGCGCTTGGAAGGCAGCTACTAAAATCCACATCCCTTTATCACTTCCTGGGCGGAATTCATTCCCCAATGTGGTTTTTGATGAGCCCCCTGTTGCTTTAATAATGCGATCGCTTTTTGAGCCAGTGGCAGGGCTGTTTTACAAGATCCTCCTAAGACCGATGGTAGCTTATAATAGAGCATCGATTCCAATACGTATATTCTTGGATTGTTGCTATTTATTTTTTTTGCAGCAGCTAAGGGATTTTTTATTTTATGCTCGTAGGAAAACCAACGCCAAGCTGGATTTAAGGACATCTTAGTCGTATAGGCCAAACTCTCCACGCAAAGTACTTCGTCATTTGCCTGCAATTGTTTAGCTTTTAAAATAGCTTCAATAGCTTTATCAGCGTAAAATTCAGCATTCTTTTCTTTATACATGGCTAGTTTAATTTTTACCAAGCAAGCATAATAAAAAGGAACCCAATTAGTTGGGTTGGTAGTACATAACTGATCAAAGATTTTATCCAAACGCATACAGGACTGCTTGTCTGATAAATCATCAAACTGTACAATGGCATTGTCCAATGTGATCAACCCTGCTCCAGTTTGAGCAAAATTAAATAAGGGAGTTAAACCCAACCATATGATTAGCAATAAACGCATAAGCACAAAAAACCCCGAAACAAGTTCGGGGTTCGTTTGATTTATTTATACTGAGGAATTAAGCTGTTGGCTAAATCCACCATTTGTTTTAATCCGTCTTCAGGTAAATTACCTTTCTTGAATTCAGCTAACACATTTGGCAATTTGTTGCTCATCTCTAATAAGAAATGCTCTTCAAATGCTTTCACGTTTTTAACCGCTACTTCTTTCAACAAACCTTGTGTTCCTAAGTAGATGATCGCAACTTGCTTCTCTACTGTAAATGGAGTGTATTGAGCTTGCTTTAAGATTTCTACGTTTCTTGCACCTTTGTCAATTACGTTTTTAGTAGCTGGATCTAAGTCACCACCAAATTTAGAGAAGGCTTCTAACTCACGGTATAAAGCTTGGTCTAATTTTAAGGTACCAGATACTTTTTTCATAGACTTGATCTGTGCGTTACCACCCACACGACTTACTGAAATACCTACGTTAATCGCTGGACGGATACCTGCGTTGAACAAGTTACCTTCCAAGAAAATTTGTCCGTCGGTAATAGAGATTACGTTGGTTGGGATATAGGCAGATACGTCACCCGCTTGTGTTTCAATAATGGGTAAGGCTGTTAAGGAACCTCCTCCTTTTACTAAATGCTTGATAGAAGCAGGTAAATCGTTCATGTTTTTAGCGATCTCATCATTAGCAATTACTTTCGCAGCACGCTCTAATAAACGGCTATGTAAGTAGAATACGTCACCTGGATAAGCCTCACGACCTGGAGGACGACGTAATAACAATGAAACCTCACGGTAAGCCACCGCTTGTTTTGATAAGTCATCAAATACAATCAATGCTGGTTTACCACAATCACGGAAAAACTCACCAACTGCTGCACCCGCAAATGGAGCGTAGAATTGTTGTGGAGCTGGATCCGCTGCAGAAGCTGCTACAATCGTAGTGTAAGCCATGGCACCATTGTCCTCTAATGTTTTCATTACACCCGCGATGGTAGATGCTTTTTGACCAATCGCTACATAGATACAATATACTGGTTGACCTGCATCGTAGAATTCTTTTTGGTTGATAATGGTATCCACACAAATAGCGGTCTTACCCGTTTGACGGTCACCAATTACCAATTCACGTTGACCACGTCCAATTGGAATCATCGCATCAATTGCTTTGATACCCGTTTGTAACGGCTCTTTTACAGGCTCACGGAAAATTACCCCTGGTGCTTTACGCTCCAATGGCATTTCATACAATTCACCTTTAATGGGACCTTTACCATCAATGGGCTCACCCAACATATTAATAACACGGCCTACTAAACCATCTCCTACTTTAATAGAAGCGATCTGACCTGTTCTTTTTACTTTGTTACCTTCTTTAATGCCTTTGCTATCCCCCATCAATACCACACCCACATTGTCTTCCTCTAAGTTCAAGGCAATTGCTTTAACACCGTTTTCAAACTCCACCAACTCACCACTGCTAACGCCGTTTAAACCATATACACGGGCAATACCATCACCCACTTGTAATACGGTACCCACTTCTTCCAAATCAGCAGAAGCATTAAAGTTGTTTAATTGCTGTCTTAGGATGGCTGAAATTTCATCTGGTTTAATATCCACCATAACTGTTTATTTTAATTATATGATTTTTTATATTTTACCTATGAACTCGTTGTTCATAAATTGTCTCTTGATATCTTTTAAGTCTCTAGCGATACTTGCATCCACTAAGTTGTTGTTAAACTCCAAAACAAAACCGCCAATTAAAGCTTCGTTTGTTTTTGTCGTCAATTCAACGGTAGCGAAATTGTTTTCTGCTTTCACTTTATTTTCAATTTCTTTTTTCAAGTTATCACTTACCTCTACTGCTGTAGTTAATGTAACTTGATGAATACCTTTTAATTCGTTGTATTGCTCAATGAAAGCTGTTGCCATTTCCGGCAAATTGCTTTCTCTTCCTTTTTTTACGAGTAATACGGTGAAGGAATTAGTAAGTAAGCTCACTTTATCTTTTGTAACAGCACTAATAATGCTATTTTTTTGATCCGCATTAATAATGGGACTGCGTAACAAGTTTACAAACTCGCGACTTGCTTCACAAACGGCATGTACATACTTCATGTCTGCATACACCGCTTCCAATTGACCTTGCTCTTGAGCAAGCCCTAGTAAGCTTTTTGCATATCTACCTGCTAAACGTGCGTTGGACATTTGATTCTAATTTAATTTAACCCCGTCAGCCAATTGTTTGATATAAGATTCTTGCTCTGCCTTATTAGACAATTCTTTTCTCAATACTTTCTCAGCAACCTCAATTACCAATGTGCCCACTTGATTTTTAACTTCCGTTAAAGCAGCATTTTTTTGTTGTGTGATTGCCAATTGAGCATCCGCTAAAATTCTATCATACTCTGACTTTGCTTTGTCTTTTGCTTCCGCAACCATTTTATCAGAAGCCTCTTTTGCTTCTTTAATTAAAGTTGCTCTTTCTTCACGTGCCTTAGCCAACAATGCTTCATTTTCATTTTGCATCGCCGTGATTTCAGCTTTCATTTTATCGGCACGTAATAATGCTTCTTCAATACCGTTCTCACGATCGGCAATTGCTTTTAACATAGGTTTCCAAGCAAACTTGCCCAATACCACCAATAAAACTAAAAACGCAATTGTATTCCAAAACACCAATCCGATGTCTGGCAATACTAATGGGTTAATTTCTAATATGAACATAAGATTCGTTTATCTTAATTAATAATTTCAAAGTTAAAATAGGCCCATCGCCCTGTGCTAGGGCCTATTTAATTTCTTGGATATCCAAGTAGATTATCCGTTACCTAATAAGGCAACAACCACAGCAAACAAGGCAACGGCCTCAACGAATGCAGCAGCAACAATCATGCTTGAACGGATATCGTTCGCAGCCTCTGGCTGACGAGAAATACCTTCAACAGCACCTTTACCAATCTGACCGATACCAATTCCAGCACCGATAGCAGCTAATCCAGCGCCAATTGCAGCAATACTTCCTACCATTTTTTTAAATTTTAATTGTTATTGAAAAAAGCGTTTATAATTATTTTAGTGATGTGCACCTTCTGCATGTTCATGATGGTGCTCCTCATTGGCCATTCCAATATACATTGCTGTTAACATGGTAAAAATGTAGGCTTGCAAAAAGGCAACCAAACATTCAATCATACCAATAAAAACAGCGAATGGAACTGCAATCGCAGAAGCAAACACGGTCTTGAATATAAAAATGATACAAATCAAACTCAATACTAGAATGTGGCCTGCAGTAATGTTCGCGAATAAACGAATCATTAAAGAGATAGGCTTTGTGAATACCCCAATTAATTCAATTGGCGCTAAGAACAATTTCATGCTCCAATGCATACCTGGCATCCAGAAGATATGCTCCCAGTAGTTTTTGTTGGCGCTTAAGTTAACGACAATAAACACACATACTGCCAGCATCATAGTGAAAGCAATATTTCCACTCACATTGGCACCACCTGGGAAGAAAGGAATTAAACCTAAAAAGTTATTCGTTAAAATCAAGAAAAATACAGTCAATAAAAACGGCATGAACTTAGCATACTTTTTCTTTCCAATATTAGGAATCGCTAAATCATCTCTAACAAACAATACAACTGGTTCCATGAAAGACTGTAAGCCTTTTGGAGCAGAAGTTACCCCTGTTTTTTTATAAGAAGCTGCCGCTGTTAAGAATACCAACAAGATGATAAAAACAGAAACAAATAAACTTGCTACGTTCTTTGTGATAGAGATATCAATCAATTGCTTATTGGCTTCTTCATCTACATTGCCTTCTGCATTTACAATTTTTAATTTTCCTTCTACCAATTTGTAGTCAAAATTTCCTTTGTATACAGTTGGTTCATGGTGTTCGTCCACCAATTTAGCAGAAGAGAACACTTCAAAGCCTTTGGATGTTTTTAAAATCACTGGCAAAGGAATAGAAGTATGCCCCCATAAATGCCAACTATGATCGTCTTTAATGTGTTCTAAGATTGTTTCTGTAACATTAAATTCTTTGGCTTCATGCGCAGCGTTTGCTGTAGGTGCTGCAGCACCTGCCACCTGGCTTGCAGAATCATGAGCAGCAGTATTTGAATCCAAACTCACTGCTTTTTCATTAGCCAATAATGGATTTGAAATAGCTATTGCTAAAAAGCTGAAACCCGCTACCAATAAAGTTTTTATACGTAAAAAGGACATGATGCTCTCAAAATTTGCGGCAAAGATAGGAATAAAGCTGCTGAAAATGAGCAATTATTCATAGAAACTTGAGTTCTATTGGGAAAATGAATTCAAAAATAAACCACTGTAAATCAACTAGTTATATTTTTCGAGTCTCTTTTACTTGCATAAACTGCATTTCTGTGAGCGTTGCATAAAAACCACTCAGTTGCAAGAGCTCATTATGGGTGCCCATTTCTTGTATGGTTCCCTTATCCAAAACCACAATCTTATGGGCCTTTCTAATGGTAGAAAGCCTATGTGCAATCACAATAGAAGTACGTCCTTTGATGAGGGTTTCGATAGCCCTTTCAATTAACTGTTCACTTTCTGTATCAATACTAGAAGTGGCTTCGTCCAAGATAAGAATAGACGGATTATACAATAAGGCTCTGATAAAACTTAACAATTGTCTTTGCCCCAAACTCAAAGTAGCTCCTCTTTCCATTACCTGATAATCGTAACCGCCTGGCAACTGCATAATAAAATCATGCATGCCAATCATCTTAGCAGCTTCGTGTACCTGCGTTTGGGTGATCGCAGGATTACGCAGAGTAATATTATCATAAACAGAGCCAGAAAATAAAAATACATCCTGCAGTACTACACCTACCGAAGCCCTTAATCGATCCAAAGAATAGGATTCAATAGGATGTTCATCTAATAAAATAGCACCTGATTGATAAGGATACAATCTATTCAAAATACTAATGATGGATGTTTTTCCACTTCCTGTATGACCTACTAAAGCAACTGTTTGTCCAGCCTCCACAGTAAAGTTAATTCCATTTAATACCCAATTCGGTTCTTCATATGCGAACTGTACATTTTTAAATTCAATTTTTCCTTGAATATGAGCTGGTGCATAGGTTCCTTCATTAATAGTAACATCGGTATTATCCAATACTTTGAAAACCCGTTCAGCCGCTACCATTCCCATTTGCAAGACATTAAACTTATCTGCAATCATGCGCAGGGGTCTGAATATCTGGTTTAGAAATAAAATGAATGCTACCAACATACCTGCATCCAAGGATTGGCCTGCCACCCACCATACAATTAAACCAATACTCAATGCCAATACCACTTCTACAACCGGAAAAAAAACGGAATAGGCAAAGATGGCTTTGATATTAGCCACCTTATGCTGCGTATTAATTTTTGTAAATTTTTGCAACTCTCTTTCTTCTGCTGCAAAAGCCTGCACTACTTGCATGCCCGAAATATGTTCTTGAACAAATGCATTTAATGCCGCTACCGCATTACGCACCTGCATAAAACTTTTATTCACGCTTTCCTTAAAAAAGTAAGTAGCTACGATCATGATTGGGAAAGGGATTAAACAAATAAATGTCAGTTTCCAATTAATTACAAACATGGTCGTAAGGGTGACTACAATGGTAAGTAAGTCAGCTAAAATAGGAATTAGCCCATCTGAAAAAATATCATTGATGCTTTCAATATCATTGATGGTTCTGGTTGTTAAAGTACCAATGGGCGTCTTATCAAATTGACGCATTTCCCAATGCATGATTTTGTCATACACCTTATTGCGTAAATCTCTAATTACTTGCTGTCCCAACCAAGCCATACCAAAAGTGAAAAAGAAACGCATTAAGGTTTCCATAAATATAAAGGCTACTTGAAACAAAGTGATGGCTATAATTAACTTGGTAACATCCCCCATCGCTGCTGTGGGAAGTATCCATTGCAACCAAGCTGGAATGGTCACTAATTTCCCAATGGCGATATTGACTGTTGCCTGAATTAAATAAGGCCTAATGGGAGTAGCAAACGCCAAAAAAATTGACAAAACCACATTCGATAAAAAAATAAATCGGTAGGGTTTTACAAAGGAAAAAACTCTTTTTAAAATGGAGCCTTTAAAGATAGATTTTGGCGTAGTCGAAGACATAGGGGGCAAAGTTACATTATCTGTGTGTTCTTTGTAAAAATCCTAGCGCTTTTACGTATTTTCGTAGACCAATGGATAGCTACGAAGACGATATTAAGCCAGTAATTGTAAGTCAGTACAATTTGAATGAAGAACAAGAAAATAAAGAAATTGTTCGACACTATCGTGCCCTATTGCGTGCATTAAGACCGAAAATTAAAAAAGGCGATAAGGAGTTATTAAGGACTGCTTTTGAAATGGCCACCAATGCGCACAAAACGATGCGCCGTAAAAGTGGGGAGCCTTATATTTTTCATCCCATTGCGGTGGCTATGATTTGTGTAGAAGAAATTGGCCTGGGCGTAAGAAGTACGATTTGTGCTTTACTTCATGATACTGTAGAAGATACCGATATTACCCTGGATGATATTAAAGGAGAGTTTGGAAATGAAATTGCAAAAATCGTAGACGGTCTTACAAAGATTTCTTCGGTAATGGATACCAATAGTAGTCAGCAAGCAGAAAATTTTAAAAAGATATTATTAACGCTCACGGATGATCCTAGGGTAATCCTCATCAAGTTGGCCGATCGTTTGCATAATATGCGAACCATGGACGCCATGAAGCAGGAGAAACAATTAAAAATTGCTTCAGAAACCATTTGGGTTTACGCGCCACTAGCCCATCGAATGGGATTGTATAATATTAAGACGGAGCTAGAAGACTTATCCATGAAGTATTTGGAAGCAGATACGTATAAGGAAATTGCAAAGAAATTAGCTGAAACCAAAAGAGAGCGAACCAAATACATCAACGAATTCATTCGACCCTTAAAAGAAAAATTAACGCAGGCCGATTTTAATTTTGAAATTTATGGAAGACCCAAAAGCATTCACTCTATTTGGAATAAAATAAAAAAGAAAGGGGTAAGCTTTGAGGAAGTATATGACTTATTTGCCATTAGAGTGATTTTGGATTCTCCTATTGAAAAAGAAAAAGAAGATTGTTGGAAAGTATACTCATTAGTAACCGACGAATACTTGCCTTCGCCCGAAAGACTTAGGGATTGGTTGAGCAATCCAAAAAGCAATGGATATGAAGCTTTGCATACCACCGTGATGGGACCACAGGGAAAATGGGTGGAATTGCAAATTCGAACCAAGCGAATGAATGAAATTGCAGAGAAGGGTTTGGCTGCCCACTTCAAATACAAAGAAGGTTCCCAAAGTGAGGACAGATTTGACCAATGGTTTATGCAAATTAGAGAAGCACTGGGGAATCAAGACGAGGGCGGTATTGACTTTTTGCAAGACTTTAAAACCTCTTTTTTAGCGGAAGAAATTTATGTGTATACGCCTAAGGGAGAGGTGAAAATGTTACCTACCAATAGTTCCGCATTGGACTTTGCCTTTTACATACACACCGCCATTGGATCCAAATGTATTGGTGCAAAAGTGAACCACAAGTTGGTTCCTATCAGTCATAAACTTAGAAGTGGGGATCAAATTGAAATTATTACCAGCAATAAGCAAAAGCCTTCTGAGGATTGGTTAAACAGCGTAGTGACTGCGAAAGCCAAAAATAGTATTAAAGATGCCTTAAGAGAAGAAAAGAAAATTATTGCAGAGGAAGGAAAATATACATTACAACGCAAATTGGAAGGTATTGGTGCGGTATACAATCCATACAATATTGACCAAGTAATGAACTACTATAAACTCCATAGCCATTTGGATTTATTGTACCGTATTGCCACAAAGTCCATTGACCTCAAAGAACTTAAATTGTTTCAGGTTTTGGGTGATAAAATTGAAGCCCCTAAACCAGTCATGGCCCCATTGGAGCACAATGCAGACCTATCTATCCATAAACAATTACCCAAGAAAGATTCTGAACTTATTATTTTTGGACAATCCAGCGATCAGATACAGTACAGTTTGGCAAAGTGTTGCAATCCCATTCCTGGGGATGATGTTTTTGGTTTTGTGAGTACAGGTAAAGGGTTAATCATACATAGAACTACCTGCCCCAACGCTACCCAGCTATTAGCAAATTATGGTCATAGAGTCGTAAAAACGAAATGGGCGAAAAATAAAGAAATCTCTTTCCTAACAGGGCTTAGTATTATTGGACTAGACGATGTAGGCATTGTGAATAAAATTACCAATATTATAAGTGGGGAATTAAAAATTAATATAGCGGCTTTAACTATTGAGTCCATGGAAGGTATGTTTGAAGGTACCATTAAGGTATATGTTCATGACAAAGAAGAACTAGAGCTACTGGTAGAAAAAATCAAGTCTTTGCATGGAATTGAACAAGTTAACAGATTCGATACAGAGACTGTGTAAAAGTTCCCCAAAATGTGGGTCTAATTTTATTGGATAAATAGGTAATCCTATTTTCTAGACTTATTTTTGTGTCCTCAAA
>JACCDH010020612.1_pt1 | contig 10367 bp, 9 predicted proteins | sample 7442481 | NCBI WGS metagenome assembly JACCDH01 (sample SAMN15323433, study PRJNA562643) | freshwater metagenome | isolation source: river surface water | place: USA:Blue River Watershed | collected 2017-08-15
CTGGGGAATCTAAGAATATCACTATCGAAGCGATTGCGTCAAATGCAGGATTTGCTTCTAGGTCTAAATTTATTGACGCTTTTAAAGAGCGAAAGGGCGTTACCCCTTCCGCTTTTATAAAATCTATGGCTGCTAAAGAAGCTTAACGAGCCATCAAACCTAATTGTCTAAAGAATTCAAGGTTATCCATAAAATCTTGCTCTTCTGTGATTTTGCCATTTACAATTGTAGCAATAGTACAGCCAATCACATCTACCTCTTTATTTGTGGCAGGTATGCCAAAGAAGTTGCCTGTATGCTTTCCTTTGAAATTCCAGTATTTTACCACTTTGTTCCCCTGAGCTATAGATTCTTTCACGGTAAACTGACGGTTAGAGAAACCACTGATATAGTTTGCATAATAAGCAATGCAATTGGCCTTGCCCATAGTCGCAGGACTAGTGTGTAGCATCGCGTTTTCTGCATAAGCTGTATCTAGAACATTAATACGACCTTCGTTAATAACGACATCCCAAACACGATTGTATTCTTTCATGTTTTTAGTAGCAGCGTCTAATTTTTGCGCTTGGCTATTCAATGCGGTACATAAAAGTACAATTGACATCAAAAAAAAGTGGGTTGATTTTTTCATAATATAAATTTTTATTGGTGAAAATAAATTGAAATATAGATGGTTAATAATGTGAGTCCCTTTAATTTGTTCCGATTTGTCTTTTTGGAACATATAAATACTCTACATGTTGTTTTTAACCTTTGGCTTCTTTTGCAGCAGCCCTTGCACTTAGGCCATTCATGCCATATTTTAAAATAAAAGGAATTAGTACAGGTATTAGCCTGCCAATCGTTGGTTCATTTAGGCTAATTAAGAAAGAAATTACAAAAAGAATAGGCACCACTAAAGTGAAGTAAAACCCTAATAATATACGTTCTCTTGATATAATATGTGTAAGAATATTATGCTTAGGATTACTAACATAAAACCAAAGCAGGGCATTCATAATAGCGGTAAAACAAATATTTGCAACGTAAATGCCATAAGGAATATGTAAATGAGCTTCAGAAGCATACTCGCCAAGCAATCCAGAAGTAAATGGCAGTAATACAACAGAAAATAAAAACATTAAATTCAGCCAGATCAATCTTGTGGTATACTTTTCTACGTAGCCGAAAATTCTATGATGTACTGACCAGTAATACCCAACAATTGAAAAGCTTATAAGAAAACCGAGTAATTGCAAGCCCATATGTGATAATTTATTCCAAAGTAAAATATCAGTTGGGTGTTCAAGTACAGGTACTTTAAATTCTATAACCAAAAGGGTGATTGCAATAGCAAAAACACCATCTGTAAAAAATGATATTCTATCTAATTGAAAATGTAATTTTTTTTCATTATGTCCTACTTCTGCCATTGGTTTTTGTTTTTAATTGTGATTTAATAGATTCTAAAACCTTGAATTTTAATTTATTTCTTTTGTTATTAGATGTTTTTGTAAAGTATACATGGTTTGTTAAAAAACTATCCTGTATTTTTAGCCATTCCTTATTATTTAAATTTTTAGTAAGTAAAAGCTCTTGTAATAAGAGTTGACTTTTTTCTGTGTAATCTGGTCTGCCTAAATAATCTAAATCTGCATCACATAATATTTGTTCGTTTATGTTTTTTGGTGTTTGTGGGATTTTAGTCGCTAGAATCATTCCATTAATTTTCTGAATCTTTTGTATCGGAAATTCTAATGACTTCAATAAAGCTGTAGCATACTCCGCACCCCTTTCCTCATGTCTTTTTGGTTCCCATATATATCCAATATCATGAAGCCATGCAGCTAATTTTAAATCGTCTATATCAACTTTTTTTACTTTTTCATTTATTGCGATTCTTTCAACTTGCTCAACCACGTCTTTAACATGAGTGATAGAATGATACACATATTCTTTTGGTAGGTATTCAGTCAAAAATTGCTCAATCATGGTATATGCAGCTTGATAATTAAATGATGGTCTGAAATACTGTACCTGCATAATTTGTATAGGCTTTTCCTTACCTTTTACCTTTATGGGATTTAATTTAATTGCTTTGAGTTTTTTGTCATGTTTGACATGTTTCCATACGGTATCTGCTACAATAATTTCATCTGATTTTGCTGCAGAACATAGTCTTGACGCTAGGTTCACCGCATCACCAATCACAGTAAAATTCATTTGTTGTCTAGACCCAATATTGCCACTAATGACTCTGCCTCTATTGATACCTATACCTATTTTGATAGGGCATTTAGAATGCATGATTCTTTGTTGATTGAACTCAATCAATTTTTCCTGCATTTCTATGGCGGTGTAAACAGCATTTTCTGTATCATTACCTGTAGCATTAGGAACACCGTAATTAACCATTAGTGCATCTCCAATTATTTTATCTAAAGTGCCATTGTACTTGAAAATAATTTCAATCATTAAGTTAAAGTACTCGTTAAGTGTTTCGACAACTTCATTGGGATGCATTGTCTCGGACATAGAAGTGAATCCCCTAATATCTGAAAATAAAATGGTTGCCTCCTGTTCTTGACCTCCCAAGGTTAACATTTCATCATTCTCTAGAATTTGATCCACAATTTGCTTTGAAACATACTTTTTAAAAGTAGACTTGAGCTTATCTAAATTGGATAAGTCTTCCATAGCAATTACAGTCCCAATTTGCTCGTTTAAATCGTTGATCAAAGGGGATGCAGAAATATTAATCGCTGTCGATTTGTTATTGCACTTAAGTAAAACTTGTGTTTCTGTTACAGTTGTTAGTGCTTCTTCGCATTTTGAAATCAACTCATTGATTAAGTCGTTTGATTCAAAAACATAGTCGTAATGATTGCCGATAATGGTTGTTCTATCCAAATTAATAATAGCAGCTGCAGCTCTATTGACATGATTGATTTCTCCCATTAAGTTCGTAGTAAATACACCTGTTACAATAGATTGCATAACGTTATCATTGAACGTCTTAGCTTCTTTAATGCTTTCAATTAATTTTATATTATTATAAGCAACTCCAGCTTGTGTTGCAATCGCTGAAAGCATATTCGTATCTGATGTATCAAATCCAGAGATGCCAGTTCTTGACTCTTTATCAAATAAAATGATCACTCCTGCCAAATCTTTCTTGTCAATTAAAGGTGCAATCAATCCATGTAAACATTTTGTTTTACTTAGAAAAGGATCATTCGCTATTTCAACATGAATTGCTTTTTTGTTTTGACTTACTTCATTAAAAAAGCCACGTTTTTTATTAAAAATGATTCCTTTCAAAGCATCCACATCGATGTTAAATTCAGCCTCAATTTGAAAAAGGTCAGAATTCTCGTTTTGCATTAGAATCATACCAGAGGAAGCATTCAAAACGGCACAAGATTTAATCAAAATTTCCTGCAATAAAATAGTTACATTTTCAAATGAACTCAATTCATTTGTTATGTCCAATAAAGTCTCTAGCTCTAGGTACTTTAATTGCAGCTCATTTACATTAAATTGCTTCGACATTATAATCCGTTAATGGCTTGTTCTTCGGTTTCAAAAACAGTAGAGTACTTGGTTAGTCCCATGATATTAAATGTCTTAGAAACGATAGGTGCTAAATTGTAATAGCCAATTTTGCCATCTACTTCTTGTAATTTCTCAATGATTTCAATTAAAATAGAAACACCAATACTATTTACCACTTTGGTTCCCGCCATATTGATCAAAAATTTGTTTTGACCTGCTTCAATTTTTTCATAACAAATTGCAGAAATGGCTTCACCGCCATCATTGTTTAAATAACCGTTGGTTTCTATAATTACTATTTCGTTTGCTTCTTTTGTACTTTTTATAAATGCATTCATTTCAATTCAGTTTTAGTGTTTGATGTTCTTTGTCATAGTTACGGTTGTACCCTCATTATTGGATTCAAATTCAACCGAATCCATTAATTCTTGAATGAGTTGTAAGCCCCATCCTCTTTTTCGTTCTTCTTTTCCAACTTTATTTTCAATTTTCGGAATTTCAACTTTAGTCTTATCAAAACCGATGCCTTGATCAATTACTTTAACAACTAAAGAATCTTCTTCAATTAAAAAATGAATGAACACATTGTTGTCGGATTTTGAATGTTCAAAAGCATTAATACATGCCTCGATCAAGGCCATGCTAATTTCTGCACCCTGGTCTTCAGTTAAATCCATATGCCTAGCAATCACTTCGGCGGTTTGTGTTGCGATTAACTCCATATTAGGTAGTATTGGCAACTTGAGTTCTACACTTGGTTTTTTCATATTTTTTTTTATATGTGTTTAATAATAACAATGGTTATATCATCCGGATTATGTCTTCCAGACAACCATTGATCTGCCTCCTTCATTAAAACTGCTGTAATTTCATCTGCAGTTTGAGTATGGTTATTTTGTAAGATGGATTGTATTCTTGGATAATCAAATAAATCTCCAGTCAAATCTGGCGCTTCCGCAAGTCCGTCTGATATAATAGCTAAAACATCTCCTTTTTTAAACGTCGTGATAATTTGATCAAAATGCACTTCATTAAAGCTTCCTAATGGTATTCCAGAAATCATGATTTCATCGGTTACATTATTTTCCGCTCGATAAATAAAATAAGGAGGCATGCCCGCTGAACTTAATGTCAACACTTCCCCTTTTAAATGTGCAATGTTTAAACTCATTCTTAAAATACCTAGATCTACTTTTTTAACCACTTTATTCAATGCCCTTAACATTGCCTTGGGTTCCATTTCAGGCAATCCAATAATTCCAGCTTTTGTGATTGAAACCAGCATGCCAGAAGGTGTACCATGCCCTGTGGCGTCACCACAAATTGCATACAAAGAACCATCATCTTGTAAAAAGAAATCATAATAATCTCCTCCCACTTCTGTAGATGTTCTTAAATAGGTAGCAATATCTAAATTGGGAACTACAGGTAAAGATTTTGGTAATAATCTTTCTTGTAAATCCTTTGCTTCAGCTAATTCGTTGTTTTTTCTTTCGTCTTCTAGTTTCTTTATTTGCTGTCTTTCTCTATATTTTGAAAAGGCATAGATAAATCCAATAGAAGCTGTGAAATATAAAATATAGGCCCACCATGTTCTCCAAATTGGAGGATAAATTTTAATGACTAAAGCAGCACCTTCTTCATTCCAGATGCCATCACTATTCGCAGCTTTCACCCTAAAAGTATAAGTTCCTTCACTTAAATTGGTGTAGGAAGCAAACCTTCTTGTGCCAGCTTGAATCCAATCTTCGTCATACCCTTCCATTTTATATGCATACTTATTTTTTAAGGCGTCTCTAAAATTAAATGCTATAAATTCAAAAGAAAGATTATTGTTTTTATAGTCAACTTCAATGGTAGTAGGATACTTAGAAGACTCAATATAAATAGCAGTATCTTTAGTAGAAAATTTTTGAATAATAACGGCAGGTGGAGTGGTATTTTCTTTAATAAGCTCAGGTTGAAAATAATTTAAACCAGCTACGCCGTTGAAAAATATTTCACCAGAAGGTGTTTGATAAGAGCTATTTGAATTGAATTCGTAATCCTGAACGCCTTCTGCTGGACCAAATGACCTGAATTTATTGGTATAGGGATTGTATCTAATCAATCCGAAATTAGATGATACCCAAATAATTTTATTCTTGTCTGCATATAAGTCATATAAAAATAAATTAGGAATGCCATCTTGTAAGGTTAGATAAGTTTTGGTTTGTTTTTCAAAATCAATTTTAATCAATCCTTTACCATAACTCGCATAAAAAGCCATCTTATCATCAATAACTGTTAAGGTTGGACTTGAAAAAAGATCAACACTTGGATCTACGCTTATATTTTTTGTAATCCTTTTTACTATCCTCGTTTTGTCATTGAACAAAGAGATGCCATCTAAATTTGCTACGTAAAATTCATTCGTTGACTTTTTTTGAATGGCTGTAATACCTTTTTCTAGTCCTTTAGGTAAATCGTAAAATTTAAAAATAAAATTTCCATTGGAATCAGATAAAACAATAGGTCTATCTCCACCAAGGATGATTGAATGGTTGAGGTCCATAAAATGCGTTCCATTTACCAAGATAGAAGAGGTAGGTAGAATTTCATTCATCATACCAACTTTAACAAACTGGTCTTGATTAAATGCCTTTCTATAAATGGCTAAATCATTAGTTCTTGCTCCAGAAAAAGCGTAGATATTTCCTTTAAAGTCTTCTACTATTTTCCACGACCTTAAAGTTGTTCCATTCGCATTTTTTAAATATGATTTTTTTGTTTTCTTCACTCTATCGACGGCTAAAATACCACCACCTGATTCATATTCGCCTAACCAAATAATCCCTTTGCTATCAACAGTCATGCCCCAAGTTGAACTAATTCCTAAATTAAAATCACTTGGATAGGTTTTATTCATCAAGTTAAAAATTCTTTTATTTGGGTCATATTTTAACAAACCAGAGATGGCAGAACCAATCCAGATATTGTTATCCTTATCTTCCAAAATATCGGCATAGTTAGATTCGTTGATGCCATTGTCTTTTGCATTTTCTTTATTTAAATGAACAACTTTATTATTTGTTAAATTGACTATGTCGATACCAGCTCCTGTAATCGTAAGCCATAAATAATTATATTTTTTACTATAATGTATCCCACTTACTTTGCCCATTGCAATTGAATTTTCATCCCCAATTTTATGAACAAATTTTTGTAATGATTTGGTTTCTGTGTTATAGATAAATGCGCCAAATTTTGTTGCCACATACAAAGTTGGTCCTACTATTTTTAAATCTAATGGAGTAGCCAGGAGCATCGAATCTGTATCACTAAAAATTTTAGTAAATTTATTATTCTTAGTATCAAAATATTGCACGCCCATATCTGTAGCTACTACAAGTTTATCTTTACCAATTCCTTTTACAAATGGAACCACTTCTTGATTTCCGTGTTTTTTAGGATTTTCTGGATGAACTAAGTATTGACTATATTTTTTAGTTGCTACATCATAAGAAATTAGTCCTGTAAATATGCTACCTAACCAAATTTTGTTCGTATTTGAATCTATATAGATAGCTCTTGGAGCACCATAAAAAAACGGTAGCGATTTGTCTGTTTTCAATAAAGAATCCCTGACAGGCATATCAAAATTGGTCCATTTATCTGTTTTTCTATTTAAGAATGAAAAATGGCCATAATGATCCACAGTCCATATATTACCAGCTTTGTCTTCAATAATATCAAATACCCAGCCAGAAGACCTGGAGTCCTTGTTTTTTGAATCATTGGCGTATTGTTTAAAATTATAGCCATCAAAGCGATCTACCCCAGCCTGAGTACCCACCCATACATAACCTACTCTGTCCTGATAAATACTCAATGGCGATGATTGAGACATCCCTTCTTTGATCAAATAGGTGTCAAATAAAAAATCGGATATCTTTTGTCCCTTGGAGTTTGTGGTTGTAAAAAGAGTGATCGCTAAAAGCGTTAGAAATGGGAAACGCTTTTTAAACAAAAATGGCAAAAATTTCATGGAGTTAGTTTTAGTAAATACACCTTATTAAGGATGGTCAATTTACTTCTAGGAACACCAAAATGATGGACTGATGTTATTCAAAATGTTCCAAATTACTAATTAGGAACATATTTGGAATATTTCACCCTCATTAGATATAAGTTTTAGGTCAAAAATGTATAATAGGCTTATTTTAACCTAACAAAATACTCCAGTTCAAATTTGCAAAATTTGCTACTTTTATCAAAACCTATAAATGTATCCATTATATCAAATACGCATTATGAAACAAATTGGACAACTTATTGGATACATTTTATTTTTTACCATAACTGGCTTTGGGCAAACAAGCAATAGCTCCAATCCAAATCAAGGATTTAAAGTCATACCTCTTGGTGTAAAAGGTGGGCTAGACGAATCGAATCTTTCGGCTTATTTAGTGGCTGCCAATGGAAACGATCAGTTTATATGCTTGGATGCAGGCACTATTTACAAAGGACTAGAAATGGCAATGGATAAAAAATTATTCAATGAGTCTAATCCAAGTATCGTACAACAAAAGCATATCAATAGCTATTTTATTTCTCATGCACACTTAGACCACACTGCTGGCTTGATTATGAACTCCCCCAATGATGTATCCAAAAAATTATACGGATTGCCTTCCGTATTAGAGGTATTTAAAAAAAATTATTTCACTTGGTCTGCATGGGCCAATTTTGGCAATGAAGGCGAGGTGCCTGTGTTAAAAAAATACACTTATACCCCCTTAGTAGCAAAACAAGAATTTGAAGTGGAGGGAACTGGTTTATTTGTAACACCTTTTATATTAAGTCATGTGAACCCCTACGAGAGTACTGCATTTTTAGTGCGTAATCAATCCAGCTATTTACTTTATTTAGGAGATACTGGCGCAGACAGTGTTGAGCAAAGTACTCAATTGCTAGCATTATGGAAAACTATTGCGCCGTTGATTAGTAAAGGTCAACTCAAAGCGATCTTTATAGAAGTTTCTTTTGACAATAGTGTTCCTGCAAAATCTTTATACGGACATTTAAACCCGGCATTGTTAATGCATGAATTAGAAAAGTTAAATAATTTAGCGAGTGGTAATTTGCATAAAACACCCATTTATATTACCCATTTAAAACCATGTACAGATTGTGAAAAAAATATTCAAGCACAAATACAAATGTCCAATCAAATGGGGTTGAAAATACATTACCCTTCACAAGCAACTAAGATAGATTTGTATTAATTTATCAATACCTTTACAGTTAAATTTAAATGAAATAAAATGTCAACTAAAATTACAGTCAACAACAATGGTTCTTTAAAGATAGAAGGTGAGTTTACAATCGTAGATAGAGAAGGCAATACCTATGATTTAGGTGGCAGAAATGTATTAGGTCTTTGCAGATGTGGCTTAAGTAAGAACAAGCCTTTCTGTGATGGTGCACACAATGGCCAATTTGAACATCAAGCAACCGCATTTGCTTTGCCTCCGAAAAAAGTTTAATTCAACAATAAAAAAAGGGCCTACAATTTAGGCCTTTTTTTATTGCTATTTTTAAACGCCACTTTTCAAGACGGCAACCACTTTTTCCATTTCTGCTACAGTACCTATACTAATTCTAAGCCAAGTACTATTTTGTTCAAATGGTCTAGCGCCCATAATATTATTAGCTAATAATAAAGCAGGTATATCTTTTTTGTAAGTCGCTGTATCAAAATAGACAAAGCTGGTAAAGGATTTGATGTGTTTAATGCCTAAATCGTCAAATCCTTTATATAAAATATCTTTTGCTTTGATATTTTCGGATTTGCAATAAGCAACAAAAGCTTTGTCTTTGATAGCTGCCAAAGCGCCTTGCATCGATACAGCAGAAGGACCCGCATTTGCCCAAGCCTGAAATTCATTCAATTGTTTAATGGTACTAGGATGCGCCAATACATAGCCTACCCTGGCTCCTGCCATCCCAAAAGTTTTTGAAAAGGTTTTTGCTATAACAAGATTAGGATATGTATCAATTAAATGAGCCATAGATGGCGTGTCATAATAATCGGTATAAGCTTCGTCTACTAAAACAATTGTATTACTGGCTACTTTTTTAATAAAGTTTTCTAATGCACTGGTTGGAGTCACCGTGCCTGTTGGATTATTTGGATTGCAAAAATACACCATCTTGGTTTGCTCATCCATTGCTTGCAGTAGACCATTTAAATCATTATGTTTTGTGTCAGTTAACGGCACCAACTTTGTAGGTAACCCCATTCTTCTTGCCGCAGGCATCCATAATTTAAAAGTGGGTTCCGAAGCCACCACATTTCCTTTTTGATAGGCAGCCCACAATGAAACGATACCTAGTAATTCTGATGAGCCTGCGCCTAATGCCACATGATCTTTTGTATGCCCCGTCATTTTACCAATCTCCGTTTTTAAAGTGGCATTCATATCCCACTGATATCGATTAGATATACTTACCGCATCCATCATGGCTTGTTTCGCTAATGTAGAAGGTCCATGCGGGTTTTCATTGGAACCCAAACGAATCATGTTGTTTTGCAATAAAGTAGCATTTAGTCCAATCGACTTCGAAAAAACTGTTGTTTCCTTAGCAAACAAGTCACGAGAAAATGAAAAAGCAGCAATTGCAAAAGCAGATTGTTTTAAGAGTTGTCTACGTTCCATACATGTTATTTGTGGTTACTTAAAGTTAAGAATTTAATTCACAAAAGATAACCCATTTAGCTATTTTAAATCCTTAGCTTTACGCTTCAAAACAAATCCATGCTGTATAAAATACTAACTGTTGCAGGACTA
>JACCDH010241785.1_pt1 | contig 10367 bp, 10 predicted proteins | sample 7442481 | NCBI WGS metagenome assembly JACCDH01 (sample SAMN15323433, study PRJNA562643) | freshwater metagenome | isolation source: river surface water | place: USA:Blue River Watershed | collected 2017-08-15
AAGGTGGTGACGGTGCTCAGCGACCCGGTCATCGAAGGGCTGCTCAACAACAACGCGCGCTATCGCAACACCGTGCTCTCGCACAAGCTGGCCGCCAAGTACATTGCGCAGATTGCGTTCCAGAAAACGCTCGACAAGTTCTTCCAGGCACTGGTGGAACCGCACGGCGTGGAATTTCACCTGATGAAGGTGGGCGAGGATCTGCCCGCCGAGCTGCTGGCCGAGCCGCAGCGTCTGCGGGCAGCACTGGCCCGGCGCCGCATCACCTTCGTGGGCAGTGTGAGTGCGCAGCGCGATGTGAGCTTCGGCACGCTGGGGCTGGAGCAGGCCGCGCAGCTGCTGGTGTTGTCGGATGGGGCGGGGTGAGGGGGCTCAGGCTTGGGGCATGTCCGTTGCGTAGTCCTCTCTGGAGAGTATCCCGAGCTTGATGGCGTTCGTTGTCATGGTAACTCCCTGGTGTTCCATTGAGGAGTTGCTGGGGGGATCACCCAGGCACAGGCGTCACGGGCAATGTCACAGCCGGTGCTTCCGTGCCAATGCGTTCCGCCATCTCAGCCTGCCTGAGTCCGGCAGACTGTCTCGCACGCAGCATTTCACGCAGTAGCGCGAACTCCGGCGCCATTTCATCGAAAGCAGCCTGCACTCGAGGAATTGCGAGAGCTTGCTCTCTGATTTCGCTGTGCTTCAATCTTCACCTCCGGATGAGACGAGTTATGCCTGGGCGTTCTTCAAGACGAAAGTGGGCCGCAGCGCATTCAGCAGATCGAAGGCGCTGATGCAGGGCACATCGAATTGCTTGCAGATATTGGGAATCTTCACCTTTCGAGTGGCCGGCGACACGGTGGCTTCATTGGTGACGACACTGGCCCCCAGCACCTTGGCCTTGGCGATCAGCCAGGGGTCGCCCTTCGTCAGGAAGAAGTCTCTCGGAGCAGCATCGAAATTCTGTGACATCACGAAGTTCGCGATCTCTGCATACACTGACTGTGTCGCCCCATCATCGTGAGACAGGAAGTGCAAGGGCCGCGCCTGCGCCCACACAGCCAACTCGTCATTCCCCGACTGAATCTCTCTGCCTATGAACTCAATGCTGCAGACCTCGCCCGCAGCGAAGCTATTGTCCAACCAGTCCCAGTACGCCGGGCAGAAGCCCATGCCGTAATACTGATTCTTCGCCTGAATATAGGTGTTGGAATCGAGCAAGTACTTCACAGCCGCACCTCTTCCGCAAATCGTCGCAACTTGGCAGGATTGATCCCCAGCAGTTCCCCGGCTTCCCGCAGCGCCAGATGACCATTGAAGGCCTGCGACAGCACCGCGCGTGAGAAGGGTTTGCTCAACTGAGCATTCCTGGTTCGGTGATAGTCAGGGCCCCGCTTGCCGTTGCTGCTTCTGCGCTCCCAAAGGGCCCTCTGTCGGGCTACATACTGCCGATACTGCTCGCCCGTGATTAAGCCGAGCGTCATCGCGCGGCGAGCGAGTGTCCAGGTGCTGACGTGGAAGTGAGCTTCCAGTGTGGGCAGATTCTCCGTCCACTCCGGCAAGTCCTGCCAGTGGTGACGGAACTCCTGCTCTGGCACCAGAAACTCCGCCGCCACCGCATTGCAAACGGTCTCGCTTCGATGTGCGGAGGATTCCTCGCCATCGGAGATTCCGGACACGCCTGTCCAGATGTGGCAAAGCTCATGAATCAGCGTGAAGAGTCGCGCGCCCGGCGCATCGGCATGGTTCACGAAGATCACCGGCGCCATGTCATCCGCGATCGCGAATCCCCGAAATTCATCCACGCGCAGAGGCCGCGTGTGATGCCCGAGACTGGCCTCGCGCATGACCAGCACGCCAACTCTTTCGATGCGAGAAATCAGATCCCGGTAATAATCGTCCCACGCTCCGCGCACGGGATGCGCCGGCACATCCAGCATGCGGCGCATATCATTCAACAGATCATGCACCGGCATATCGATGCTCATGCGCCGGACCACGGGGCTGGGCCCGACCAGTTCGTTCTGGAGATGGTCCTTGTACCACTGCTGGCGATAGAGGGTGAGCTTGATCAGGTCGAGCAGCTCGGCGCTGGGCCGTCTGACTCCGCGATTCTCGAGCGTGCGCAAGTCCGGAATGGGCAGTTCTTCCAGCGGCGGCTCGCGAAGAAACAAGTAACCGAATGGCACATGCGCCTTGCTCGCGAACACCTGCGCCTGCTTGAAACTCAACGCCGCTTCGCCGTTTTCCCAACCCTGCAGTCGATCGGCGTCGACGTGACAGCGACGCGCAAATTCAGGCAAAGAAACGCCTGAGCGCTCTCGCGCCCAAGTCAGCATGCGGTGATTGATGAGGGCTGTTGGCATGGCGGTGCTCGGGGTTTGACTTGAGTATAGTCAATTCGACGGGGAAGAACCCATGTTCATTGCGTCCGATTTAACGATTTCATAGCGCAACTCCACCATGCCCACGCCCATCTGCCTCACGCTGCGCAGTTGCAGCGTGGGGCTCAGCACCTGTCGCGGAAACAGCGGCCGGCCCTTGCCCAGCGTGACCGAGCCCACCTGCACGATGAGTTCGCCCAGCAAGCCGGCGTCATGGAACTGGCCGGCCAGTTCGCCACCGCCGACGATCCAGAGGTTGCGGCCATTGGCAGCTTCACGCATGGCCGCGTGCACCTCTCGCACATCGCCGCTGACAAAGTGCAGGGCTGCGCCGTCAATGCGGGGCAGCGCACGATGCGTGAAGATCCACGCGGGCTGCGTGTAGGGCCAGGGCGAGCCTGTCTCACGCGCCACCAGGTCGGCATGCCGCAGCATCCATTCGTACGTCGTCGCCCCCATGGCCAGCGCGCCCACCTCGGCGATGAACTCCGGGTAGCTGGAATTGTTGAAGTCTCCCAGCGGAAAGAGCCACTCCAGCGAGTCGTCTTCCGTCGCGATGAAGCCGTCGAGGCTGGTGGCGGTGTAGTACTGGGTTTTCATGGGGTTTCTCGGGAGGGGGCGTTCGCCACCGACTTAACCTTGACGAGTAATGTCTCACTGACCTGCCGGTTCGCACCGAATGCGAGTCATTGTCTGACGACGACCAGTCACGTCCGTCAAGGTTCTACGATCTTCGGATAGCCGGAATTGTTTGGTTTCGACCCATGTCTGCCCCTCACCAGAAAGCTCAAGAATCAACGCGAGCTCCAATGCGCCGGCGGTCGCGACACTGAGAATGGGGCCATGGCTTTCGTAGAACGCAATCCGCCTTTCAGAAATGACGAGCTTCGATTCCGTCGACGTAGAGGCGCACTGCGCGGCATTGGCAGCCCACGTGCCGAGAAATTGATCCGGCACAACGTCATGCATCTCGGCTGCATTCGAGGGGATAGCCAACAGGGCGGCAATGATTGCTATGCAACGCATGACATTGATTCCCAGCCACGGCGATTCATGGCCCTTCCGAACAGAATCACGCAAATCATTCGCACGCATGGGAGCAACCAAAATCTGTCGCCGGTGCAGTACGAAAAGAAATAGTTTATGAAGCTTCAGAGTGTCTAGAGAACTAGGGGCGATTCAGAATGCTTCACTGATCTCTCCCGCACCTAACGCCTTTCTTCAGCGGCCAAAGCGTGCTGGCGTGACTTTTGCGCCGTTTGCAAAAGGCATGACAGCATGATTTGGTCCGACTGTAAGAATTTGTTAGGTCATGCTCCAGGCAGACCGAGATAGGTAGCTACGGCTTTGGCTATGCCAGCCGCAGTGACTTCAAATCCTACGCCAGCCGCCCCACGCATTGCTTTAGCAGCCAAGCGACCGACCCAGGTGCTAGCGGCATTGGTTTTGTCCTCAATTTTCCCGGATGCAGCGGCCTTGTTGAGGTCGGCCTCCATCCCTTCGAGCTCTTCTGGTTTTAAGCCCGTCTCAACCAAGAACTTGGCCAGCGAATTCCAGTCACCTGTCTTTACGACCGCAGCCTGTGAAAAGTTTTCTCCTGAATTTGAGAGATTCCCGACATTGCCGGTTATGTTTGTGTTGAATATTTGCGTCATCTTTTCGTTGCTCAATGGGGGTTGGCTTCCAATTGGTGTATCTCCTGCGTCTGGTGCTTCACGCTCTAAATCAATTGTGTATCCCAGAATACGAGTCTTCACGGAATCCATGAGACGAACTACAGCACCAATGGGAATTTCCTTCCAAGCCGCTACACATTGCATATCTGGAGTGAGCTTCGAGGCATGATGCACGGCCAACCCAATTGGCCATGGCTCTTGGATACTCCCATCCCCGCCTCCTTCAAGAAGGGCAGTATAAGCACTAATGCTACTACCCATGTAAGCGAAGCGATAACGCTGTTGTAAGTCTTCCGGAAGAATAGATACAGCAATTTGCAGTCGATTGGCTCTGGAAAACGAGCCAATGAATGTTCCATACGAATCAACAGCTATGACTCGATAATCGGGCAAGAATTCGACATCTGGATATCCGTTGAGCTCACGATCCACCCACTCCGCAAATTGTTGATGGGATATGCGTGCAGCAAGAAGCTTGCACATCCTTAACAAGGTCGGAACATCCGTTGTCTGAGAGATAGCCGCAGCTTGAATATCGTGGATAAGGGACATGATTGACCTACCGCTGGAGCTAAGCCGCCGCGCGTAGCGCGGTCGGCTTGAACGACTTGTTAGAAAAATTTAGTCTACATTAACTATTAAAATTCCAATCAAAAGAGTTCATTACGTCTATGAACTTAACACCTTGATCCGATATCTCATATTCAAGGTCATTTTTACCCATAAGGGAGTCTGATGTGAAGCTGTAAAACCCGATGAATTGCAGTCTCTGACACAACCCCGCTTCGCTTTGCGGTGATATATCACCGCCATCAACGCAGTGCTTTTGCAGGTCTCGAGTTGAAGCCATAGAAATTGCATAGATAAAATATTCAAATTCATCTATTGAAATGTAGCTTTCAACTAGCTTTTTGAACAAGTGCCCAATCAAATTACATTTGATAGCTTCATTCTGAGAATCAATATGAAGCACTAGAGAGTCAGCAATCTGATCCGATTTATCTATATTTTTATTCGCCCAAATGCTCCATTTATCGAAAGACTTACGATCTACATCGGAGAATGACCGATAGAAACTGATCACCTTCTTGTAGAAAATTCTATCACTAATTGCAGTTTTAACATTATAAAGACCGACAAGATTGCTAAGGATTGGAATATCCTTCAACAACCCGTCACTTAGCATCTGATCCAATAGAACTTCTGAATTCTCAACAATTAAATCTTTGAATTTTTCTAGTTCCATTGGAGCCTCGATTTCTCGCCGAATTTTTCTAACGCCGCTGCCAACGTGCAAAGTGAAGCTGGCGCAGCCATTGCGTCAACAAAGGGTGTGACAGATTTACTTTGTCACTGTTGGGCGCCTTGTTAACTCTTGAATTACGCACTGGTGCCCTTCGACAAGGTCTTGCCAAGAACTTCAACGACAGGATTAATTGATTGTGATTCCTTGTCTTGAGATTCGTAGCCAGTTGGCCTGTTTATAAATGCCGCTTGCGCTGCCTGTAGAAGAATTGCCTCCTTAACCTGTTGGTCGGAGCTACCCTCAACAAACGCTCGGAATGTCATCAACGCATTTGCCCTATGCTTATTCAGTGTCTCGTTATGCTTGCTTGACCTGTAGTTTCTTGACGACCAGTAGATTCCAAAGAATAACGTGGATAGCAAAATTAGCTTGCTGAAAATGTATTGAATTGCCTCGCCAGCCGTACTTGGGACGTAGTCCAAACTTCTGACGTAAAGATATATCGACACGATCAAAGTAACTACTGCAAATACGATGGTCGATATGAGCCAACTTGATGCGGACTTTGAATGATTAGCTGAGTCCGTTAGAAATATTTGTGCGTTTGTAGCCACCCCGGCCTCTGCTGCTTGCTCCCTGACAGCGTCAAGGGCGCTTTCGGCGTCAGCCTTGTACTTCCGCAGCATCTCTGCGAAATCATCGGCTTCCTTTTTCATCGTCGAATGATAGCCCTTCGCTTCCCGTTCAATTTTGGCATAGTCAGTTGCTAGTGTTGCTGTAAATGCTAATGGAATAGTAAGGGGCTCCATTATGCCGTCGTATGCACTCTTAATGTCGTTGATCAGTGACTTGCAAACATCAGCAGGCGTGTTCTGATTCAACGTAAAGGACATAACCCTTTCGATAAACCCGTTCAAGCTATTTGCGCTATTGACAATCTGATTGATGTGGGAAATCGCTAACCGATCAATACTTCTTTGATTCAGTTGCTTAACAATGTCTAGCATTTCTTCGAAGTAGGGGACTGCATCAGAAAAATTAATGTCTCTTGAAAGATCTTCCGTTCTGGCCAATGAACTGGCCTTGATGTCTGACAGTCTTTCCAAAAGGTCTTTTGCTTCCTTTATTTTCTTTTTGCGATCTTCTGGGGTTGCCATGAGTCCTCCGTGGGTGCTTTAAGAGTTAACGCCCCTGGTAAGGCGCGAAAGTATGTTGGCGTGGCTATTGCGCCCATGGCAAAAGGCATGATGACATACTTTTGTCGCTCTTGACCGACTTGTTATGTTTCGATGGCACTCGATGAGCTAACCACGTCATCGCAAAAAATCTGATATTGGGTTCATTAGTGCCCTTACTAGCGTTCGTGCTTCTTCCGAGTCAATCAATGCTTTTCTTACAGCCTGCTCGTACATTGAGGGAGACCTGAAACCTAGAGCTTGCGAAATTGCGTTCAAGGCTGGCGTCTCTCTTATTGGATATCTAGACGTAATTTCCTCAAGGTTCCTTCCTCCAATCAGCTGATCAATTCGTTGATTTTCTATGTTTAGGATATCCGCCGACGAGATCGATATCTCGATATTCCCTTGTAGTATGTCCGCCCAGCTCGGAGCGTCTCGAAGAGCCTTGTCTCGAATAGCCTTCTCAGCTAAACGTGCTGCCAGCCTTGCTTTGTGATTGTTAACCGCAGCAAGAACCCCATCGAAATATTGAACTCTCGCATCGGCTGCATTTATGCCGTGAGTCTCGGATACACGAGCCAAAATAAGGTCAATTACATCAGGATGGTAGTAAATGGATTCGACGGAGTATTGAGCAATTGCAGCAATACCATGTTCGAGCAGTTGCGCGCATTCGTCGGCAGTGCGTTGGTCTCTATCTATGATTCCAAACGCAGATATCCAATGAGCGCCATTTGCTGCTCTTAAGCCACGCACAATTTTCTCGACCTCTACACAGCTACCAACTGCATGAATAGAGATGTCCTGGAAAACGAGTTGATACAACTGTATGTCCAAACTCGTAGATCTTCCTTCAATAAAAAGCATTTTCCTTCTAGACCCTAGCACGGCAGTTGCGGCGTGTTCGTCCATATCCTGGACTGCCTCAATCCTGTCCGCGAGCCACTGTTGCCGAGGAGTGTGGCTATAACTTCTAACTAGGAGCGCTGAGGCTTGCGCTTGATCAAGCGGCAAATACACATCATGTGTCGAGATTACAAAGGCACAATCTGGTCTGTACGCCAGCAACGTGCTAAGAAGCGGTGACACTATCGATCTGTGCAGATGCCTCTCTGGCTCATCTATTAGGATCAATGTTTCCGCTGGTGCCGTCAGTACATTTGCTGCAATCAGCAGTGCATTTCTCTCGCCATCAGATAGCTCGGCAATGCTGTAGTTGTCACATCCCTCTCTCACGGCTACAAGCCTGCTTCCCTCACTGGCTGCAACCTGAAAATTCAAATTGGCTATCTTTAGAATGTCGTTCAATTTCCCTAAGGGTGATTGTGCCGTCGCCAATTGCCTGACGGCATCCAAATCGCCTCTTCTTGCCGCTTCTGCGATTCGCCTCGACTCTACATTTTCTGAATCAATGATGTCGAAAATTATTGCTTGGGACCTTTGCGCAGCGAAGTCGTCCTTCCAACGCGACTGAGCTTGCCTATCGGTATTGGAGATGTGCTGCTCCGTTTGCTGGCGACCCATGGGGGTAATATCCACGGAGTCGGAATTGAACCAGACCTGACGGTGGGCCGTAATTCGCCGGTTTCTACCTCTGTTTTGGTTCGCAAACTGGTGCATCAATGTCGACTTTCCGGTCCCATTCGCGCCAACAATGAATAGGAAGCTGCCTGAAGAAATAGCTTGTGCCACCTCGCGCCCCTCAGGGCCTGGATAATTCAGAGTGAAATCAGACAATTTTTAACTTCCTTTTTGTTGGCTCGTCGCCTGCACAAATGGTTGGTGAGAAACATAACGCCCCTGATCTGGCGCGAAAGTATGTTGGCGTGGCTTTTGCGCCTTTTGCAAAAGGCATGACGACATACTTTTGTCGCTCAGGATCGGATTGTTAGGTTCAGTCCTTTCCATACCAGTCCGGGAGGTCTTGACCGCACTCTTGATGCACACGTAAAGCAAACTCATCCCTTGTTCTAATAGCATCTTCAATTTCGGAGATAGCTTCATCTGCCCTAAGAACAGTAATCCCCATCTTGTGCAATTGGGCTCTCGCACCAAGTATTCCGCCTGGCTGACTCTTCGATGCCCCGTCGTCGGTAATCAGGGGCATAAGATACTTTCCTGAATTAAACACTATTTCCACATCGTTCCGTTGGTTCTGATTGGCACAGCCGCCGGGGAAGATTGTGTTCGCAATTTCGCGCATTCGCTGGGCATCACTTTGGCCGTTGGATTCCGTATAGGAGAAAATGTGGCCCTGAGCTTTCTGTCTCCTCACGGGTGAATTCCCACTTGAAGCTTCATCCATCGCAATTTCAGACATTTCTATGTCGATCACTCCATTTTGCGCCCAGGCTTCAAGTCTATTCATTGCATCGTTTTTCTGACGCGCGTTTATCCGATTGGCGTCGATATGATACCGCTTGTAAATGTATCGAGAAGGCATCTCTATGGTCATGGCACTGGGGAACCTAACATTTGTATAGTGCGCCAACGCACTATCTCCCATTGGTTGGCCGGAAGCCTACACGCCAAACCCGCGAAACTCCAACCACTTGCCCCGATTGCAGCGTCCAACCGCCTTCCGCGTATCGTGCCAGCACGTATCCTCGAAATACCGCGTTTCCCCCTATCCACCGCACCGCACACGCAATGCCTTGATCCGCCAACCTAGCCCGCCTGCAAGTCCAGCCAACTCCATGGAGAATCCGATCCTTCAACTAAATCCTCACCCTCGTCAAATTCTCCACCCCGCCCGCCGTCACCAGCACATTGTCCTCGATGCGAATCCCGCCCAGCGGCGTCAGCTCATCCACCAATCCCCAATTGATGAACTTCCCACGCGCACTGCCGCGCTCCGGCTCCAGCAGCACCGGAATGAAATACAGGCCTGGCTCGATGGTGAACACCTGGCCGACGGCCGTGGAACGGGTGGTTCGCAATGAGGGGTATTCGGGCGGCGGGGTCTGCGTCTCGCCGCGCGCGTTCTTCAGGCGCCCGCCCACATCGTGCACCTGGATGCCGAGCAGATGCCCCACGCCGTGAGGCATGAACAGCGTGCTCACCTTGTGGGCCAGCAGTTCCTCGGCGCTGCCGTGGCAGAGGCCGGACTGCAGCAGGATGTCGGTGATGCCCTCGTGACAGGCCTCGTGGATGTCGGGGTAGGGGATGCCGGGTCGCACTCTTTCGATCAGGCCTTGCTGCAGCTCGTTCATGGCGTCGACGAGCGCGACGAAGCGCGGGTCGGTGTGGGGGCGTGTCCAGGTGCGGGTGATGTCGGAGCAGTAGCCGTGGGTCTTGCAGCCGGCGTCGATCAGCAGCACCTGGCTGTGTTCGCCGCTCTGCCGGCGCTTGTTCTGGTAATGCAGGATGGCGGCCTTCTCGTCGAGGGCGACGATATTGGTGTAGGGCGTCTCCTCGTCAAGAATGTGGCAGGCCTGCAGATAGGCCATGTGAATCGCGTACTCGCTGCCGCCGGCTTCGAAGGCGTGGCGCGCGGCGGTGTGGCCCTGCAGGGCCAGGCGGTTGGCGGCGCGGATGCAGGCCACTTCGTATTCGGATTTCACCGCGCGCTGGAAGTCGAGCCAGTGCAGCAGGGCGGAGGGGTTGTGGCTCTCGGGCGGCAGGCCGATGGCGGTGGCGAAGGGGGTGTTCTCGCCGAGGAAGGCGATGCGGGCCAGTGGCGGGATGTCCACGCCACTCAGGCCCTGCAGGGCATCGGCCACGCCCTGGCTGCGTTCCAGCGTGTGCACCTGCCACTGCGAGCGCACCCAGTCGTCGAGGTGGGCGGTCTGCTCGTACCAGAAGTCGCGCGGCACCACCTGGAAGTACACGGGTGTCTGGCCGGGCAGGATCAACAGCACCTGCTCGGGCTTGTTCACGGGCAGCCAGTGGCTGAAGTGGC
>JACCDH010785776.1_pt1 | contig 10366 bp, 9 predicted proteins | sample 7442481 | NCBI WGS metagenome assembly JACCDH01 (sample SAMN15323433, study PRJNA562643) | freshwater metagenome | isolation source: river surface water | place: USA:Blue River Watershed | collected 2017-08-15
CCGGCATCTTCCTCGTGATGAACTACAAGCCGGACGCCAATCTCGCGTTTGCGTCCGTCGAGTACATCATGCGGGAAGTCCCCTGGGGCTGGCTGGTGCGCTACATGCACTCCACCGGCGCGTCCGCGTTCTTCATCGTGGTCTATCTGCACATGACGCGTGCGCTGCTGTACGGTTCCTACCGCAAGCCGCGCGAGCTGATCTGGCTGTTCGGCGTCGGCATCTTCCTGTGCCTGATGGCAGAAGCCTTCTTCGGCTACCTGCTGCCCTGGGGTCAGATGTCCTACTGGGGCGCGCAGGTGATCGTCAACCTGTTCGGTGCGATCCCCTTCATCGGTCCCGATCTGTCGCTGTGGATCCGTGGTGACTATGTGGTGTCGGATGCGACGCTGAACCGCTTCTTCTCGTTCCACGTGATCGCGATTCCACTGGTGCTGCTCGGTCTGGTCGTCGCTCACCTGATCGCGCTGCATGAGGTCGGCTCGAACAATCCTGACGGCATCGAAGTCAAGGAAAACGTCGGCCCGGATGGTCATGGCGTGGATATGATTCCTTCGCACCCGTATTACTCGACCAAGGATATCTTTGGTGTCTCGGTCTTCCTGTTCATTTTCAGCGCCGTCATTTTCTTTGCGCCTGAGATGGGCGGGTACTTCCTCGAGTACAACAACTTCATCCCGGCCGATCCGCTGAAGACGCCGCCGCACATTGCGCCGGTCTGGTACTTCACGCCGTTCTACTCGATCCTTCGCGCGACCACCTCGCAGTTCATGTACGCGCTGATCCTGGGCGTGATCGGCTACGCAGCGCTGATCGTCTTCAAGACCCGTCTGCCGCAACTGATCAAGAACGGCGTGATTGCTGCCACGGCCGTGATCGTGGTCGCGATGCTGGTGTTCGATGCGAAGTTCTGGGGTGTGGTGCTGATGGGTGTCTCCGTGCTGATCCTGGCCGGACTGCCCTGGCTGGACTTCTCTCCGGTGAAGTCGATCCGTTATCGCCCGGACTGGCACAAGATCGTTTACATCGTGTTCGCCATCGCGTTCCTGATCCTGGGTTATCTGGGTGTGCAGGCACCTACCGCTGTCGGCACGCTGGTGTCCCAGATCTGCACGTTCATCTACTTCGGTTTCTTCCTGCTGATGCCGTGGTGGAGCCGCATAGGTGAATTCAAGCCTGTGCCGACCCGCGTGAATTTCCAGCCGCACTAAGCCGCAAAAGGAAAAAAGAATGAAACTGTTGAAGAAATTGCTTGCGGCACTGGCACTCGTCCCGGCATTGGCTCTGGCGTCCGAGGGGGGCTTTCCGCTCGACCGTGCACCGGATCGCAGTCATGACTTGTCTGCGCTGCAGAACGGCGCACGCCTGTTCGTCAATTACTGCCTGAACTGCCACTCCGCATCGCTGGTGCGTTATAACCGGCTGCGCGACATCGGCCTTACCGATAAGCAGATCCAGGACAACCTGCTGTTCTCATCCGACAAAGTCGGTGACCTGATGAAGGTGACGCTGGCGGAGAAGGATGCGAAGGCCTGGTTCGGTGCAGCGCCGCCGGATCTGTCAGTTATTGTCCGTGCGAAAGCGTCGGCGCAGGGTTCGGGCGCCGACTATGTCTATACCTACCTGCGTACGTATTACAAAGACGACACGCGCGCCACCGGCTGGAACAATCTGGTCTATCCCAATGTCGGCATGCCGCATGTGCTGTGGGAGTTGCAGGGCGTGCGCAAGGCGAAATTCGTGGAAGAAAAAGATCCGCATGATGCGGGCAAAACCATCCACAAGTTCGCGGGTTTTGAACAGCTGAAGCCGGGCAAGCTGTCCTCTCAGGCCTATGACACCGAGATGGCTGATCTCGTGGGGTTCATGGAGTGGATGAGCGAGCCGGTGAAGAACAAGCGCCAGAAGCTGGGCGTCTGGGTGCTGTTGTTCCTGGCGGTGCTGGTGTTCCTGACCTGGCGTCTGAATGCGTCCTTCTGGAAAGAAGTCAAATAATCAGCCCTGTTTACCCGTTTCCTGTCATTCGTTTTGATCAAAAACAATAAGCAGGTTTAACGAAAAGCAGAATATTCGTGAGCAGGGTGAGGCGGTTGCCGCCTCACCCTCTTTGTTTCCAAGGAACTGTAAAGATGATGGTCCTCTACTCGGGTACCACGTGCCCTTTTTCCCAGCGCTGCCGGCTCGTTCTGTTCGAGAAGGGCATGGATTTCGAGATTCGTGATGTTGACCTGTTCAACAAGCCCGAAGATATCTCGACCATGAATCCCTATGGTCAGGTGCCTATCCTGGTCGAGCGTGAACTGGTGCTGTATGAATCGAACATCATCAACGAGTACATCGATGAGCGCTTCCCGCATCCGCAGCTGATGCCGGCCGATCCGCTGATGCGTGCGCGTGCCCGTCTGATGCTGTTCAATTTCGAGAAAGAACTATTCATTCATGTGCATACGCTGGAGAACGAAAAATCGCGTTCTGCCGAGAAGAGCCATGAAAAAGCCCGCAACGAGATTCGTGATCGCCTGACCACCCTCGCACCTTTGTTCCTCAAGAACAAGTACATGCTAGGCGACGAGTTTTCCATGCTGGACGTTGCCATCGCACCGCTGCTGTGGCGTCTGGATCATTACGGTGTCGAGCTGTCCAAGACGGCAGCACCGCTGATGAAGTACGCTGAGCGCATCTTCTCCCGTCCAGCCTACATTGAAGCACTGACGCCTTCCGAGAAGGTCATGCGCCGCTGATCATGTCGGAGTCCGAGCGAACGATGTCAGAGACCTCAACCAAGCCGTATCTGCTGCGTGCGCTCTATGAGTGGTGCACCGATAACGGCTACACGCCTTACATCGTGGTCTCGGTCGATTCGCATACGCGGGTGCCGATGGAATTCGTCAAAAATGGCGAGATCGTGCTGAACATCAGTTTCGAGGCCACCGGCAATCTGAAGATGGATAATGAGCTGATCCACTTCAAAGCCCGGTTTGGCGGTGTGGCCCGCGAGATCGAAGTGCCGGTCGACAATGTCAGCGCGATCTACGCGCGGGAAAATGGTCAGGGCATGGCGTTCGAGGTTCGGCGGGAAGAGCCTGAGCGCAAGAAGAAGTCCGATACCAAAAAGAGCCCGGAATCCGCACAGGAGAAAGCGCCGTCCCTGCGTTCCCGTGCACCAACACTGGCGCCGGTCGATACGGCGGGTGCTGCCGGTGGCGCCGGTGCCACGGCTGACAAGGATGACGGAAAACCGGATCCCGAGCCGCCGAAGACCCGGGGTCGCCCAAAGCTCACCCGGGTCAAATAACATCGTATAATTCGTGCCTCACAAGCCGGCTTAGCTCATCTGGTAGAGCACTTGATTTGTAATCATGGGGTGGCGGGTTCAAGTCCTGCAGTCGGCACCACAAAACAAAGGGCTGGCGTGTAAGTGCACGCCAGCTTTTCTTTTTTTGGCTCACTTTCTCACCTGTATGTAACCAAGGTGTAACCCGATATCAGAAATCAACCTTGGACTTTTGAGTCCAGATTGGAAATTCAGAGTTGTGTTACTCTGATTTTGCTCGCCGTTTCTAATTAGACATCCTTCATTCCTTGGAACATAGATCTTTCGAAGATCGCCCGAATAGCCCAAGTTTTGGAGTGGGCTGTTATCGGCCCTCCCTTCTGGGGGAATAACGTCGTATAGTTCACGAGTATTAGGCGAGACTAACGAAAAAGGTATTGCAATCTTGGCCAGTTCGGAACAGCTTAAAGCGCTAATAAAGTCGCATATCAGTCGCGATGACGCACAGTTTTTCTCTGTGGCTATGCAAGTTGCTGCGCATGAGGCTAAACGAGGGCATGGCAAGCTTGCTGAAGAACTTCGCGAGATAATTGATTCGGGCAAGGTTCGATTAACTCAAGACATTTCCGGCAAGTTGGTGCCAATAGCCGGTGGTCTTTCCAATGTGACCAGAGCAAAGGGCGAACTTGCTAATCTCCTAAGTGTCACGCATCCATCTAATCGCCTGAGCGATATGGTTCTAGATGAGGGCGCAGCGAACCAGCTTGCTCGAATCATCAAAGAGCAACGTATGCTCGCTCGAATCAAAGAGCACGGATTATCCCCGAGGCGAAAACTTCTGTTAATTGGTCCGCCAGGTACGGGTAAAACGATGACTGCCTCTGCTTTGGCCGGTGAGTTAGGTATACCCCTATTTTTGGTTCGCCTTGACTCGTTGATTACGAAGTTCATGGGAGAAACCGCCGCCAAGCTAAGGCAAGTTTTTGATGCGATTACAGATCTGCGCGGCGTATATTTCTTCGATGAATTCGATGCTATTGGTTCACAACGTGGCGCCACCAATGATGTTGGCGAGATTCGTCGTGTACTCAACAGCTTTCTTCAAATGATTGAGCAGGATCATTCGAACAGCATTATCATCGCTGCCACGAATCATCCTGAAGCTCTGGATATTGCGTTGTTTAGGCGCTTCGATGATGTGGTGGAATATCATTTGCCCACCCGTACTCAAGCATTGGATTTGATCCGCTCTCGCCTAGGTGGTTTTGCTCCTAAGCCTTTGAAGAAGGACTCGCTAAGTAATAGTGTCGAGGGTTTGAGCTACGCAGAAATTTGCCGAGCGGTTGATGAATCCATTAAAGACGCCATCATGCAAGACCAGAGCAAAGTAAATTCGGTCGAGCTTGGGCGTGCATTGCAGACGCGTCGTTTGATTAGTTCAAAACTAGTGCAAAACAACGAGAAAACCTTAAAACATGTCGGTTCTCCCTCTGAATAGGCGCCAGCACATTGTTTTAGCAGAAACGTCAACTGCCCGAGCGTTTAAAGCGCCTTCGACCGGAGGACGTTCAAATACAGTCCCAACTCGCGACCGTGCTCAACACGGAGTTGCTCTAAAAAACCAACTTTTGTCGCTCAAGCCACTTGCAGAACAAGCAGTCGCCATACAGAAAGATCAGGGTTTGGAGAGTGGCCTTGGTTTGCAAGTTGAGTTTATTGGGCAGCCTGATGTGGCGCTTGCATTCGAGAGCTTAGGCTACGAGCTAGGAAAAGATCCGCAAAAAAAAATCGAAGTTCTAAGTGTGCGGGTAGAGGGTGAAACTACTCATGCGAATGTTTTCGTTCCAGATGGGAAGTTGGCTCATTTTGAAAAATATGTTGAGGACTATCTTGCTGAACGTAAGAAAGCCAACGGCGTTGCATTTGATCATCACAAGCTAATAAATACGATTTCCGCAATTCGTCGTGCTGAAATCCGCGCACTATGGACCGATGATCCGGCCTTGTTTCCCGAGAATGCGGATGAGGATATTTGGTGGGAGGTTTGGCTCCCTGTGAGAGGTGATCGCGACATAGTTCTATCCGATTTTCGCAAATTGGCTGCACTGGCTCAGTGCAAAGTAAGCGAGCATCAAGTTAAATTTCCCGAGCGTACAGTTGTGCTCATGTACGGGTCGCAGGAAAAATTTTCGACGTCAGTGATGGCGCTGAATTGTGTGGCTGAGCTTCGTCGCGCTAAAGAAACTGCTGAATTTTTCGAAGGCATGGCCCCCATAGAGCAAAAGGAATGGGCAGATGAAACAATTGCTCGATTGGTGGTCGCACCTGACGAAGATTTTACGCCAAGAGTATGTCTGCTTGACTCTGGCGTTAATCGAGGTCACCCATTAGTTTCCCCATTTCTGACAACTGCAGATGTATATTCCGTCGATCCAGTGTGGGGCGTGGATGACACTGCCGATCATGGAACAGGCATCGCTGGACTGGTTGCCCTAGGGGATATTTCGGAGGCTCTAAGTTCTGCCGACCCGATTTCCGTGCAACATAGACTGGAATCGGTCAAGCTGACTCCGGCACAAGGTGCTAATGCGGGTGATTCTCGACATCACGGGTACCTGTTTGCCGAAGCAGTCTCGCGTCCCGAGGTTTCATTTCCTCTTCGTCCACGTGTCTTCACGTCAGCAGTTACCTCCGCCGATGATAGAGATCGGGGGCGGCCATCGGCTTGGTCATCAACAGTAGATCGTCTTGCCAGCGACTATGATGGAAGCGGTCAGTTTCCCCGTCTTTTCGTTCTTTGCGCAGGTAATTCGGAAGATTTGCAGTCCTGGGCCGAATATCCGGCGAGTCTCAGCACTAACGGGATCCGTGATCCTGGTCAAGCTTGGAATGCGCTCACTGTCGGGGCTTACACGGAAAAAACCATTATCACTGAGAAGGATGCACAGGCATATTCCCCCGTTGCACCGAGCGGCGGGATCAGTCCTTACTCTCGAACGTCGAGTGGTTGGGACTCGGCATGGCCATTGAAACCGGACGTAGTATTCGAAGGCGGAAATGCTGGCAGGGATGCGTACGGAGCAGTGAGTATTACCAGCCTTCTTCTGCTGACCACTCATAACAAGCCATTGAACCGCCTATTTACCACCACGAATGCGACTAGTGCTGCCTCTGCCCTCTGTGCTCGTATGGCTGCACAGTTAATGGCAGCGTACCCCGCCCTGCGCCCGGAGACTATCCGCGGATTGATAGTTCATTCAGCCGAATGGACTGCAGCGATGCGAGCAGAATATCTGCCAGCGCAAGGAAATCCGACCAAAACTGATTACGTTAATTTGATCCGGCACTGTGGGTGGGGCGTGCCAAACCTGGACCGTGCTCTGTGGAGTGTTGATAACTCGTTGACGTTGATTGTCGAGGACACGGTGCATCCTTACAAGAAGGTCAAAGGCCAAGGAATTGTCAGTCGAGACATGAACCTCCATGCACTTCCTTGGCCTAAAGAGCAGCTACTCGCTTTGCCATCGGATACACAGGTCGAGCTATGCGTTACCCTCTCTTACTTCATAGAACCTAATCCTTCAGCGCGGGGCACATCATCGAAGTTCCATTATCCGTCTCATCGCCTACGTTTCGATGTACAACGCCCCCTTGATGCGACGACTGAGGATTTCTTGGCTCGTATCAACGCGGCGGCTGACCGCGAGGACGACGGAGATCCGGTTGATCCACGAGATTCTAATTGGCTGTTAGGTGATAGGCAGCGCCATCGAGGCTCCTTGCACAAGGATATCTGGCGTGGATCCGCAGCAGAGCTTGCTAATCGCGGTTTTATTGCTATTTATCCGGCGAAGGGCTGGTGGCGCACACGCCAAGCTCAAGAGCGTTTTGATTTGCCTGCACGCTATAGCCTGATCGTCTCAATTCGCACACCTGAAGTCGAGGTGGATCTCTATACTCCGATCGTCGAGCAGGTTGCGGTCCGGACAGCCGAGCAGGTTCAAGTTAGTGCGTGATTACGTTCTCAAAGCTTTTGATCGCCGTGAAAGAAAAAGCTACTGTCTGGTGAGGTAGCGTTTCAAGCGATATTGTTGCGATGATGCTTAGCGCTGTTCCTGATTTCTCTCGTCACCATCCATCCGGATTTCCATTTCGGTCTCTTGAATTAGCAGGCTGGCGGATACGCTCAACGCACTTGCCAATTTTAGAATGGTTGAAATAGTCGGTTGGTTATGGCCGAGTTCGATCAAGGAAATGAAATTGCGCTGAACACCTGCTTCCAACCCGAGCTGCTCCTGAGAAAAGCCGCGAGCTAGTCGATGACTTCGCAGTACTTTCCCAAATGCTAACGGCGCGTTCTCGAAATTGGTTCCCGACATATTGGGAGAATTTCGACGATCCGGTAGACTCTGTCTTCCCAATATATGGTGAACTGGTGGAAGATGAGACTGCTTACAATTATGCTAATGGGCTGTGTGGCCTGTGTCGCGGTGGGATGTCAAACGTCGCCATCGTGGAATCACCCAAGCATCCAAGACCCAGGGCTCAGAGCTAGTCGGTTATCGAAAGACGACACAGAATGCACATTATTTGCAGAGCAATACAGCGCAGGCATACCGGTCACTGTTCCAAACACCTCTCAGAGCTTGCCCCAGTCGTTTTCAGGCACTGTGCGGAGCTTTAACTCGCAAACTGGCGCGACCACATTCAGCACCTACAGTGGTCAATCAGGAGGGCCGAGTGGTGGCTTTGCAGGAGGCTTTGCCTCGGGCCTCGGAAGCGGAGCTGCGCTTGGTCAGGCGATTCGAGCCGCCCGAATTCAAGATTTGGCCTATAAGCATTGCATGACAAGTCGGGGTTGGGTCGACTCAAAAGATAAGAGCCTCTCTCCCGCATCCAAGGAAATTGTTCAAGACAAGACAACCATTGAGAGCCCTGAGCCCTATCCAGATGCACAAGCGACATGGAAAGCCGATTGTGAGGAATTTTGGCGCTTCTTCCCTGAATACCGCTCCGGTCCGAAATACGAGGCATTAAATGAGCGAGTGAAAGCTTTGGCAAAGGCAAAGTCGCTCGAAGGACCGCAGTATCTAGTTGAGGCTCTTGAATTAATCGATCCGGAGAAGTTGAAATTATCGATCAGAGACTCTGAGGATGCACTTGAGCTTTATCTAAAGGCAGTTCGTGGTAACGCAAGGGCGCAAGCAGGTCTGGGATTGGCTTACGTTCAAAAGCAAGACTCGAGAACACCCTTAGACCCTGCTCGGTCTGCTTATTGGTCTCGAAAGTCTGCGCTGGCGGGCAATCCTATAGGGCAGATGGGGTATGGCATATTGTTGTTCAGCGGCGGAGCTACTGGGTCGCCGAACCGAGTGGCCGGCTATCGGTGGGTACAAAAGGCTGGTGAGACCGGGGCTAATGTTCAATCTACATTGCTTGGTTTTGAGGAAGGAATGACGAAAGCAGAGTTAGGACAAGTAAAACGATAACTTCTGAGTAGACTTTTTGTTTGCCACTGTGATCTTAATCGTAAGATCCCGGCTAGAAACTTTGGACGCTCATCCGTCCACCCAGCTCCAGCAGATTGAGATAAATATCAGCGAGCTGTTGAGAACTTGTAGTCGTCATGAAGTGCCAGGGTTCCAGTGGTGTCCTCTTGATATTCTTAAAAATTGTGGTTTGATCCTCCTCTAGGACCGTCATCAGGTACTGGACTAATCTTAAATTATTTTCGCCTGCATGAGTGAGTACCAATTTGAACTCCTTGCACCCTTGAACGGCAACATCTGCTGGTGCGTGAGATGAAAGCCTCAGCAGGCAGGATCCAAGCGAAAACGTCCTTCCGTATAGTTCAAAATTTTCAGGTAGCTCATATCCTAGACTACATGGAAGTAGCTGTTCGAATATGACGAAAAAAGTATCGGTTTTTTGCCGCGAAACTGCATCTTGAATAGAGTTGAATTTATGCTTTGGAATTAATGCTTTACCAAAAGGTGCGTAGTCAGGATCGCCAACTTCGCTTTCTCCCCCAAGCTCGAATACGCACTTTTGTTTATCTCCCAGCATATAGAGGTAGTGGTTGTCGTCGTCTACGATGGCCTCAATACTACCGACCCCGAGAGATAGCATCAGGGAACCTTGGCAGTGGAGAAACCATTCACCTGCATACCTGTATCTCATCCCTTCGGGAGCGGGCTCTTGACCGAGTGAATAGCCACCGACTTCAATTGACGCAATTTCGCTTTTAGAAATAGCTTTAAATACAATATCGCCGTAGTCGCGAATGTTGTTATCAAGGTGTGAATCGAGAAGTAAAGCTGTTCTTAGCTCGTTAGAGGAAAGGCAGTGACGTAAAGATTGAGGGTATCCGCGTAAGTAGGGGCGCCAAGCTTCAAGATTTTTTAGGCTCCTGCGGTTGTCCTCTGCCAGAGAATCATGTATTCCTGCCGGGAAGTCCAATTCTTTTTTTGACATCGCGGTTTCTCTTTCATAGCCGTAGCAGCCAACGACCGAGCTTAAAAAAATATCTGCGCCTGCTTTTCCAAGCCCAGTTGGCTTGGAAGCCTGAACTCTTGGATCAAGGGTTGTTAATTCTGAATATTATAGACATAAGTGGTTTGGAAAATTTAGTCTTCCTCAGCATTCGACACTCGGGGAATTATTTTGGGCTTAGTAGCGGTATCGTGTGCTATTGAAAAGCCGGTACCGGAAATCCGTCGTATTAGGGAAGCCAAAGGATCCTCTGTTTCAATGCCATAACTCATATCAATTTTCTCGCCGTAGCGTTTGGGATTTAGTTTTGCTGCCAGCCATTGCATGGTTGCTACCTGATTACGAATATGGGTTACAGAGGCCGGGTCGATTGCTCCCGAAATTGGATGCCGCTCCGGCTGGCATTTGGCAGCCTCGAACATATCATCAACCCAGACATGCGCTTGTATCTGTCACCGGCATATGTAAATTGATACACCCCGGCATTTGAAATTTGATACACCTCGCCCAAGGGATAATTGCTGCTTTTTTGGGCAGCGATGGTTTCATACGAGGACTACATGCAGATCAAGATCCTGCACAAGCAAGGCAAGAGCCTTC
>JACCDH010986160.1_pt1 | contig 10363 bp, 9 predicted proteins | sample 7442481 | NCBI WGS metagenome assembly JACCDH01 (sample SAMN15323433, study PRJNA562643) | freshwater metagenome | isolation source: river surface water | place: USA:Blue River Watershed | collected 2017-08-15
CCAATTCAACGGAATGGTCTTATAGCTCAGCTGGTTCAGAGCACCTGCCTTACAAGCAGGGGGTCCTAGGTTCGAATCCTAGTGGGACCACAGAAACCACCTCAAACGAGGTGGTTTTTTTTTATTTAATAAGTCAATAATTAGCCTGAAGAAAACCTAGACTTTATTTAATAGCAATTTTCTCAACTCAGAAACAGTTATTTCTGATATTCTACTATGTAACATTCTGTGGCAGTTAGAACAGACTAATGCTAAGTCTTCCAAAGTAGTTTTTTTTGTTTCGCTGAACTTATTCAAGGGTACGATATGATGACACTCAATATAACCTGCTCCTAAATAACCGTAAACTTTTTCAAAATTAAAGTTGCAGCATTCACATTCTAAAGAACCATTTTCTAAAAGCACTTTAGCTTTTTTCTTGGCAATGATTTTCTTATCCCTCTCCCTTACTTTATGCATTTTGTAAAGCACCCTCCCCTCTTTAACGTTATCCTCATCTGCATCTGATTCAACTAATGAAACAATACTAGAAAGGTCTAAGTTTTGAGTTATTTTTTTTATTCCCTCGGCTACATTTCTTAATTCAGATAAATTCTGAAAATATTCACTAAATACTTCTTCATCCAATTTGCTGTGAGATTCCATACCTTTACCAGCATAATTAGGATCCAAGGCTAAAAAATTACCCAATTTCAATGTTACTCCATTAGGGTTTCTGAATTTTTCCTCATCAGGACGATTTGAATGAATTGGGAGCTGGTTTAGGATTTCAGACAACTCAATAATTTTAGGATTAGTATTTTCAATCGTACCTCTATTTTCATCGAAATAAAGATTCAATGCCAAAATAACTTCATCTCGTTCCCACTTTGGATTCCTCATTTAGTTTTTTATTTGCAAGTTTTTACAAAAAATCAATTCAGTATGCAATTAATTTGAAAGTTGAATAATATTATATTTAACTGACGAAGGGTTACTCTCTATTTTTTCTTATTCACTAAAATAAGTCCATTGCTCACATCTAATAGAGGTTCTTCCTTAAACAAATTATTTTGAAATAATTTTCCGCCAACTGAAATGAGTACTCTCTCAATTAGTAAACGAGTATGATTGGTAGTTTCTGGCGGCAATTGTATAACTGAATATTCAGTCCAATCTACAAAAGAATGATGTTCTTGATTTATTGGATATCGCTTGGATAATGAAAGCTTTGTTTCACCAAAATATACTTTCTTTTGATCGCGGTTTATAAGAATATAAATATTGTTTTCATTCAGTTCATTTTGAATTTCAGACCTAGGCTTCCATTTTGTCGTTAAAATCCTTCTAAGCAATTCCTCCTCTGAGCCGATTAAATAATCAGCAATCAAATAAGAGCTGAGTTCCTTGAAGACAAAAGGGAATAATTGAGATTCTTCTCTAATTCTAAAATATTCTTTTATTTGAATAGAAGGCTTATTGTTTTTCCATTCAATTTTTAATTGTAATTGTTCTTTAAATCCACCTACATCAAATTCTGTAAATTTGATTTTTTTATAATAGTCGTCCCCTAAGTGAAAATCTAAAGCCCTAACAAAGGATTTGGGATAATCCTTAGCTAATTGAGATGCAAAATCTTTATCCCATCTTAATCTATAAGAACTCTCTTTACTTCTTCCAACACTAAATGATAAGGAAAGAGACGAGTTAAATTTAAATTTTTGATTACCTGTTTGTTTGGGAGATTCATATAATAGCTCTACTTCCCAAAAATAATTATGAGTGTTATGAGTGTCTAATATAGCCTTCCCCCAGGTATTTACATAATAAACAGGAATTGTGATCAATAAATCATTTATAAACATTGATTTATGAATATCAACTGGAAAAAAATCTTTTGATAGTCTTACAGGCTGAACCCGATTATTTCTTTTGTCCATTTTCAATCCGTTTGGCTAATTCAGAACCAATTTTCTCTACAATACCAACTACAAGGGCATTCCCCATAAAAAAAGCACGTTTAGCATCTGAAATACCGTCCAACTTTGTATGATTGTCTGGGAACATATTCAACCTTTCTAATTCAATTGGAGTAAGCCTCCTTAAACGATTATTATGCTCAATTACATGTTTAAAGCGTGAAGGGGATTTTCCTCCCTCTCCTGTTATTATAGTTCTAGATGGCCTATCAGTAGGGTCGGGAAAAGCCATTTGCCCTTCGCTATAACGATATGTGATATTCTCTTTATTAGTTTTAAATGTATCCTTCTTACCTTTTAGTGTTTTCCATTTTGTGTCATCTTCAATGAAAAAATCTTCATCAATATCGTCTTCATTATTAATTATAATATCTTTTAATAAAGTATACGGTCCTTTATAATTTGGTGTTGTTTTTATTGTAAAAGCATTACCGTTAATCATGATACCTGAATTCTCAAATCTTCTTTTATTGTCTCTATTAAATTCGGCGGTAATGTCTTTGGGCTCGAGGGGAATAAAAATTTGCTTTAAAAATTGCAAGTCTTCATTTTCATTAACCGGGAACGCATTTGCAATTAATCCAGTTTTGGAAATCCATTCAAATAATGAATTTGATGAATTTGTAAGGACTTCAATATCATTATAAATGCTGGTCCCTTTAAGATAAGCTAATATAAAAACTCTTTTTCTTCTTTGCGGCATTCCATATTCTGCCGCATTAATAACTCTCCACTCTACAGCATATCCTAAATTATTCAAACAGCTTAGGATAATTGCAAAATCTCTACCCTTGTTTGATGAAGGAGAGATTAAAAGTCTATCAACATTTTCAAGCATCAAGTACTTGGGTTTATGAGAACCTTTTTTATGTAAAATATAATAAATATCCCACCACAAGACCCCTTTTTTGCCAATTAAACCTTTAGAATTTCGAAGTGTTGTAGCAACTGAATAATCTTGACATGGAAAACCACCTACTAATAAATCGTGATCAGGAATTAAATCAAAATAATCTTTAACAACATCTGAAATACTCATATTTGAATGCACTCCGCTAGAAAATTTATTTTCATAAACTTCAGATGCATGCTGTCTTGAAGGAGTTGATGGCTCAAATTGATTACTCCATATAACTTCGTAAATAGAATCAAGTTTTTTATTGAAATTGGATAACGCAGATTTGCCATTATAACCCTCCAGTCCTATTCTAAATCCTCCAACGCCGGCAAATAATTCAGCGACTCTAATTTTGTTTTTCATTCTTTATAATTAAAAGGAATAAATTTGAAAATTTGATAAAATCATTAAACGATGTAATTCCAATTTTACATGATTTTCAAATAAAAATAAGTTAATTTAATGTATTAAAAAAATAAGAATCCTGGCAATAAAGTGGATTGTAAATTATGAGCATTATTAAACAAAAAGGAATATTGATTAAATGATTCAATAATATATTTTCTCATTTAAATTAATTATGAATTTCTTTGACCAATGAATGATAAGCAGAATAAATTAATAGAATTAGTTATATACTATTTAAAAGAAGTCAAAACTGATGAAACAATAAGTGCAAGAAATCTTTCTAACTCAATCAAGAAATACCTATCAAAAAATATCATTGATTTTGAGAACTATTGTTCAAATCAAAAAATAAGCATCAGAGTTATAAGAACTAATGAACAGAATCAAGTCAAAGAGGCAGTTCCTTTTTCACCAGTTTCTCTTTTTGACCTAATCTATGAAAACTGGGAAAGCGAGAATCATTATTCAAAATCAAAATTACATTTAGCATTAGAAAACATTTACTTATTTATTGTTTTTAACGAAAAACCCGAAAGTCTTTTTTGCTTAAATAAATTAGTTGTTTGGGAATGTAGTGAAGACGAATTAGAAATTATCAAGTCAGAATATGATTTAGCCAAATCGATAGTTAAAGAGGGGATAATTATAACTGATAGAATTAAAGGAGGTAAAATTATCTCAGAAAACAATTTGTTGAAATCGTCAAAAACAAAGATAATTCATATGCGACCTCACGCATTAAATAAAGAGGATATAGACCTAAAGTATTTTAAATATACTAATGGTAGCATAAGAATTACAAAGCAGTCTTTTTGGCTAAATTCCAAATACATAAACCACATCTTGAATTCAAAATGGCAAATAAATTTAAAGGGAGAATAGTATTTTCTGACAACTATAAATCTACAATACAATCTATAAAATCAATTTCTAACCAGAACCATGGGAAAATAGATATTAAAAAAGCAATAAACGATGAACATTATATATCTAACGGTGCAGAAATTGGAATTCTTCATCCTTATAATGAAAAGAGTAAAATAGTACCGATTAACTTATTAGAAAATAACGAAATTGCTATTCTAGCCGCTTATGATGAATCAATTTTAGAAATAAATTCTCTCGAAGGGAAAACTCGATGTATCGCACATAGTTGCGTTATTCAAGATTCAAAAGAGTATCACCCAAGTGGTTATATAACTCTGAAATTCTTCACTAAATCTGCTTTAATTTCAAAAAAGACTAATGAATATTCAGATATAATTTTGTCTGAAGATATTTCTAAAGAAATGTTAGATCATTACATTCAAGAAAGAAGTGACTTCCTAATGGATTCTTCCCCTTCTGATTCATACATATTTATTGACGGGCCCTTGTTTTCAGGTGCTGCAACAAATGGGAACTTCCACTTAATTGATACTTTGTCTAAAAAAAGAACATTTCCTCTTTTCTTCGTGAAGAATAGTGAAAGTTCAATAATTACTGAAAATTTTGAATTTGCTAAAAACTATAATAATGACTTACATTGGGCGAATTCCATATTAAGTGAAATGGAAATGAGCCCAATTTTCTATTATAAATCTAATGGTGATAGAAGGGGAAAAGCAATGTGTTTTATTAAAATTTATTCTAATCGAAGTCCAATCAGAATTGAATTACCTTTATTGGAATTTGAAAGCGGATGCTACTGTGAGAATATTTTCAATTTAATTGCATATCAGTATTTAGCTAATGGAAGTACTACAAATGTACAACCCCGTATAATTCAAGTGTCAGAATTATATGCACGAGAAATGCTTAAATCAACAAATATTTATCAAGAAATAGAAAATTTAGGCCTTACAAACACTATGAATGAGATGAGATCAAAATTTTAGTCCATTAATGCTAACATAAACTTATCACTTATCTCAGGAGTTGCTTCTTGTAGAATTTCAAATATCAGCTGTTTCATTCTTAGAATTAGCTTAACTATTTTCTGCTTCTTTTTATACTTTTCTAACTCATTTGATTCTTCGACCACCAAGTCAATTAATAGACTAATATTAAGAACATTCATGAAATCTAAATAATATCCTTGATTAGCATTTCCATTAAATATCATTGTTTTGGGTAACTGAACGTTATTACCAAGTAAACCTATGAAACTTTTATTTTTCCCTTGATGAAATGTTATTCTTTTACCTAAATCTATTTCTAATTCAAAACAACATTCATCAAGCCTTTTCATAAACTCCAGACATTGTTTATCAAATGATGGTGATTTAATCTTAAAAGCATTTTCATAACAATCTGCTCCAACGACAACCAAAAAAATACTTAACAATTTTTCGGATGTATTTAAACTTAACTTATTCTCAGGTAGCCTATAATACTCTATTGATTTTAATACATTTTCAAAATTGTAATTTTCATAAGTAGTCACTAAAAATCTGTGAATACCTATTAACGAAATTGAATAACAATTATGCTGTAAAGTATTATTATTTCTAATTAAACCTTCTGAGAGAGCGTCTTCAATTAATAATTTATCCCCAAAATAAATTATTAATTCGCTTTCAGATACACTACTAATTTCAAACAACTTTCTAAAATCTTTCTCTGATTTCCTTAGCTTTAGAAGCACGGATAAAATTTCACTATCTGCATGATTAACAAATTCTCTTTTAGATTCATCTAAGCAAGTTTGTTTAAATTTCTCAAATAGCAAACCAAGTAATTCGTTGTATTTTGACATAGATTAATATGGTATTACAGTAATATCTCCGCTACCTGGCTGCGCCAATAATGCAAGTACTAATCTTTTTTGTTTGTCAATTTCCTTGATAGCAGATATAACTTCTTTTAAAACAAACTCATCCATATTCCCAATTTCATCTAATAGGATTACTATATACTTACCCTCCAAATTCAAAATCCGTTGTTTTAGGTAATTTCCACTTGACTGACCCGTAGAAATATCTGCCTGTTTAATAATTCGCCCATTATCAAGTATATATTCCTGCTTCAATAAATCAATACTTTTAAAACTCTCAAAGTTACCATCACTTCTAATAATTTTATTCTCCATTGATTGAGCAATAATTTTCCCTGCAATCAATAAGAATCTAGTTCCAATTAAATCAACTGTTTCAGATTTTAAAAGATTCAAATCTTTCCTTTCTTTAGTCAAATTAGAAATTGTATTAAACTTTGAAAGCACAATTGAAATTGCTCTAAAAACCTTTATAAGTCGCATTAGCCTTATTCTTTGAAATTCATTCAATATTTCAGGCATTTTTTCATTTTCCGCTTCCAATTTCAAGCGAACAATCTCTCGTTTTTGTTTTTGACTTGTTTCTTCGATTTTAGATGACTCAATTTTTTTACTTATTTCCAAAAGCGAAGAATTCAAATTCATGGCAAGACCTCTAATTACAGAGTCTGATTGCAAAGAAGATATATAATTAGAAGAATTTTGCTTGTTTTCAAAGTGAGTTTCTGAAACGCCCCACATACTCAATTTCCCCTTAATTGTAGAAATCCTAGATTTACATTTTTTTAAATTTATCTCTGATGTAGAAGCTTTATTTATGGCTAGATTATACTCAATTTCAAGTTTATCGTTCCCTAACGACTTTTTACTTTCAGTATTAATAGCATTTTCAATTTTAAATATACTACCAATTTTTTCATTGAATTGACTTTCACAATTCTCAAGAAAAGCTTTCTCATTTCCGAAATTTGTATCGGGTTTAAGCTTTTGTAACTTATTTTGAACAATTTTTAAAATTTCATCTTTTTGTGTTTTAAAAATTTCAGAAAATATCTCTGAATTTATCTGATCAAGAAAACTTACAAAAAATTCATAATCTGCAGCAAGCTTATTTTCTGGACTTTTCTCTTTTTGAGTAATGTATTCGTTTAATTCTAAAACTAACTGATGAAGATTTTTTTTAATTTCATTAATCTCTTGAATGTCGATTTGGGCTATATTATTATAATCAAAATTTTGAATTTGATTATAATTCCTCAAATATCCCTTAAGACTTAGAAATTGATTGATTTCAGGATTATTAACTATTTTAAACAATGAAATTATTAATAATTTTAGGCTATTAATTTCTGTTGTTTTATTTCTATTTAACTCATACAGCTTTGTTTCATCTCTTTTTTGTACTTGCTGAGGTTTTTTTAAGGTAGCTAGCCTATCAATATCATGTTTATTTGTTTGAAAAAGCACTTCATATTCTCTATACTCTTCATTAAGTTGTTTTAATTGTTCGATTATTTGCAGTTTTTTATACAGCTCAGAATTGGCTTTTATTCCAATATCTAAATCAGAAAGCGATTTGTTATATTTTTCAAAATCCTTTGTTAGAGAATCAATTATTTCTTGATTCTTTGTCTGACTTGACTTATTAGAAAGATCTTCTAATGAACGAAGTTTTTCGGTTACTGATTTATATATATTATCGTTCCAGTTTGTAATATTCGCTAATACACCATTTAATCTTTCTGCTGGATCTGTAGGAACATCATATAAAATTGTCAAATCTTTATGCAAATTGTTTGCCCCACAATTTGAATCAAACTCGTTACTTTCATTTAATTTAAAACAAGTTTTAATATCTTCGCCTAATTTAGTCGCCAGCAATTCTTTCCCGTCAGGCAGATTGAATTTCAAATTATATTCTAAATTGTAATACTCTGAATCATTATATCTACTTATAATATCTTTTAAAGATTTTTTAATCGTGTCCTTATTCTCTTTTAATTCAGAACCTCTTAAAGAATAAGCAATTAAATTAAGCAAAAAGGTTTTTCCATATCCATTTCTAGCTTTAATTTCGAATATCCTATTTCGAGAAGAAATAATTGGAGCAATCAACAGAGCATTAGGTGTAAATACTTTTTGCTCTTTTATAATATTTAAAGAATAATTAATGTCCATCTTATTTTGTAAGTATTGTTAAAATATCTTCAAATGAGGCATTTCCCGTTTCGTATATCATTTTCAATAAACTTATATCTTCCTCTGAAAAATTCAAGTCCTTTAATCCAAGTTTATTCAACATTTCCTCTTCACGCAAACTTAAATTGTTAGACTCCCCAATCTTAATAAAGTCTAAAATAAGTGAGACAATTTCATTCTTATATTGCAATTCATATTCTGTAGTTATCATAGTACACCTGAAGTTGATAATGGAAATTTAGCGAACTTTAATTGAGGAAGTCCATGGATATTGCAAATACAATACCCAGATTTTAAAGATTGGATATCCTCAGAATTTATACCGTTAATTTTTTTATTAAATTCATCAGACTTAAACATTAATTTGGTATTTATAACCGAGGATAGGCCTGAAGGAATATCATTACTGTTTTGAGAAGAAAAAATTACCCCAATTTTTTTACTCCTACCAATTCTACAAATAGTATCTAGATCACCTAAAGCACTTTTTGAAGCACCAGATTGATAAAACTGATGTACTTCATCAATTATTATTAAAATTGGAGGTAAGTCATCTCTTTCATTTTTTAATTTAACTATTTGATTAAGCAAAAACCGTAAAATAATCGAACCGAAACTTATGCTATCGGATACATTGATAACTGTCATTTTACCTTGATTTAAAATATCAAGAGCATCAATTTCTTTTCCATTTATATTATCAAAGTATTTATTTGCCTCTTTCAACCTTATCAACATAGAGTTTACAGTGGATGGATTTAATTTAGACGAGGATTCTCTTCCTGTTATGTCAAGTAGAAAAAAATTGTTATCGTTTGTTTTGCAATCCTCAAAATATTCAATGAACCTCAAGTAATTGCCTCCAATCTTTTCCTTCCAATATCTGTAAATATCTGGTAGTGCTTGAGCAGCTAAATCAGTCAAATTTTCAATTATACCTAGAATTGCTTCCGGCTCAATTTTTTCAGCATTCAAAGTGACAGGTGTACAATAAGCAACATCTACATCTTGAGTTTTCAAACTTTGCTCAGTAGAGTGAGCACTATATAGAATGTTAAAGTCTTTGAGACCTTTTGGAGTCATATTTAGTGATTCCCATTCTTTAATTATTTCTCTATTCTCTAAGGAAATTCTTGATGGTCTCTCCATCTTCAAAAAATCTGTATCCTTTACATTTATTGCGAGAACACAACCAAACTTATTAACTCCATCAGCTTGAATTCTATTTTCTAAAAAATGCTGTGCAATATATTTGGTGGCGACTGTTTTGCCTGAACCTGTTTTTCCAGTAATTTGTATTTGATGCCAAAATACCTCTTCTGGTATTTTTAAATTAATTAAATTGCCATTTAAATCAGCCAATTTTTGACATCGAGAAGAATGAATAGTTGATGGAAAAATTGCTGGACCATTATTCAAAAATGAATCGGTCGCTAGTTTTATTTCTGATTCACTAGACAATCTAGCCAAAGATTGAGGCTTTATATAATCTATTAAGCCATCATCTCTAACTTCCATATCATAAATTCTCTGCGCTTTAATTTGATTTTTACATTCCCGATCTGCTTCTTGAAGGCCTAAATCTAAATCGGCTAATAATGGACTTGGGGAATATATTGCAGTCTGCTCGCTTTCAACAACCCTTAAGATAAATTTTCGTTTATCTTCGGGATTTTGCAAACTCATATCAATTGTGAGGTAACTACCCATAGGGAGAATACCTGAATTAGCTTCTTTTTTTGAAGTTAAGATAACTTGTCCGGCTTTGTCACCTAATACAATCCAATTCATAACAATATATTTAAATACTTAATTTAATTTCACCTCCCCCGGCATTCCCCTCACTATCCTTTCCACCGGCTCCATACTATTCACTTCCACATTTAGCATCCAAGAGCCGTCTTTTTGTTCAGTCAGAAAATCAGCCGTTGCCGGATAATCATCTTTTAGAAAGAGCATGGCGCGCATGCTTAGTTTTAGTTTGACAGAGAACTTCTCTCCTGAGTCATTAAATCCAAAGACATCTGGGTTTAAAAGTTGGTGTAGTTCTTTAAATTTAACGATTTCCGTTAAATTTTCAATAGATCCCATCCGCTCCAGTTTGAAATACTTGTTCTGTTTTGACTCCACTTCGAAGGCACACAA
>JACCDH011216255.1_pt1 | contig 10363 bp, 4 predicted proteins | sample 7442481 | NCBI WGS metagenome assembly JACCDH01 (sample SAMN15323433, study PRJNA562643) | freshwater metagenome | isolation source: river surface water | place: USA:Blue River Watershed | collected 2017-08-15
ACTTTTGAAGATGCAAATGAATTATAAGGAATAATATAACCATATTCAGCAATTGCATTATTAACCGTTTTTAATTCAAATCCTGCTTGCACAGGCAATTGTTCCTTCGAAGCAAAGCCATGTACATTATATACATAAGGCAATGACCAAGCTGTGATATCATAGGTATTAGAATCATTCACCTGTGTGATAGGCTCTAATAAAACACGCGCTAATACACCACGTGTTTGTGCAACATTCACCGCTAACGTATATCCTTCATTTACAAATACACCCTCTTTTTTAGTTGCATAATCATACCCCTTAAAACTTCCATTGTAAGTTCCGTATTGGATATTATTTTGCTTCAACATTTTTGCTAATGAAGCTAATGAGTTCGCATTTTTAGCGGTCATTACAAATGTCTTATAAGTCGAAGCAGTTCCAGCACGACTATTATCATAATATTTTTTAAACTCCTTTAATAAATTCTCTTTATTGATTGCACTTATCTCAACAGTTGATAAACCAGTTGTAAAATGGTGTGTTGCTCTAGCTACTAATGTTAAAGTATCCTCGTCCTTATTTTGTACTCCCAAACCTGCACTGATACCACCTTGCTCATAAGTCATGCCGATGGCCCCATTATACATTGGATAACTGTCACCATAGGAAGGATACAACATATCAAAACGTTCCTTTGTGAAAAATAACCAATTGTTTTGGTCAAAATACTTTGCATTATTCTTTCCAATTTGCACTTGGAAATCCTTTTGCCATGTAGTTACCGCATCATGAATTGGCTCTGATGTTGGTGTAAAAAAGTAAGGTTGCTGATAGCCTTGCTCATGAAAATCAACCACCACTTGCGGATACCATTGTTGGTAAAAAGCTACTCTTTGCTTAGACTCCACTTGTGTTTGCCATGCCCAATCACGATTCAAATCAAAATTGTAGTGATTTGATCGTCCTGCAGGCCATGGTTCCATATGCTCTCTTGCATAAGGATCAGCATTATAATTCATACCCACCGCATTATTATACCAGTTTACATAACGGTCACGACCATCCGGATTGATACAAGGATCAATCATCACAATAGTATGCTTTAACCAGTCTTTAGTTTTTGTATTAGCAGGATCCACTAAGGCAAATAAGGTTAGCATTGCCGCTTCCGATGAGGCTGGCTCATTTCCATGTACATTATAATTTAACCATACAATAGTTGGCTGATTCAAATCGGTCACCGACCCGTCAACAATACCATTATTATGTTTTCTTATTTCATCCAACTTTGAAATATTTTCAGGAAGACCAATGGCAGCAACAAATAAATCACGGCCTTCATTGGTTTTTCCATAAGGTATTATTTTTACCATATCAGGTTTAGCCTGGGCAACGGTATTAAAATAAGATACAATTTGATGATGTCTTGTAAACTTAGTACCTACTGCATAACCTAAATAACTTGCAGGGCTTGGCACATTTTGTGCATGAACTTGCACTGCATTAAGGATGACAAAAACTGCAATTAAGCTAAACTTTAATGTCCATTGCACGGGTTTCATAACTGATTTATTCATATGATAATTTTTAATACTAAAGGCTTGAATATGAACCTTAAAAATAAGCATATTTAGCCTTAAATAAGGCAATAATTGTGTAAATTAGGGTCTCAAATTATTGACATGAAATTAAAGCTAGATAACCGAAAAATTGTATTGCTTCTAATCACCTTATTATGCGTAGTTATAAGTTTATTTGCTGACGCTCAACCTTTTTTCAAATCACATAAGTCAATCAACCCCTATCAATATGAAGTGGTTAAGGAAAAATCATTTGACAATGCAGCTGTTAGTTCAGCGCATCCCTTAGCAAGTATGGTTGGTGCTGTTATTATGCAGGAAGGTGGCAATGCATTTGATGCAGCCATTGCAACACAATTTAGTTTAGCCGTAGTTTTCCCAGGGGCTGGAAATATTGGTGGAGGGGGTTTTACGTTGGCTCGAAAAGCTAATGGCGAATTAATTGGTATTGATTATCGCGAAGCTGCTCCAAAAAATGCTAGTCGTGATATGTATTTGGATGAAAAAGGCAATGCCATTGATAGTAAATCACGTGATGGCGCTTTGGCATCTGGAATTCCAGGAAGTGTTGCCGGTATGATAAGCACACATAGCTATGCAAAATTACCTCTTGCACTATTAATTCAACCAGCGATTGAATTAGCAGAATTTGGATTTGTAATTACGGATAAAGAAGCAAAAGGCTTAAACTCACAAAAAGCAAATTTTTTAAAGAATAGTTCGGCTCCAAGTGCCTTCACTAAACAACAGTGGAAAGCAGGTGATACCTTATTTCAACCTGAATTAGCAGAAACTTTAAAACGCATTCAGCAAAATGGTTTGGCAGGTTTTTATGAAGGGCCAACAGCTGAAATGATTGTAAAAGAAATGAAACACTCAGGTGGTATTATCAGTTTAGAAGATTTAAAAAACTATACCCCTAAATTTAGAAAACCTATTGAATTTGATTACAAAGGAAAGCATATTATAAGCTTCTCTCCCCCATCAAGCGGTGGTATCATTATTGCACAAATGTTAAAAATGATTGAGCCCTTCAATGTGGGTTCAATGGGAGCAAATACAGAAGCATCCGTTAGTTTAATGGTGGAAGCACAACGTCGCGCTTATGCTGACCGTGCTGAACATATGGGTGATCCAGATTTTTGGAAAGTGCCAACGAGTGCTTTAATTAGCGATGCCTATGTTAAGGATAGAATGAAGGACTATGTGCCTGGTGTTGCAGGTAGTAGTAAAATAACATTAGCTGGTCAGGTTCATGAAAGTGAGCAAACTACGCACTTTAGTGTAATTGATAAAGAAGGCAACATGGTTGCAATTACCACTACTTTAAATGATACCTATGGTAACAAAACAATTGTTGCAGGTGCAGGATTTTTATTAAACAATGAGATGGATGACTTTAGTGTGAAGCCAGGCACGCCAAATATGTATGGTGCCATTGGTGGAGAAGCGAATTCCATTGTCCCAGGAAAAAGAATGTTAAGCTCCATGACACCAACCTTAGTGACCGTTGACAATAAACCGTATATCAGTATTGGTACACCAGGAGGTACTACTATTCCAAATCAAGTATTTGAAGGACTTGTGAATATTTTTGATCATAACATGACAATTAAGGCGGCTATTGACGCTCCAAAGTTTCATCATCAATGGATTCCTGATGCCATTGGTGTTGAATCTGATTTTCCGGACGCAACAATTAATGCATTAAAAGCAAAAGGTTATACAGTTACCAAAAGAGGGCGTTTTGGAAGAATGGATGGGATTATGATTTTGAGTGATGGTAAAAGAAACGCAGCTGGTGATAAACGAGGTGATGATAGTGTTGCAGGATATTAAATAGTTACCCCCTTATAATTACCAAAATCATCTCATTGTTACAAAAGAGGCTATATTTTTTACGAATCATCATTGCTAGTATCATTGGCTTGTTCCTTTTATGCTATTTATTGTTATTTGTTCCTGCTATTCAAAATTCATTAGCCCAGTATTTTTCAAATAAACTCTCCACCAAAATGGGGGTTGTGGTGAAAATTGATAGAGTTGGATTTTCCTTATTTGACAAATTAGACATGCAAGGTGTTTTAATTCGTGATCAAAAAAAGGACACTTTACTATCCGCCAAAAGTTTTAAGTTAAGAATTAGTGACTTAGTGTTTTCATCAACAAGCCCTGTTATTAAATACATTGGCCTTGATGGTGTTACTGTTTATTTGAACCGAAGCACTGAAAAGTGGAATTACGATTTTTTAATTGACTATTTTAAATCCGATACGAGCAATAAAAAAGGAGGAACCATTGATGTTAAAAAAATTGATATTTCCCATTTGCATTTTGTGCAAAACGATAAATGGGTCGGTCAAACCATGGAATTAAATGCCGACAATTTATTATTGAATATAAAATCAGTTCAAGACAATAAAATTAATATTGACCAAATAAATATTAATAAACCATTTTATTTGATAAAGTCCTATGATGGCCTAAAACCAATAAAGGGAATCATTAAAAATGAAAGAAAAAATAAGCCTTCTCCAAACGAACTGTATTTTAATCCAACGCATTTAAACATATATGTGAATGAGCTACAAGTAACCAGGGGTAAAATTTGGATTGAATATGGCGATATAAAGCCAGTCTCCTATTTTGATGTTGATCACATAAGAATGAATGAAATTAATGCATCCATCAAGCAAGTAAAATTTATTGAGGATACCATTACCGCTAAGGTCGAATCCTTACAAGTAAAAGAAAGGTCTGGCTTTGTTATTAAAAAATTGATTACTAAGTTTAGGTTCACACCTAAAATAATGGAGTTTGACTCCCTATTATTAAAAACCAATAATAGTACCATTGGCAATTATTATGCAATGTTGTATGAAAACTTTGGCAATGATTTTCAAAATTATATCAGCAAAGTAATCATGAAGTCGCATTTGGCGAATGCCAATGTAGCGACGGACGACATCGCCTATTTCGCTCCTGAGTTAAAAAATATAAATCAGAAAATTAATATTAGTAGTAATTTCATTGGCACTGTCGAAGACTTTAAAGCAAATGACCTGTCTGCGAAATATAATAACTCCTTTGTGAAAGGTAGTTTTTCAATGAAAGGAATACCTGACATGCGACAAACTCAAATTGCATTTAAAAATGTAAGTGCATTAACTAACTATAGTGATTTAAGAAAATGGATCCCAAGTTTAAATGAGGTCAAGGGATTCCCATTTGAAGCTTTAGGTGATTTCCGATTTAAAGGCGACTTTAAAGGAACCTTATATGACTTTGTTACTAACGGCTCAATATCAACTAAAGTGGGTCTAGCAGAAACACAAATAAGGTTAAAATTCCCTATTACTGGCGAGCCAAGCTATGAAGGTTTATTAAATACATATCACTTTGATGCGGGTAAACTATTTAATCTTGAGCAAGTAGGCTTCGTAAATTTTAAAGGTAAAATTGCAGGCTCATCCTTTAAACTTGAAAAAATAAAAACAAATATTGACGGCACCATTGATTCCATTGGTTTCAACAACTATACCTACACGAATATTAACACAAATGGAATTTTACAAAAAGAAGCTTTTAACGGCACTTTTAGAATCAGGGATCCAAATGTGAATTTCATTAGTAATGTTGAAATCAACTTAAAAAATAAAGTACCTAAATTCAATGCAGTTGGTGACTTATTAAATGCCAACTTAAAGGCACTTAATATTTCCAATAACCAAATTCAATTAACCGGTTTATTGGACATCAACTTTGAAGGCGATAATATTGATAATTTCACAGGATATGCTAAATTTTTGAATGGTAAGTTTCAAGGTACTGAGTCGGAAGTTAATTTTGACTCCTTTTCACTGTCATCCAATACGATAAATGGAATTAAAAATATTAAATTAGAAAGTGACGACATACAAGGTAACATTAACGGAAAATTCAACATTATCCATTTACCCGCGAGTGTTCAATACTTTATACAACGATACTTCCCTACTTATATTCCTGCTCCCAAAAACACGACTGCTAATCAACAGTTTACTTTTGAGGTTAAGACAAACTATATCGAGCCATATATAAGACTTTTCAATAAGGACATCACAGGATTTAATAATACTTTTGTTAGTGGTAGCCTTAATACCGATAAGCAAAATATTGACTTAAACGCAAAAATTCCATTTGCTAGTTTCAAACATAATATGGCTGACTATGCCATAAAAGACGGTATCATAAAAGGCAAAGGCAATATCGATTCCTTACAATTAAAAATTGATGCCGTTAGGTTTAACCTTACCGATAGCTTAAGTTTCACAAACCCAGTAGTTCAAATTAAAACAAGCAATGATATTTCATTAGTTAGTTTAAATGCAAATAGCGAATCGGTTTTAGGTGAGGTTGCTTTTAATGGCTATGTGTATACTTATAACGACGGTATTTCAATTAATTGGCTCCCTTCCTATTTTTTACTGAATCATAAAAAATGGACCATCGCTGATAAAGGTATTGTGAACATTAGAGAAAGTAATACCAGTGCAAGCAATTTTAATTTATCACAGGGTATTCAATCCTTTGAGTTCTCAAATTCAAGTGCTAGTAAAAATACATTACAGGTTGAATTGAAAAATGTAATATTAGGTGACATCACTAAACTATTATTTAGTTACCCTAAACTAGAAGGTATCACCAATGGCAAAATTGAAATGAAAAACATTTTGTCCAGTTTTGAAATGAGTTCAAGCTTGAATTTAGACCAATTTTCATTCAATAATGATTCGATTGGGAAAACCCAAGTTAATGCGTCTTATAAGCATGCCACAGGCATCGTCCCTTTTAGCATTTTTAGCCCCAATACCACTTATAACCTATCCGCTTCGGGTACTTATAATATTAAGGATAGTGTTAATCCTTTAGACGCTAATTTATTCCTTGAGCATTCTAAATTTAGTTTAGTACAGCAATTCATTGGTGGCGTACTTACAAATTTAGATGGTCGTGCTAATGGTTACATACATTTTGGTGGGCGAATTGAAAACCCTTATTTATTGGGATCGGCAACTTTTGATAATGCCTCATTTGTGGTTGACTATACCAAAGTGAAATATACCATTGACAGTGGTGCCATGATTAAATTTACGAACGAAGGAATTGACTTTGGAAACATGACGGTGTTTGACAATAAAAAAAGGAAGGCTTCTTTCAAAGGAAAAATATTGAACCAAGGCTTTAAGCATTTGACATATGATTTGGAAATGAGTAGTCCTAAAATTGAACTCATTAATACGGAGGTTTTAGATAACCCCTACTTTTATGGCAAAGCCGTAGGTAAAGCTTTCATGACCATTAAAGGACCTGAGGAAAACATTAAAATGTCCATTAACGCCGATGTGAATGATAGTTCCCATATTTATTTACCGAATACAACGAGTAAAGAAAGTGGAAATTCAGAATACATCATTTTTAAAAAATACGGGAAAACGGCAGTTAAAAGCGCTGATATACCAACCTATAATTTAGTCGTTGACCTTGAAGTGACGGCTAATAATAAAACACAAATTGACGTCGTATTAGACGAGCTTACAGGGGATGTCATTAAAGGTGTTGGCGAAGGCCGAATTAAAATTAGAGCTGGAAATATCGAGCCCTTAACCATAAGGGGTAAGTATAATATAGAATCTGGTAAGTATGATTTTAATTTTCAATCATTTATTAAAAAGCCATTTGACTTAATTCCAGGTGTAGGAAACTTTATTGAATGGACTGGTGACCCTTTAAATGCGGACATTCATATTGATGCAAGGTATACCGCTGAAAGAGTCAGTTTGAATGACTTAGTGGGGTCTGCCAACTTTAGTAACGCGGTAAAAAGTTATCGAGGTAGCGTTTATGTTATTGCTGCTTTAAGAAATAAGTTAACCCAACCGTCGATTAAATTTTCATTGGCCTTCCCTCAAGGCAACCCAATTAGTACAGACAATGAGTTTTCTCAATTCATAAATAGATTAGAACGTGATGATAACGAAATTTTAAAACAAGTTTCCTTTTTAATCGTATTCAATTCATTTGCACCTGTAAGCTTTAGCAATAGTAATAATAGCAGTGCTTATACAGCAACAACCATTGGTATAAATACCATATCACAATTATTAACGAAGGAAATTAATAAATCAATTAGTACCCTTATTAATAAAGCCACTGGAGATAATAGTTTAAAATTTGACATTGGATCATCGGTATATAATAGTGGCAACTTATTAGACCCTACCGGCGGAGGTATCGCGATTAACGCCAATAAAATTGATAGAACAAGAGTAAACCTTAAACTTGGTCGAAGCTTTTTGAACGACAAAATAATTGTAAATGTTGGTGGTGACTTAGATTTCAACGTTAGAAACACGAGTACCATTCAAAACAGCGACTTACAATGGCTACCCGATTTAAACATTGAATTTTTATTAACCAAGGATAAAAAATTACGTGCTATCATATTTAACCGAAATAGCTTGGATATAAACGGAAGTGCTTTAGGAAGAAGAAACCGTCAAGGAGCAAGTATCTCCTACCGAAAAGATTTTGACAAATTTATCTGGTAATTAAGAATTAAGCTGCTGAACTTAATTTGTTATTTTGTATTTGCAATAAATTATGTCGTATTCAAAAAACCACTCCGTCGCTAAAGCAAACGAACACATTAGTAGCTTAATAAAAGTATACTGTATTAATTATTTTGTATTTGCAATAAACCACTCTGTCGCTAAAGCATAACCTTTCAAACCAAGTCCTACTATACTTCCTACTGCTTTGGCTGAAACATGTGAAATTTTACGGAAGTCTTCTCTTGCATGAACATTACTAATATGTACTTCAATCACAGGAACTTTAATAGCTGCAATGGCGTCACCAATGGCAACTGAAGTATGTGTATAGGCGGCAGGATTAATAATAATACCGTCTTGCTCAAAACCATATTGTTGAATCGCATTCACCAACTCCCCTTCCACATTAGATTGAAAATAAGTAAAGTTTACTTGTGGAAATTGTTGCTTTAATTGCACTAAAAAATCATCGAAACTTTCATGGCCATAAACACCTGGTTCACGCTTCCCTAATAAGTTTAAATTAGGTCCGTTAATGATGGTAATGTTTGGCATAGAAATGTATTAAAAGCTTTTATTTAGTAATCGTTCAAATTTTAATGTATTCGAGATTAATTCGTTTTCATTAATGATACGAAATCATCAAATAAATATCTGCTATCGTGTGGTCCTGGTGTTGCTTCAGGATGGTATTGTACACTAAATGCTGGACGGTCTTTTAACTTAATTCCTTCAATGGAATCATCATTCAAATTCACATGTGATATGATTACATTGTCATGCTTTCTTACCGCATCAGGATCCACTCCAAAGCCATGATTTTGTGTAGTGATTTCAGAACGACCTGTAATTACATTTTTCACAGGATGATTTAATCCTCTATGACCATGGTGCATTTTAAAAGTAGGTATGTCATTTGCGCGCGCTAATAACTGATGTCCTAAACATATTCCGAACAAAGGTTTTTTCTCTGCTAAAATTTGTTTGATGGTTGTTACTGCATAATCCATTGGTGCTGGATCGCCAGGACCATTAGATAAAAAATATCCGGTTGGATTGAATGATTTTAAGGTGGCAAAATCAGTTTTTGCTGGATGCACTCTCACATGAACCCCTCTGTCTACTAAACATTGTAAAATATTATGTTTTATTCCAAAGTCAAGCACTGAAACCTTTATAGGTGAATTCACATCGCCTAATTCATAAACTTCTTTTGTACTTGCCGAACTCGCTAATTCTAATCCATCCATGCTTGGCACCGCTGCCAATTGTTTTTTCAAGGATTCAACATCCAAATTATCCGATGAAATAATACAGTTCATCGCTCCACATGTTCTTACATGTGCAACCAATGCTCTCGTGTCTAAACCTTCAATGGAAACAATATTGTTTGCAATTAAATATTCGTTCAAATTTCCATCGGCTAATGCACGAGAATATTTCTCTTCTAAATTACGTCCTATTAATCCATGTATTTTCACCGACTTACTTTCAACATCGGTATCTTTTACCCCATAATTACCAATGTGTACATTGTTCATGATAATTATTTGACCCGTATAACTTGGATCTGTAAACACTTCCTGATAACCCGTCATACCCGTATTAAAACAAATTTCACCTGTAGTAGTACCAATTTTGCCAAATGCTTGTCCGTGAAATACATTGCCATCGGCTAAAACTAGGATTGCGGGTTGTGCGGTCATTGGAGTGTGCTTTTTTAAGGTAAAAGTGCTTTTTGGGTCGTTGTGTTGCAAATTTAGGCAAAAAAAAGGCAAGACCAAAGTCTTGCCTTTATATGTAATAACATTATGTGCATTACTCAGCAGCAGTTTCAGTTGCTTCAGCAGCAGGTGCTTCAGCAGCAGTTTCAGTTGCTTCAACTTTCTTAGTACCAGAAGCCTTACTACGACGAGTTTTTTTAGCTGGTTCAGCTGCAGCAGCTGCATTTACTGAGTTACCATAAATTTCGTTGAAATCTACTAATTCAATCATTGCTTTTTCAGCATTGTCACCTGGACGAATGCCTAATTTAATGATACGAGTATATCCACCTGGTCGAGCAGCAATTTTTGGAGCTACCACTGTGAATAATTCTTTCACCGCTGCTTTGTCATTTAAATAGCTGAACACCACTCTGTGGTTGTGCATAATTTCTTCCTTAGAAGCCGTTTTTTTAGTTTTAGTTACTAATGGCTCAACATA
>JACCDH010103325.1_pt1 | contig 10361 bp, 7 predicted proteins | sample 7442481 | NCBI WGS metagenome assembly JACCDH01 (sample SAMN15323433, study PRJNA562643) | freshwater metagenome | isolation source: river surface water | place: USA:Blue River Watershed | collected 2017-08-15
CATTTGGACCCAAAAAAGCGACGATTTCACCTTTTTTGACCGAAAAACTGACGTCGCGGACGGCGGCCTGTTCTCCGTAATATTTATATAGGTTTTTGACTTCTATGGACATAGTATGCGAAGTTAAGTATTAAATTTTTAAGCTTCTATTCTTAGTCCAGTACCTATAAAAATTGAATCCTGCAAAAGTCGATAAACAGATTAATACAATAACTGAGATATAAACCCATTCTGGAATTGGAATTGGATCGCCAGCCGCATAGGAATGGAGGCCAGATAAATAGTAGTTTACTCCAAAATAAGTCATGATTATAGACGCAAAGCCAAAAATAGAAGCGACATTAAAAACGAAAAAATTATTCAATCGGGGAATAAAACGTAGGTGCAATATTAAAGCATAAACTAGTATTGACACAAGCGCCCATGTTTCCTTCGCGTCCCAACCCCAGTATCTGCCCCAAGATTCATTCGCCCAAACACCTCCAAGAAAAGTACCAATACTCAGCATTACTATTCCACCAGTTAATATCAATTCATTTAAAATGGTTAATTCTCTAACTTGGTTTTGAATGGCTTCTTGATGCTTGCTCATTTTGAACGTTAGCAAAATCAAATTTAACATTCCTATAATTCCACCCAGTAATAAAAACCCATAAGAACCAGCTTCCATGGACACATGAATGGTTAACCAATAAGAGTTTAATACAGGCTCTAACGGTGTGATTTCTGGACTAAAAAAGCTCATTTGGGCAACAAATAGCATAACTGCGCCTAAAATATATGTTGCGCTTTTCGCACCTGTGGATTTTCTTGCAAATAAGAAACCGGCAAGCATAACCGCCCAAGCAATATAAATCATAGACTCGTAACCATTACTCCAAGGTGCCCTTTCAGATATGTACCATCGGAGCAATAAGCCAAACGAATGAAGCACAATAAAGAAATATCCAAGCCAATTTGTGACTGTTTCCAATTTTGTCTTCCAACTTTGAATTGAAAACATTTGCCAAAATAAATACACTAGAAAACTTAAACCAAGTAATAAATAGGCATAAGTCAATCTTTCAAATAGATGACTATTGTTTAGCCTTATTTCCCATAATCTTTGTGATTGGCTTGGTAAAACATCTGGATTTTGATGACGTTGAAATTGATCCAGATCGGCTAGAAGTTGATTTGCAAAACTATATTCTTGATGATGAAGTCCTTGATGTAAGGCTTCTAAATATTGCTGAAACCATTTTTGAGCTTCTACATGCCCATTCACATCATGATCATGCTGAGAAATCCACTTATGATTAGGATCGTTTTCTAATGGAATTATTTTAAAAATATTTCCGGACATCACCATGTTTGTTATACTGACACGCTCATCTAACTTTAGTAACTCTTTGTCAAAATTATTTTTGTCTCTATCTTGTTTCAAAACGCTTTTATCGACAAAAATCTGTAGTTTATACTTACCCTTAGAGTTAAAAAAATCGCTATAACTTAAATGTTTTGTTTGAGATGAACATTTTAATATTTTATTTAATTGCGGATGCTTACCGATTTTAATAATTGGGGCAGTAACCCAAGTTGAAGAAGAGCCAAGCATACCCAATACAACTTGATCGGCAGAATAAGATTCAAAATTCTCATCACCAAATACCTTGCGTAATATTTCTCTATTTAGTGTGTGTATTGGTTTAAACCTTCCATTAAAATCCTGCACTAACAATTGACTAAATAAATCAGCGTGTTCCTCTGAAGGGACTTCTCGTTTGACCGACAAAGTGGTCTGGCCAAAAACAGACGATGAACTTATAAAAAAAAGTAAAATTGGTAATGCTTTTCTAAGATTTGCAAATCGAGAAGTTTTACTCAGTAGATTCCAAAGAAAACCTATTGTCAGCAAGAAATATCCCAAATATGAAATGGAACTACCCCAAAAATCATGATTCATACTCAAGTATGTGCCTTTTTCATCTTGGTCGTAGGATGATTGAAAAAATCGATAACCTTGATAATCCAAAACATGATTCATAAAGATATGATAAGGCATATTTACCTGATTTGCATGATCTTTAACAACAACATAACTCGAAAAACTAGAAGGGCTATTTGTGCCCGGATAACGTTTTAATTCAAAGTTTGATAATTGAAGAGAAAACGGAAAGTCTTTTAGAATTGAACCATAAGTTAACTCCAATTTCAAATCTGACAGTTGGATAATTTGAGCCTGACCAAGTTGGTTTTTATTACCCAACAAATAAACATCTTGCTTTTCATTACCAGATGAAAGTTTCAAATGTACAGCATTTAGGCTGTTACTCTCAATTTTAGGACTTTTGGAACTATAACCTAGATTTCTGCCGTTTGCAAGCTGAGAAAAAACAAATTGTGCGTTTCCTACTTGATAAAGTGATCTAAACTGCAAAGGCACAATAGTGTCTACTTCATTGACTACTATTTGTTTTTGTGTTGCCATTTCCATAAATTGATAATTGGCAGCTACCTTAAAAAATAAGGAATCTCCCTGCTTCAAAATATTAATGCAATCAGGCATAGCATTCGTTGAAAAATTAAAGGGTGTTCCAAAAAGCACTTTCTTTTCTCCATAATGCAACCATACTTCTTGTCGACCATTGCTTCCTGGAAATACAATTTTAATTGATTGGGCAGATTTGGAATCCGAAATAAATCGTTCTACAGCATTTGGAATGAAATCAATTAATTGAATTTTTAAGTCCCTATTTTCAAGATGATAGACATGCTCAAAGTCATTCTTGCCAAGAGATGAAAATAACACCCTTTTGTGATCTTGAAATTGTTGACCATTTTTTGTGGTGATTTTCAAGCCGAGGTAAGCTTCTGTAGTTAAAAATTGGTGCTGACTTTGACCCTCACGAATAGCTACTGTACCTTCGAACCCATAAAAACGTGTTATTGCTGATCCAAGTAGAATGATCAAAATACTTAGGTGAAAAAGTAATACCGAATAACGCTTGCGTTGCCACATTTGGTATTTAAACATTAAAAAAGCATTGCTACATGCAAATAATGTCAAAAGCACATTAAACCAAGTAGCCTGATAACACCATTTTTGAGCTGCATCTGTTCCGAAGTCATTTTCAATAAACGTTGCAACGCCAATTGACAAGCCAAATAAAAATATATAGACTAAAGCTGCTTTTTCTGAGATAAAAGACAACAAAATATTTTTGACAAAGTTCATCATAATGCTTTCGCGTTTTCCAATAATATTTCATAGGAATAACCCGCGCCAAAATCTTTATTCAAAATTAATGTGCCTTTAAAAGTTACAACATGACCCAATGGAAATTCTTCGGTGGAGGTAGCTACAAAATCGTAGCCATTTAAAGACCCATCTTGAAGATGATACCAATTTCTATCCATGATGCTGGCATTTACCTTAATGACCCTAGCTGTAACTTGTACGGTTTTGTTTCGAAATTGAGTTGCTTTGGCAACGATTTCCTTTATTGTCAAAGAACCTGATTTCAGTTGAACAGGACCCTGGTTTGAAATACTAACTGGTGCAGCATTAGATTTAGAAAATAACTGTGTTACCAAGATAATGCGATCAAATGTCCGATTAAGCTCTGTACTTTGATAGGAAGTCTTTTCAAGGCCTTCTGTGTAATAGTATTCCTTGCCGACATGAAAATCCCCCAACATCGTCGCAAGCCAATAAATTGAAGTTCCAGATTGGACCTTTGCATAAGAATAACGTTTACCAGGAAGATGCTCAAGAATTTTAACTACTTGTTTTTCATTAATTACCCCTTCTTGGCCTCCCTTAAAGACAGAATTTTTCGCCGAAGGTTTGACCTCTTCAAGGGTTGTGCTCTGTTCACATGCGCCAAGACATAGCGCTGTGCAAAAACTGAAAAAAAGACTATAATTTTTTAATAGCTGTAACATATACACGTATTAGATTTTGTTGTTGTTGAATTGCATATTCACCTGAAAATACAAATTGTAAAGATTTTGATAATGTGCTAGACCATTGCACTCCAAAAGTTGACTGATTGAAACGCGTATCAGTCATATTTTTACGGTCAAATAATTGACTTCTGTAATACAGACTGAAATTTGCATTTTTGATTTGTTGTTCAAATCGCAATGTTTGCTGAATACTCAACCACGCTGGATAACTTACTAAATTGCCCGAAAAAGAAAATTTTGCTTTATTCCAAAACCATCGTTGCTGAAGTAATTGTAAGCCAAATAATTGCATAGCTACTAAATTGGAAGCAAAACGATGTGTATAATAAACACTCAAGTGTGTCGAGGGCAATACTTTGATCTGTATACGCAATCTAAGCCCTTGCTGAACAGCTGCATCCAATAGCTCATCAATTAAACTTTGCTGGTAAGTGTTCCACAAAATGAATACCTGTCTAGAATCGTAAGAAATGAAAACATTCAGGCCTTTAGTAATACGATAATTAGCAGAAACAAATAAATTATTAAGCCGCGTATTGCTTCGGTTCATATCAAAATCTCCTGCCGCGTACAAGCCCAACTTTGAGATATTTGCAGTGCCCTGAAATGCAAAATTCAAACGGTCGTATTTTCCTTTATTTAACTGCAGAAAGGAGCCGATACCTAAAGTATAATCAAAGTGTTCCTTATGAAGTGAATGCGTAGCTGACACTCCAAGGATTTGCTGATGTAAAGCAATACCAAAAGTCTGAAGGTTAGGCATTAAACCTATCATTGTTTCATATGATATTTTTGGTCTATTTATTTGTAATCTAAGTGCATCAAATATTCCTAAAGTACTTAGACCATTGCTTTGAAAGGAACGTCCAACTTGCAGTTTTATATTAGAATTAACCGGAATAACTAAAGCAGCTTGATAGATATTTAAACGTCCTAATTTGGGGTACGTACTTATGAAATTACTGTAGTAATGCTGGTAATTTCCATTAAGTTGAAGCCTCACACCATTTTTAAAAGCACTATAGCTAGTGTTGAAACGCAAAGTTTGTCTTAGATTTAGCCTATTAGATTCAGATGATAAGGTTTGTTGAAAGAGTGAAGAAAATGCAATGGACCCAATTAATTTGATCGGCTCAATTTTAGGTAAAGTATCAATAGTTCTTCTTAGCGATAATGTTGAGTCTACATTTTGTTTCTCATTTGACTCTTCTTTTTTGATTATTTCATCTTTTCGGAAGACGATAATGCTTACAGAGTCACCAATAATTGGTTTACAATCATTGATAGTCACACAAACACAAGATGTACTAGATTTTGCCTGTACGACTAAGCATGGTTGTCCGGCCCGAATTAATGTATCATTGATATTGATTCCTTCTGTACTTGCAAATTTTACATAATTATTAGTTGCACTCTGAAAACTAACTGTACCTGTAACAAGATTTTGCGCATGAACTCGAGCTTGCCAAATAAGGACAAACAAAAATGTACTATAGACAATGTTATTAACTAGTCTGAACCAGTTGGGTGACATTGGTAACATGCTTGACTTTGAAATTGATATCCGTTTACGCCATCGTGATCGTCGGCTAGGTCGGCCGGATTGTTATGTTCATGGCATTCTATACATGTAAATTGAGCGTAGTTCGAGGAATTTGTATGGCAATCCACACAAGAAATCCATTCACCCTGATGATTTCCGGAATAAATCGGGAAATATTCTGCATCGTGATTATTAAAACTTGCTGGCTTCCAACCCACAATGGTGGTATGACACAACGCACAATCGGTAGGGAATCCGGATGCTAAATGGTTCGGATTACTCGCGCCATTGTAATCTGGCATATGGCAACTCGCACATTCAGATGAAGCCTGTTGATAAGGGTTATTTCCATGACAGGCCACACAACTTACTTGATCATGGCCGTTGGTAAGAGGGAAGAATTCATGGAAAAACGAACTATTCCAAATTGGGGAAAATGGTGAATGACAGTCGATACACGAAGTGGAAAAGCCAACTTGAATATGGTTTGGTTGCGCCGTTTGATTGTAATCCTGTTGATGGCAACTCTTGCAGTCAGATGGCATTTTTGACCAAACCATGGAATTGCCATTTTTGTGACAATCAACACAAGAAACAATGTTGTGAGCCCCTTCAAGCATAAATCCATTTTCAGCGTGCAAGGAACTTACATCTGTAACCAACCAATTTTTAGCAGTATGGCAACGCGCACAATCATTACCCACAGAATTTTGATGGATATCCAAATGGCATTGATTACATGAAACTTTTACATTTTTGAAATTCAGGTCTTGGTGACAACTTTTACAATTGGTAAATTGGTGACTCTCTTCTAAAGGAAATTGAGTTTCACTGTGGTTAAAGGTCATCTTTTTTTGGTCCACCTTCCAACTCCCTGAAGTGTGACACTTCTTGCAGTCTATTTTAAAATTCTTCCCGTGCGGATTAGACTGTCCAAAAGAAAATTGGACACTTACTAAGAAAGCTATGATCCATGACAATCGATACATTCGAATTTCTGTATTTTATACAAAGTTACAGTTTTTCCCGATTCTTTCTGTTGACTCTTGTGACAAGACCCACAACTGATTTCTTTATGTTTCCCGTCTAGCGGAAAAAGTGTGATTTGGTGATTAAAAAAGGGCGTCGGCCAACCAACTTCAATTGAATGGCAACGTGCGCAATCATTTTGACCCTTCAGAATAAATTGGCCCTCATGAATATCATCATGACACGCATTGCAATTTTGTGGCGTATTTTTAAAGCGCTGAACAGGCTGACCAACGTTCTCTTTCTCATTTAAAAAATGACAATTACGGCAAGAAACTTTTTGATGAGCCCCGTCGATTTTGAAAGCTGTTTGGCTATGGTCAAATGATATGGTTTTCCAACTTGAAGTCTGATGACATGCTGTACAATTTTGACTTTGTGCATATGGTTCCAAAATATATCCATCATGGATATCCTTATGGCAACTGACACATCTCTGATCAGCAAACTTAAAACTCCAGCGCTGATCCGGGTTTGGTTTGTGGCAATCCAAACAGGAAGTAGCCTGATGCGCGCCTGTAAGCGGAAATTTACTGTCTTGGTGAGCAGCAAGGTCAAAAGAACTGAAGCTAAAAGGTTTATCTACTGAATGACAATCTTTACAATCTGAAAAATTTGATGCACTGCTTATGAATTCGCCTTCATGGTAATCTTTATGACAATCCATACACCGCTGATGCTTAACAGGGTTGGTCAAATTGGTTTTGTGACAAGATTTGCAACTTACACCTTGATGGAGACCAATTAGTGGAAAGTTAGTTTTGCTGTGGTCAAATCCTTGTTGAATTGCAGCATTTGCTTTCCAAGACCATTCATTATGACACTTAGTGCAGGATTGGCCAAACTTATTTTCATGCGGGTCTTTATGGCAACTAGTACAATTACTATGTTCAATATTAGAAAAGAATTGAAACTTTTTATTGTTACGAGTCCCAACCTTATGACATTCTACACAAGAAACTTCTTTGTGTTTTCCTTTCAATGGAAAGCTTGATTTTGAATGGTCAAATTTAGCTGCATTTTGAAAACTTTTCATTTGGTGACAATTCAAACAGGAGTTAGAAAGTGTTCCTTGATGGTAGTCGTCATGACAAGATGTGCATTTCTGTTGCAGTCCTAAATAAGTACTTTTATTTTTTTTGAGTGACGAATTTTCAATGTTTTTCGGTTGATGGCATTCTCGACAATTGACATTCTGATGTCCTCCAACAAGCGCGTAACCCGTCTTTTGATGATCAAATGTTTTGGTTTCAAAACGGATTGATTCAAAAGATCTTCCATGATGCTCTGAATGACAACTTACACAGCTTTTCGACTGGAGCGCAGGAGTCGCATGTAATCCTTTGTTTGCTTTGATACGAGCCGATAGTTCTTTGTGACAACTCAAACATTTTTGTTCTGATATTTTAGCACCAAGCGTGTGGCATTTGGTACAATTACTTGTTCCTTCAAGGGAACGATGTGCATTGGTGAGCTCACCTGGTGAAAATTGGGCGCTGAACTGAAAAACGCTCAAAAAAACCAAAATAAATGCAAGTATTTTCAATGTTTTTTGAGGATTTTATTTTTAGCTAATTCCAATTCTACGCCTGCCTTTTTCAAAAATTCAGTTGGTAATTCTCCTCCTGCAAAGATATAGATTTGATCTACTTCTTTAATAGTTTGAAATTCCCCTTTCCAATTGAGGATGATTTCTGAATCTTTAATCTGTGTTAATTCGCTTTCAAAAAGCATTAAAATACGTTGTTCTGTGATTGCTTTTTGAATTCTCTCCTCGTTCTGAGGTTTGAGGCGAGCAAAATTATTTTTCCGATACGACAGATAAACTGTATTTGTTTCCATGAGCGACAACGCAGCCTCAATTGCAGAATCTCCACCTCCAACAACCATGATTTTTTTGGAGTTGAGCGCCTCAGGCTCCAAAAGACGATAAGCTACTATTGGATTGTTTGATTCTCCTGGAATACCCAGTTTTCTAGGTGTACCCCTTCTGCCGATTGCTAACAATACGTAATGACTGTAATACAAATTACCATTAGACATTTCGATTTCAAAGTAATTATCTTTTTTTTGAACCTTTTCTACTTTACTTCTCTCCAAAACTGGTATTTCATACGTCTTAATTAACTCTAACCAAAGATCAAGTAATTCAGATTTAGACGTATTGTTGAGTTTCACAGGTCCATGCAAGGGTAAATTTACCGGATGAGTCATAACAATTTTCGATCTGGGAAAGGTAAAGACGGTGCCTCCGAGAGAGTCTTGTTCCAAAATTTGAAAATTTAACCCCAATTCTTTTGCCTTTAAGCCCGCACCAATTCCAGCAGGCCCGGCACCAATTATAATTAAATCTGTAATCGTTGTGTTTTTCGGTTTGATGTTTTTTACAGCATTTATCCCTTGTTCTATGGCATTTTTGATTAACCCCATACCACCTAATTCACCAGCGATATAAAGCCCTGAAACATTTGTTTCATAATTAGGATTTACATGCGGTAGCTCGACACCTCTTTTTTCCGTTCCGATTCTCAGACTAATTGCATCCACTGGACAAGCTAAAAAGCAGGCGCCATGGCCCACACAAGTTGTGGTATTGATGAGGGTGCCATGGCCATTCATTAATCCTAATACATCCTTCTCAGGGCAGGCTTTGACGCACGCTCCACTACCTATGCAAATGGTGGGATCGATATATGGATATAGCGAGACAGGCTCATACCTACCAGTGTCTTTGGCATGTTTAACCTTTTTTAGTATTTTTTGCGAGCCTTGACGAATCTTGAGAAGATAAAAGAATAATACTGCTCCAATAAAAAGAAAGGTTGAACCATAGATAATGTAAGCTGAGGTCTCCATTATACTAAAAATAGGTGTATCCCATAGCAAATGCTACAGCTACATGAATAACAACAATTACTAGCATAATAATTGCAAAAGGCTTATGAACAACATGCCAATATTTGAATAATTGTCGCATTCGTTGTAAACGAGCCACACGATAAGCCAAAATTTGTAACTGACGAATAGTCTTTTTTACGGTTTTTAATTGCCTTGAGCTGATATTAGGTACCGATTTAAAAAGTTGATACAATTCTTTGAGCACAACAATTCGATCTTGACCTGTAGCTTTTTCAAAAATTAAATATTTTTCTCTAATCAATAATTGATCATGAGTTAAAGCCAAAATGGGTTCCCACAGTTGTTTAAAATTTGCGGTAATTTCTTCTGCATCTAATTCTTGACCATTCATCTTTCTTGGAATCTGAATGTATATATAGCGGCCAATCACACCACTTAAAACAACTAAAACCATACTCCAAAAACCTATAGAGATGATACCGCCAAATTTAAAAGTCGTGTGAAATAAAATCATTATTGGCCCTATTGTACACAAAAAAATATGAAACTCAAGTAAGTATTTAAGACGAACATACTTTTCAAAGCGCAAAGTTTTTTTCGCATAAATATATCCAAATACCCCCACTAGTATAAGGACTGTTCCATAAATGCCCAAACCATGTCCGATAAGACCTGAGGCTTTCAATTGCTCATAATGCGGATGGTAAAACCGTTCGTCTAAAGGGGTTTGATAGTAATCATAACCTATCCATATTAAAACGGTTGTAAGCGCAATAGTTGCTAAAACTAGAATAGATCGATAAATAAGAGGCCCGTTGATATGCATTTATTTCAAAGTTAGAAACTTTTAACCACCCTGCGGGAGTAAAACGCAAAAAAGAAAGCGAAGATGGTGAGGCCCATTTGGGTTTCGAGGCCGTCCTCAATAAATAAGGTCAGAATGAAAGTCAGGCCAATGAGGATGCCTTGCACTTGTCTA
>JACCDH011095008.1_pt1 | contig 10359 bp, 8 predicted proteins | sample 7442481 | NCBI WGS metagenome assembly JACCDH01 (sample SAMN15323433, study PRJNA562643) | freshwater metagenome | isolation source: river surface water | place: USA:Blue River Watershed | collected 2017-08-15
CCAGACCGTCCGCCCGTGCGCGCGGCGGTGCCCGTCACCGACATGGTGACGGCGCTGTATGGCGCCCTGGGCGCCACGATGGCGCTGCTGGCGCGGGGCCGCACCGGCCAGGGCCAGGTGGTGGATGCCGCCTTGTACGAGAGCGCCTTCAGCCTGATGGAGTCGCATGTGCCGGCCTTCGAGAAGCTGGGGCACATTGCCATGCGCGCGGGCTCGCACCTGCCAGGCAGCACCCCCAACAGCCTCTACCCCACGGCCGATGGCGGATTCATCGCGATGGCGGCCTCGAGCGACGCGGTGTTTCGCCGGTTGGCGCAGGTGATGGGGCAACCCGAGCTGGCGAGTGACCCGCGCTTTTCCACCGGGTTGGCGCGCGTGCAGCACGAGGAGATCCTCGACGGCATCGTCGCCGAGTGGACCGGCGGCTTCGCGCTGGCGGAGCTGGCGCAGCTGCTGCAGGACAACGACGTGCCCGGCTCGCGCGTGTTCACCATGGCCGACATCTTCCGCGACCCGCATTTCGCGGCGCGCGGCACCATCGTCCACGCCCCCGATAAGGAGCTGGGTACCGTGGCCATGCCCGCGCCCGCGCCGCGTCTGTCGGCCACCCCAGGGGCCGTGCGGCATGCCGGCGGCGTGGTTGGTGCCGATACCGTGCAGGTGCTGCGCAGCCTCGGCCAGTTCACCTCCGATGAGATCGAACGGTTGCTGCAAAGCGGCGCCGCCTTCGATGCCGCCCACCCGGCGGCTTCCCGCTCCGCCCAGGGGACCCCCGCATGAAGAAGCCCACCAACCTCCTGTTCATCTTCTCCGACGAGCACGACCCGCGCTACATGGGGTGCTCCGGCCACCCTTTCGTGCGCACGCCCAACCTCGACCGCCTGGCGGCCCGGGGCACGCGCTTCACCAACGCCTGGACCCCGTGCCCGGTGTGCGTGCCGGCACGCGCCAGCCTGGCCACCGGGCGCTGGGTGCATGACATCGGCTACTGGGACAACGCCATCGCCTACGAAGGCAAGATCCCGGGGTGGGGCCACCGCATGCAGCAGCACGGCCACCGCGTGGAATCCATCGGCAAGCTGCATTACCAGGACGCCCAGCACCCCACTGGCTTCGACCGCCAGCACGAGCCGATGCATATCCTCCATGGCATCGGGCAGCTGTGGGGATCAGTGCGTGACCCGATGCCCGAGAAGGCGGGCCCCTCGGCCCTCTATGAGAAGGTGGGACCTGGCACCTCCAACTACAACCGCTACGACTTTCGCATCGGCGACCTCACCACACAGTGGCTGCAGGAGCGCGCGCAGCAGCCGGACGACAAGCCCTGGATGCTGTTCGTGGGCTTTGTCGCGCCGCACATGCCGCTGGTGGTGCCGCAGGAATTCCTCGACCCCTACCTGCGCGAGGACATCCGCTTGCCCAAGCTGCTGCCCCGCGACGGCTACCTGCGCCACCCCTGGGTGGAGCGTATGGCCAGCTTCTGGGACCACGACGCCACTTTCGACTCCGACGCGCGCCGCAAGCTGGCCATCGCCTGCTACTACGGCCTGATCACCTTCCTGGATCACCAGGTGGGCAAGGTGCTGCAGGTGCTGGAAGACACGGGGCTGGCCGAGACCACCTGCATCGTCTACAGCAGCGACCATGGCGACAACCTGGGCACGCGCGGCCTCTGGAACAAGGATGTCCTGTACCGCGAGGCCACCGGCATTCCGATGATCGTGGCGGGCCCGGACGTGCCGGTGGGCGTGCGCACCACGAACGTGGGCCTCATCGACCTGCATCCCACTTTCCTGGATGCCCTGGGCGTGCCGCCTTCGCCGCAGGACGAAGGCCTGCCCGGGCGCTCGCTGTTCGAGCTGGCGCGCCAGCCGGATGACGCCACGCGCTACGGCTTCAGCGAGTACCACGCAGTGGGCGCGCCCAGCGCGGGCTATATGCTCACGCGCGGGCGCTACAAATACCACCACTACGTGGGCTATTCACCGGAGCTCTTCGACCTTGAGGCCGACCCCGAGGAGATGCGCGACCTCGCGGGCGACCCGGCCCATGCGAAGGTACTGGCCGAATTCGAGACGGCCTTGCGCGCCATGCTTGACCCCGAGGGCATCGACCGCCGCGCCAAGGACGACCAGAACGCGCTGATCGCCCGCTTCGGCGGACGTGACGCCGCCTTGCGCCTGGGCTATCCAGGCGAGACCCCCACCGACCAGAAGTTCCAGGCGGCCATGCCGACCTGACCAGATCAATCACTTTCACCCACCACCAGGAGACACGCCATGAAGAAACTCGCTAGCTTCCTTGCGACGATCGCGCTTTGCGCCGCATCGGTGCTGCCCGCCGCGGCCCAGTCCGCCTACCCGAACAAGCCGGTCACGGTGGTCGTGACCTTCGCGGCCGGCGGCGTTACCGACGTTCTGGCCCGCCTGTATGCGCAAAAGCTCACCGCGCGCACCGGGCAGCAATTCCTGGTCGAGAACCGCGTAGGGGGCGGCGGCACCATCGGCACGGACTTCATAGCCCGTGCCAGGCCCGACGGCTACACCCTGGGCGTGTTCCTGGACAGCAACACCATCGCACCCGCCCTGTTTGCCAAGGTCAACTCCGACCCGATCAAGGACTTCACGCCCATCTCTATGCTGGCGACAGGCGCGCACATCGTGGTGGCCCACCCCTCGCTGCCGGTGAACAACCTCAAGGAGCTGATTGACTACGCCAAGGCCAACCCGGGCATGCCCTACGCCTCGCCCGCCCAGGGCACCGCGCAGCACCTGGGCATGGAGATGATCAAGTTGCGAGCCGGCATCGACCTTACGCACGTGCCCTACAAGGGCGGCGGCCAGGCGATCAACGACGTGGTGGGCGGGCAGGTGAAGGTGGCGATCCTGGGCATGGCCCCGGTGCTGCAGTTCCTCAAATCGGGACAGCTCAAGGCGATCGCCGTGACCGGCGACAAGCGCACCCCGCTGCTGCCCAATGTGCCGACGGTGAGCGAGACACTGCCCGGCGTGAGCACCCTGCAGTGGTTCGGGCTAGTCGGCCCAGCGGGACTGCCTCAGGACATCGTGCAAAGGCTCCATCGTGAAGTGATGGCCATCTCACAGGACCCCGAGGTCGAACAGCGGGTGGCCGGTGTCGCCCTCGAGACCCGCATCAGCGCCAATCCCGCCGACCTGACCCGCTTCATGGAGCAAGATCTCCCGAAATGGCCGCCCCTGGTGAGGGCGGCGGGTCTGAAAAGGGAATAAGGAGTCCAGCCCCATGTCATTGCATCAGCAATTGGTCCGTCGCGCCCAGGAGGGGCGCCCGATCCGCGTCGGCCTGATCGGCGCCGGCAAGTTCGGCTCCATGTACCTGGCCCAGGTGCCGCGTACGCCGGGCATGCACCTGGTGGCGATCGCCGACCTCTCGCCTGCCGCCGCGCGCGCCAACCTGGCCCGCGTGGGCTGGGAGCCGCAGCGCACCAACGCGGCCTCCATTGAGGATGCGGTCAAGAACGGCACCACCCACATCGGCGACGACTGGCAGGCGCTGGTCAAGCACCCGGCCATCGACATCGTGGTGGAGTGCACCGGGCATCCGATCGCGGCGGTGGACCATTGCCTGATGGCCTTCGAGCACCACAAGCACGTGGTGAATGTGACGGTGGAGGCCGATGCCTTCTGCGGTCCGCTGCTGGCGCTCAAGGCCTCGCAGGCCGGTGTGGTGTATTCGCTGGCCTTTGGCGACCAGCCCGCCCTGATCTGCGACCTGGTGGACTGGGCGCGCACCTGCGGCTTCCCGGTGGTGGCCGCGGGGCGCGGGCACAAGTGGCTGCCGCATTTCTGCGAGTCGACGCCGGACACCGTCTGGCCGAACTACGGGCTCACCCCGGAACAGGCCGCGCGCGGCGGGCTCAACCCGAAGATGTTCAACAGCTTTCTGGATGGCTCCAAGCCGTCCATCGAAAGCACCGCGGTGGCCAACGCCACCGGCCTGTGCGTGCCCTCGCAGGGCCTGACCTACCCCTCCGGCAGCGTGGGCCAGATCCCCTCGCTCACGCGTCCGCGCAGCGAGGGGGGCGTCCTCGAGCGTAAGGGCATGGTGGAAGTGATTTCCTCGCTCGACGCCCAGGGCCAACCGATCGACTACGACATCCGAATGGGTGTGTGGGTGACGGTGGAGGGCGAGACCGAGTACGTGCGCAACTGTTTCGAGGAATACAACGCCCAAACCGACCCGAGCGGGCGCTACTTCACCCTGTACAAGCGCTGGCACCTGATCGGGCTGGAGGTGGGCTACTCGGTGGCCTCGCTGGCCCTGCGCGGCGAACCCACCGGCGTGGCCACCTGCTGGAAGGCCGACGTGGTGGCCACCGCCAAGCGGGATCTGAAGCCTGGCGAGATGCTCGATGGCGAAGGCGGCTACACGGTCTGGGGCAAGCTCACGCCGGCCGAGGACTCGCTGCGCGTGGGCGGTCTGCCGCTGGGCCTGGCGCATGATGTGAAGGTGGTCCGCCCGGTGCGCAAGGGTCAGTCGCTCACCTGGGATGATGTGCAGATGGACACCGGCACGCGCGCGTACGCCATCCGGCGCGAGCTGGAAAAGCAGGTGCGTCCGGCCTCCAACCTGAGCGTCGGATGATCGAACTCGACGACGAGGAGCGCGCCATGCTCGAGGGCGCGCGCGGGCAAGCGGTGCAGGAGGCGATCCGCTTCCAGATCGAGGTGGGCAACTTCTTCGAGGCGCGCCGCTTCGTGAGGATCAACCACGCCCACGTGATGGGTGACATCGAAGTCATGGGCGATGGCGGCCTGGGTCTGCTGCGCGAGATGGACCGGCAAGGCGGGCGGTGCACCGTGCCTACCTCCAGCAACGCGCATTGCATGCATTTCCATCCGGCGCCCGCGCTGCGCCAGGACCCGGACGAACAGGGCAAGGAGCGCGAGATCCTGCGCCTGTACGGTTCCATGAACATCGCGGCCACCGACACCTGCATCCCCTACCAGACGGTGTACCAGCCCAAGCTGGGTGAGCATGTGGCATGGGGCGATACGGGGACGGTGATCTACGCCAATGCGGTGCTGGGGGCGCGCACCAATTTCGAGGCTGGCAAGGCCAGCTTCGCGGCGGCGTTGACCGGTCGTACACCCGCCTATGGCTTCCACCTCGACGAAGTGCGCCGCGGCAGCCTGCGCGTGCAGGTGCAGGCACGCATGACGGACTACGCCGACTGGGGCGCGCTGGGAAAGATCGTGGGTCACCCGCACCAGGACTACTTCGCAGTACCGGTGTTCGAGGGTATCGACCGCACGCCGATGTCGGACGAACTCAAGCACCTGGGGGCCTCGCTGGCCAGCTACGGATCGATGGCGATGTTCCACATGGTGGGCGTCACGCCCGAGGCGCCGACCTCGCAGGCGGCCTTCGGCGGGCGTGCCCCCTCGCAGACGATGACCGTCACCGACGCCGACCTGGAGACCGTCTATCGCGGCTACCGGTATCGAGACGACGGCGGCAACATCGTGGTCTTCTCCGGTCCGCAGCTGTCCCTGCATGAACTGCAGGAACTTGCGGGCCGCTTCCAGGGGCGCAAGGTGGCACAGGGCATTACAGCGGTCGTCACCACCAGCCCCATGGTGCACGCCGAGGCCTCGCGCCTGGGCTATGTGGCCACACTGGAAAACGCCGGGGTCACGCTGCTGCAGGGGGTGTGCTTCTACCTGCTGCAGCGCCTCTCGCAGATCCGCGAGGAGAACAGCTGGACCAACCTGATCTCCAACTCGGGCAAGCTGGTCAACACCATCACCGCGCACCGTTTCAACACCGTACTGCGACGCACGCAAGACTGCGTGGATATCGCCTGCACCGGGGAGCTGCGATGAGCCGCGTGCTGCGCGTGACGCGGGCCTGGGGCCCGGTGGTGGAGGCGCCGCTGCTGGTGATGCGTGAGGGCTTCAGCCCGCGTTACGACCTGGACCGCTGGAGCGGAGTGATTTCGCGTATCGGCCACAGCGCCGAGGGTGAGTCCATCCATGGGCGTATCTTGGTCATCCCCACGACCAAGGGCGGCGTGGCTGGCGGCTGGGCCTTTCACGACCTGCTGCACAAGGGCATCGCGCCGGCCGGCCTGGTGTTCGGCAAGCTCAATCCGGTGATGGTGCAGGGCGCGGTACTGGCCGGAATCCCCATCGCTGAAGGATTGACGACGCAGGATTTGCAGGGCCTGGCGTCGGGCGAGGTCATACGCCTAGAGCCGGCGGCGCGGACGATCACATTCGTTGTGCGCTGAGAGCGCCCAGCGCCGCTAACCCAGCAAGTCCATGTCGACGCGGATGAAGTCGCCGCGGTAGGTCAACTCCCCCAGGTAGATGACGGTGCCGGCGGGGTCGCAAAACACCCGCCGCACCTGCGCCACTGGCGCTGACGCCGCGACATTGAGCAGCGTGGCCGCCTCCATGCCCGCGGTGCCGATCGTGAGGATCTGGCGGGCCGATCCGATCTTCACGGCCTTGAGGTCCATCAGCACCGGAATGATCAACTCCTTGCGGAATCGCTTCGGAGCCAGCTTGAAGACGCGCTCGTCCAGGTACGCGGTGATGACTGAGGTGACCTGCCGGTCGCTGGCATGCACCCGACGCAGGTAGCGGTAGGCCGGCGCGGGGTGGCCGTCATCGGCTTCCAGACGCGGCGAGGCCTTTCCTTCGTCCAGCGACCGCATCTTCGGTGCCAGATCGCGGTACAGATCGGCCAGCCCCTGCAAGGAGGTTTCGACCTGCATCTTCGGGTGCGTTTGCGGCTTGTTGCGAACAAAGGTGCCGCGGCCCTGCTCCGGCACGACCAGCTTTTCGTTTTTGAGCACCTGCACCGCTTGGCGCACGGTGATCAAGCCCACGCCGAACTCCTGCGCGAGATCCGGCAGGGTCGGAATCTGCGAGCCGATCGCCCAGGTGCCCTTGACGATGCGCTCGCGCAGGGCGTCGGCGATCTGGGCGTACAAGGGACTCGCGCTGTGCTTGAAGTAGCCGTGCATATTCACCCCAGCTTGACGAATCTGATTAACTCTAGAATGATAAAACTATCGGCCAGCTCTCGGCCCTGACTCCACCTGAAAGAGGTCCTCATGCGTCTGCTTGCTCGTTGGATTTACCTGACCTTGTTGTGTCTTTGCTGGCCGCTTGGCGCGCTGGCCCAGGATTATCCCAACCGGGTGGTGCGCCTGGTCGTGCCCTTCCCGCCAGGGGGCGTGGTGGACATCAGCGGACGGCTCCTGGCCGAAGAAATGAGCCGCCACCTGGGTGTGAGCGTGATCGTCGAGAACAAGGTCGGCGCAGGCGGCACCATCGGCGCTGCTGAAGTCGCGCGCGCGCCTGCCGACGGCTACACCCTCTTGCTCGGGGGTGCCGCCACACACGCCTTCGCGCCCTTTGTCTACAAGCAGCTGCGCTACGACCCCACCAAGGACTTCGTGGCTGTCACGCAATTCACGGAGGGCCCGCTGGCCCTGTGCGTCAACGCCGCCACCGGCCCGGCCACCCTGAGCGATTTCGTGAAGACCATGAAAAGCGGCAGCGCCGCGCTCAATTACGCCTCCAACGGCGCCGGCACCTTCCCGCACCTGTCGGTGGAGTTGATGAACCAGGTGCTGGGCGCCAAGCCGCAGCATGTGCCCTTCCCGGGCGGTGCGCAGTCTGTTACCGCGCTGATCGGACAACAGGTGCAATTCACCCAGAACCATATCCCGGTGATCCAGCCGCACGTGAAGTCCGGTCGCTTGCGCGTGCTGGCCACGACCGGCGCGACGCGCTCGCCGTCTTTCCCGGATGTACCCACGCTCAAGGAGTCCGGCATCGACGTGGTGGCCTCGGCCTGGTTTGGCTTGTTCGTGCCTGCGGGCACGCCGCCGGCTGTGGTCGAGCGCCTTCATCAGGCCACGGTCGCCGCAGCCAAGTCGCCCGCCTTGCGCGAAAAAATCGCGGCGCAGGGCGACGAGGTGAAGGTGGACGGTCCGGCCCGGTTCCAGGCCTTTCACGCCGCCGAATTGGACAAATGGCGGCGTGTCATTACCAGCACCGGACTGAAACTGGATTGAGCTGATGACCCGCCCCAACATCATCCTGATCATGACCGACCAGCAACGTGCCGACACGATCGGCGCGCTGGGCGCTCCGTGGATGAACACGCCGCACCTGGATCGCCTGGTCCGCGAGGGCACCGCTTTCACCGAGTGCTTTGTCACCTCGCCTGTGTGCGTGGGGGCGCGGGCCAGTCTCTTCACCGGCAAGTACCCGCATGGCTGCCAGGTGTTCAGCAACTTTCAGCCCTGGCAACCGACCTGGGTGGGATCGCTGGCTGACCAGGGCTACCACTGCGTGAACATCGGCAAGATGCATATCAACCCCTACGACGCGCCCGGGGGGTTTCATCAGCGCCTGATCATGGAAAACAAGGACCGGCCGCTGTTCCTCGAGGAGCGTGACCGCGCCATCTATGACGAGTGGGACAAGGCCCTGCGCGCGCGCAAGCTGGTCAAGCCCTCGCGCTACAACCGCCACGCCGCCGACCCCGAGGGCTACAAGCGTGCGCTGGGCGCGTTCGCGTGGGACCTGGATGCCGACATGCATCCGGACAACTTCATCGGTGACACCGCGTGCTGGTGGATCGGCGACCGCAAGAACCAGGACCCGCTCTTCCTGCAAATCGGTTTTCCGGGGCCGCATCCGCCCTCCGACCCGACGCCGGACGCTTTGGCCGCCTATGCGGACGTGGACATCCCGGTGCCGAAGGTGAGCGAGGCCGAACTGCGCGCGCAACCCTACGCGCAGCAAAAGCTGCGAGACAACATGGTCGAATTCAATTTCGACTCGGTGGCGTGGCGACGCGATATCAGCGAGGCCGACCTGCTGCGGCTGCGGCGCCATTACGCCGCGAACGTGAGCATGATCGACCATCAGGTCGGTCGCATTCTGGCGGCCCTGGACGCACGCGGCTACCTGGACAACGCGCTGGTGATCTTCACCTCCGACCATGCCGACGCGCTAGGCGAGCACGGTCACATCCAGAAGTGGACGATGTACGACTCGGTGGTGCGTGTGCCGCTGGTGTTCTGGTCCAAGAACCTGCCCATCGAGCACCGCACCCGCGACGACCTGGTGCAGATGTTCGACATCGCGCCCACGATCCTGGAGGCCGCGGGCCTGCCGGTGCCGGCCGACTTTGACGCCCAGACCCTGTGGGGGGCGGTGACCGGACGCAGCGACTACCAGCCGCGCGACGCGGTCTATGCCGAACTCGCGCGCGATCACATTCAAACCGGCAGCGAGTTCATCTTGATGCGCCGCGACCGGCGCTGGAAGATCGTGACCTACCTGGACGATGCGGCCGGCGAGTTGTACGACCTGCAGGCCGACCCCGACGAGGTGAACAACCTCTGGCAGGTCGAGGAGCTGCGCGCCATGCGCGATGAACTGGTGGCTTCGTGCACGCAGTGGCTGGCGCGCGGCATGCTCACTGCCAACCGACGCGCGGGCCGATCGCCGCAGCAGGCCATGCGGATCTGAGAGCGCCTGCGCGCGCGACGTGTGGCGTCAGCGCGCGCGCGTCCCGCGTCAGCGCATGCGCGTTCCGCGTGTGGCGCGCGCCCCGAAGTGGTCCTTGAGCGCCTGGGTGAAGGTCTCGCGCCCGTGCTGCCGCCGCTCCAGCAGGCCCACATGGCGCTCCACGGTCACGCGCGGCAGCGGCACGACCCGCAAGGCCTTGTCGCGGCGCCAGGCCAGGTTGGCCAGTTGCGGCACGATGGAGATGCCAAAGCCCTGACGCACCAGCTCGACGATCGCCTCGACCGAGTTCAGCTCCAGCCCCTCCACCACGTCCGCCCGGCATTGCGCCAAGACCTCGTTGACCAGATGGCCCGTCCAGGTGCGCCGGTCAAAGCGCATGAAAGGACACTGGGCCAGCATCTGCAACGGCGAGGCGGGCAGTGCGAAGTGCGGACGTGTGGGCACGATCAGCACCATGGGCTCGCGGTAGAGGGGCGTCCACACCAGCGAGGCGGTCAGGCGGGTCGGCGACTGCGTCACCACCGCCGCATCAAGCTCGCCACGCTCCACCCGCGTCATGAAATCCGCCGACTGGCCGGCCAGCAACGTCACCTCCAGGGCCGGGTGCTGGCGCTTGAGTTTCCACAGGGCGTCGGCGAAGGCGCCCATGAGGGCGGACACCAGGGCGCCCATCACCACAGTGCCCCCGAGCTCACCGGGCGCGGGCTGCGCCTGCAGCTGCTGCCAGCGCTCGACCAGCTCCTTGATGGCTGGGACCCGCTGGCGCCCTTCGGTGTTGAGGACTACCGCGCGGGCGCTGCGATCGAACAGCGCGACGCCG
>JACCDH010959781.1_pt1 | contig 10355 bp, 10 predicted proteins | sample 7442481 | NCBI WGS metagenome assembly JACCDH01 (sample SAMN15323433, study PRJNA562643) | freshwater metagenome | isolation source: river surface water | place: USA:Blue River Watershed | collected 2017-08-15
GCTGGCCTTTTGCTGCCATCGGGCTAAAACCCGGGTAAACAGGGTCGCCCGAAAGGGCGATTCAACGCTAAACTTCAATCTGTCTTTATGAGGAGCCCTGAATGACCATCGCCAAACCAGCCCACAAGCGTATTTTGCTCAAGCTGTCAGGTGAGGCTCTGATGGGTGACGATCAATTCGGTATCAACCGCGCCACCATTGTTCGCATGGTGGAAGAAATTGCAGAAGTCACCCGACTGGGTGTGCAAGTGGCTGTGGTCATTGGCGGCGGCAACATTTTCAGGGGTGTGGCTGGCGGCGCTGTCGGCATGGACCGCGCCACTGCCGACTACATGGGCATGTTGGCCACCGTCATGAATTCTTTGGCCCTGGCCGATTCCATGGACAAAGCAGGTCTCACAGCCCGCGTCATGTCGGCCATTGCCATTGAACAAGCGGTAGAGCCCTATGTTCGTCCCAAAGCCCTTCAGTACCTTGAAGAGGGCAAGGTGGTTATTTTTGCAGCTGGTACCGGCAACCCTTTCTTCACCACCGACACTGCCGCTGCTTTGCGGGGTGCCGAAATTGGTGCCGAGTTGGTGCTCAAAGCCACCAAGGTAGACGGTGTTTATTCCGCCGATCCTAAAAAAGATCCCAACGCCACGCGTTACAGCAAGATCTCCTTTGATCAAGCCATCTCAGAAAACCTGGGCATCTTGGACGCCACAGCCTTTGCGCTGTGCCGCGACCAAAAACTGCCCGTCAAAGTGTTCTCTATTTTCAAACATGGCGCATTCAAGCGTGTGGTCATGGGCGAAGACGAGGGCACTTTGGTCTACGTCTAATTCTTGACCCCGCCACTGAATCTGATCCTGAATCATTAGGCCCCGGAGAATCTCATGAGCTTAGAAGACATCAAGAAAACCACGCAAAACAAATAGTACCAATCCATTGCGGCGTTTAAACACAACCTCACCAAAATTCGCACTAGCGGAGCCAATCCGGCCATTTTGGACACTATCCAAGTCGACTATTACGGCTCCACAGTGCCCTTGTCTCAAGTGGCCAATGTGTCGCTCATCGACTCTCGCACCATCAGCGTCCAGCCATGGGAGAAAAACATGGCGGCCAAAATTGAAAAAGCCATTCGCGAAAGCGATTTGGGTTTGAACCCTGCTTCCATGGGTGATCTCATTCGAGTGCCCATGCCCCCCATGAGCGAAGAGCGCCGCCGCGAAATGACCAAGTTGGTTCGCACTGAAGGCGAGAACGCCAAAATTGCAGTTCGCAATTTGCGCCGCGACGCCAATGAATCGGTCAAAAAATTGGTGAAAGAAAAACTGGCTTCTGAAGATGAACAAAAACGTTCAGAGGCAGAAGTGCAAAAAGTCACAGACAAACACATTGCTGAAATCGATCAGTTGATTGCCGGCAAAGAACAAGAAATCATGGCCGTTTGATGGCCGATGTATCTGGCGACATGCATCGAATCAACTCCTCCTTCACGGTCACGGGTTGATTAGATGCTCAAGCAACGGATCATCACCGCACTTGCCTTGTTGGCTGTCTTGTTGCCAGCCCTTTTTGCAGACTCCCCCCAAGCCTTTTTAGTGTTGTCCATCCTGCTCATCGCTGCAGGTGCATGGGAGTGGGCCAACATGAACGGCTTGAGCCGCCTTCAAGCTGTATTTTCTGGTTTTGCTTGCGCGGCCTTGTGCTGCTTGGCTTGGTGGGCAGGTTGGACCACCCAAACAAGCACATGGCTTTGGTCTTTGGCAGGATCTGCTTGGGTGGGCATCACAGCCTGGATGCTCATGCGCGGAGTTCAAGGCTGGTCATTGTGGCCACGCCAATGGCGATGGTTTTTGGGCGTGATTCTCTTAAGCCTTGCTTGGCTGGCCATGGCACAAGCCCGCACAGCCAGTGTGCAACTCTTGTTGTCCATTTTTTGTGTGGTTTGGGCCGCTGATATTTTTGCCTATTTCTTTGGCCGAGCGCTGGGTGGCAAAATCATCCGCCAAAAACTGGCCCCAACAGTCAGTCCTGGCAAAAGCTGGGAAGGCGCTATCGGGGGTTTGTTGGGGGTCTTTGCGGTGGCCCTGGGCTGGATGCACCTAGAGCAAACTTACCAGTGGCCAGGCATCAGTTTTTTCACCCAAATGATCTCGCACGGCTATCTTTTAGCGGCATTGAGTTTGATTTTTTTAACGGCCATGAGTGTGGTGGGCGATTTGGTTGAATCTTTGGTCAAGCGCAGTGCGGGCGTCAAAGACAGTTCCAATTTGCTGCCCGGACATGGCGGCGTATTGGATCGACTCGACGCTTTGCTGCCAGCCTTGCCCATTGCCATGATGCTGCTGCATTGGCCCAAAATTTAATTGGCCAAAAGTTTAAAACAGGTGACTTGCCCTATGAAACAAAACATCACCATTCTGGGTTCTACGGGTTCTATCGGGACCAACACTTTGGATGTGTTGTCCAATCACTTAGACCGCTTTCAGGTGTTTGCCCTCACCGCCTCAAAGCAGGTCGATTTGATTTTGGCTCAGTGCGCCAAGTTCAAGCCCCAGTATGCCGTCATGGCGCAAGAAGATGCCGGCCGCTTATTGGCACAGCGCGTCAAAGCCGAAGGTTTGCCAGTAGAGGTGCGCTGGGGGCCTGAGGCCCTTGACTGGGTTTCTGCTCATGAAGAAGTGCATGCCGTCATGGCGGCCATTGTGGGTGCCGCGGGCTTATCGCCTTGCCTGGCGGCGGCCCATGCAGGCAAGCGTTTGTTGCTGGCCAACAAAGAAGCCTTGGTCGTGGGCGGCGAGGTTTTTTTAAATGCGGTCAAAAAAGGTGGTGCAGTACTCTTGCCCATCGACAGCGAGCATTCGGCCGTATTTCAATCGCTGCCCGAAAACCCAGCCACTTGGGCCGATCGAATTGATCAAATTATTTTGACAGCTTCTGGTGGGCCTTTCAGAGCACGCGATGTGAGCACCCTGAAAAACGTCACGCCTGAAGAAGCTTGTGCGCATCCCAATTGGGTCATGGGTCGCAAAATTTCAGTCGATTCAGCCACCATGATGAACAAGGCCTTGGAGGTCATTGAGGCGCGTTATTTGTTTGGTGTCGCACCATCGCAATTGTCGGTGGTCATTCACCCACAAAGCGTGATTCACTCCATGGTGAAGTACAAAGATACTTCCATCGTGGCCCAGTTGGGCACACCCGACATGCGCGTGCCCATTGCCTATGGATTGAGTTGGCCAGAGCGCATCACCTCAGGCGCCCAAACACTTGATTTTCACAATCTCAAGCCCATGACTTTTGAGGCCATTGACGACCACGGCCACCCCGATAGGTTTCCGGGCCTCAAATTGGCTTGGCAATCTTTGAGCGCCGCCTCGGGCACCTGCGCAGTGCTCAATGCTGCCAACGAAATTGCGGTTGAAGCATTTTTGAACAAGCAAATCAGGTTTGATCAAATTCACCAAGTGAACACAGAAACTTTGAGCAAAGTGCAACCGCCTGCGCCTCAGAGTTTGTCTGATTTGCTTGCGCTGGATGCGCAGAGTCGCGCCATTGCATCGGCAGCAGCGCGTGCTTGCCGCATTTGATTTTTGACCGTGCTAACGCTTCTTTCTTTCTTATTTGCTCTCACCCTCTTGATTGCGGTGCATGAGTATGGTCATTACCGAATGGCTGTTGCCTTCAAGGTACCGGTCTTGGTTTTTTCAATTGGGTTTGGCAAAGCCATTTTCCGCTGGCGCGCCAAGCATCCCAGGGAGGGACAAAACACCGAGTTTGTCATTGGTGCATTGCCTTTGGGTGGTTTTGTTCAAATGCTAGATAGCCGAGAAGCGTCGGTGCCAGCCGATCAATTGGCCTTGGCTTTCGATCAACGCAGTTTGAAAGTCCGTGCCGCCATCGTTGCCGCAGGCCCACTGGCCAATCTGTTGTTGGCGGTGGTGTTGTTCAGTGCGGTTGCTTGGTGGGGGCACCCCAAGGTTTTGCCCGTCATTGGCAAAGTAGAGGCGGGTGCTGCAGCCGACATAGCAGGCCTCAAGACTGGTGACCTGGTTTTGAAAGTGGGCGATCAGGAGGTCAGAGATGCTCAGCACTTAAGGGCTTTGATTCGGGGGGAGAGGGTTTCAGCAGCAGAAGCTGCTGAAGCTGCTGGCGGGTCTGTAAGTTCAGCCGTTTGGGAAATTGATCGGCAAGGTCAGCGCTTGTCTCTGGCAGTCAAGCCCCTGCTCACCGCGCAGCCTGGCCAGCCAGAATCCAGTGCGGTCAGGCGAATTGGCGCCGTGGTGGGTTTGCCTTCGGACACAGAGTGGGTGAGCGCAGGCCTTTGGGAGGGCTTGGCCAGAGGCTATGGTCAGGTGACGCAAATTACAGTTTTAACCGGTCAGCTCATTGGTCAAATGCTCACGGGAGAGGCCTCTTCGAAGCACCTCAGTGGCCCTTTGACCATTGCAGAGCAGGCGGGACAGTCCGCCCAAAGGGGCTTGCCCTCCTACTTGACTTTTTTGGCTTTGATCAGTGTCAGCTTGGGCCTGCTCAATCTCCTGCCATTGCCCATGTTGGATGGCGGGCACCTGATGTATTATCTTTGGGAGTCTTTGACTGGCAAACCGGTATCCGTTGCTTGGCAGCGAGGTTTGCAAAAAGTCGGTTTGGCCCTGTTGGTTTTCATCATGGCCTTGGCGTTTTTCAACGACTTGACGAGACTCTTTACTTAATTCAAACGCATGAACTTTCTTTCCAATCGATTTCGCTTGCATCACTTGTTCGTGGTTGTTGCATCAGCCATGGTCAGCCTGTCTGCATGGGCCGTTGAACCTTTTAAGTTGAAAGACATTCGGGTCGAGGGCCTCCAACGTGTGGAGTCTGGAACCGTTTTTGCGTCTCTGCCATTTCGCATTGGCGATCTCTACAACGACGAGTCGGGCGCGGCTGCCATTCGCGCATTGTTTGGATTGGGTTTGTTCAAGGACGTGAGGCTAGAGACTCAAGGCGATGTGTTGGTGGTCATTGTGGAGGAACGTCCTTCCATTTCACAAATCGAGTGGCTGGGCTTGAAGGAGTTTGACAAAGACGTCTTGGTGAAGGCCTTGAAAGAGGTGGGCCTGGCCGAAGGGCGCCCATTTGACAAAGCCTTGGCAGACAAAGCCGAGCAAGAGTTAAAACGCCAGTACATCACGCGCAGCTTGTATGGCGCAGAGGTGGTGACCACTGTCACGCCGGTTGAACGAAATCGCGTCAAACTGACCTTCACAATCACAGAAGGCGGACCTTCCAAAATCAAAGAAATTCGCATCATCGGCAGTCAAAATTTTTCAGAAAAAACGCTGAAAGAACAGTTCAATTTGGATGTCGGTGGGTGGCTGAGTTGGTATACCAAATCCGACCGATATTCTCGAACCAAGCTCAATGCCGACCTGGAAACACTGCGCTCGTATTACCTCAGCCGTGGCTATCTTGAATTCCGAGTTGATTCCACCCAAGTAGCCATTTCCCCAGATAAGCAAGACATTTCTATCGCCATCAATGTGACGGAGGGTGAGCGATTTGTGGTGTCTGGTGTCAAGCTAGAAGGCAACTACCTGGGCAAGGAAGATGAATTCAAAGCCATTGTCAAAATTGGTGTGGGGCAGCCCTACAACGCAGAAACAGTGGCCGAAACCACCAAAGTCTTTTCAGATTACTTTGGTAAATTTGGTTTTGCATTTGCGCGCATTGACGTTCGTCCTGAAATAGACAGGCTCAACAATCGCGTGACTTTCGTGCTGGTGGCAGAGCCTTCGCGTCGCGCGTATGTCAGGCGCATCAATGTGACGGGCAACAACCGGACCCGAGACGAAGTGATTCGCCGAGAATTCAGACAACTTGAATCTGCTTGGTACGACGGCGACAAAATCAAGTTGTCGCGCGACCGTGTCGATCGTATGGGCTTCTTCACGGAAGTCAACATTGAGACCCAAGAAGTACCCGCCACCTCTGATCAAGTTGACCTCATCATCAGTGTGGTCGAAAAGCCCACGGGCAGTGTTTCTTTGGGCGCTGGTTTTTCTTCCACAGAAAAAATTGCTTTGAACTTTGGCATCCGTCAAGAAAATGCGTTTGGATCTGGCAATTACTTGGCCACTGAAATCAACACGAGCCGGTTCAACCGAACCATTGTGGTCAGTACAACCGATCCCTATTACACGCCAGATGGTATTTCACGAACCATCGATCTTTTCCACCGCACCTCAAGGCCCTATTTGGGAGATTTGAATGCCTACAGCTTGGTCAGCTCAGGTGCAGGCATGCGTTTTGGCGTGCCCTTCAGTGAAATCGACAGGGTTTTCTTTGGTGCCAATTTGGAGCAAACCTCTATTCGTCCAGGCACCAACTTGCCCAATGCATATGTGGAGTACATGCAGCAATTTGGCTACACCAGCACATCTTTGCCCCTCACTGTTGGCTGGGCCAGAGATGGTCGCGACAGCGCTTTGGTGCCGTCCAAAGGGGTTTTGCAGCGATTTAACTCTGACTTGAGTATGGCGGGGGATGCGCGCTACATCCGGACCAATTATCAAATACAACAGTACACCCCTATAACTAAAAAGTATACATTGGCATTGAATGCCGACATCGGTTATGGGCAAGGTTTGTCCAACCGCCCGTATCCGCTGTTCAAAAACTACTTTGTGGGTGGCTTGGGAAGTGTTCGAGGCTTCCAGCAGTCTTCTCTTGGCCCTGCCAACAGCTCCAATACATTGTTCTTGGGGGGGGCTAAGAAAGTTGTCTTTAACGCAGAGGTCCTGGCGCCATTTCCAGGTGCAGGCAATGACCGCACTTTGCGTCTATTTGCCTTTGCTGACGCAGGTAAAGCCTTCGGCGAGAGTGAAAAAATCAGTTTGAGCGAACTTCGTTCGGCGGTTGGTATTGGCCTGAGCTGGATTTCGCCAATGGGTCCCTTGCGCTTTTCTTATGCTTTGCCTATGAAGCGCCAGGATACGGATAAAATCCAGAGATTGCAATTCCAAATCGGAACGTCATTTTAATGAAAACACTTCTTCATTTCTCACAAGTTTGTTTGTTGGCTTTCGGGGCACTGACTTCCTCGATGGTCAGCGCTCAGGAATTCAAAATCGGTTTTGTCAACACCGATCGCATCTTCCGCGAGGCCAACACAGCCAAATCTGCACAAGTCAAATTGGAACAAGAATTCTCCAAACGCGAAAAAGAATTGGTCGACCTGGGCAACAACATCAAAACGGCTTCTGACAAATTTGAGCGGGAAGCCCCCACTTTGTCTGAAACACAGCGCAATTTGCGTCAAAAGCAGCTGATGGACCAAGACCGTGACTTTCAGCGCAAGCGCCGAGAATTTCAAGAAGACCTCAACACCCGAAAAAATGAAGAGCAGCAAGTGGTGATCGAGCGCGCCAATCGTGCGGTCAAACAAGTGGCCGAAGCAGAAAAGTACGATGTGATTTTTCAAGAAGCCGTCTACATCAATCCAAAGCACGACATCACAGAAAAAGTCATCAGATCTCTCAATTCATCTGCTGGCAGATAATCGACTGCACACAGAGAACGGACTCGTGTTGTGCTGCAGCTTGGCGACATCGTTAAGGCTTTAGGCGGCGTACTTCATGGCAGTCCCCAAACTTCCATTCACAAACTGTCTCCGTTAGAAACGGCGGGTACAGGTGACTTGAGCTTTCTCAGTCATCCTAAGTATCAGGCCCATTTGTTGCAGTCACAAGCTGCCTGTGTGATCGTCACGCCGCAGTTCAAAGAATTGGCGCTTTCACGGGGTGCTTGTATCGTGACGGAAGACCCGTATCACTATTTCGCCAAACTCACCCAATTTTGGAAAAAACAAACTGCGCCATCGGTCGGAGCCCGAATTCACCCAAGCGCGGTCATTGATCCTCAGGCCGAAATTGCCGACACCGCCATCATTGGCCCCTTGTGCATCGTGGAGAGATTTGCGAAGGTGGGCGCTCATACCCAACTCAAATCCAGAGTGACCTTGGGCGAGTCATGTGAAATAGGCCAGCGCTGCATCGTGCACTCTGGCGTTGTGATCGGGGCAGATGGTTTTGGTTTTGCCTTGCACCAAGGTGAGTGGGAAAAAATAGAGCAGTTGGGTGCTGTCAAAATTGGCAACGATGTTGAAATCGGTGCCAACACATGCATCGACCGCGGTGCCTTGCAAGACACCATCATTGAAGATGGCGTCAAACTCGATAACCTCATTCAAATTGGCCACAACGTGCACATTGGCAAGCATACCGCCATGGCGGGTTGCGTGGGTGTGGCGGGCAGCGCGCGCATTGGTGCACATTGCACGGTGGGCGGTGGCGCCATTGTGTTGGGCCATCTTGCCTTGGCCGATGGTGTGCATATTTCTGCCGCTACGGTGGTCACACGTTCTATTTCTAAGCCGGGTCAGTACACCGGACTTTTTCCCATCGATGAGAATGCCACTTGGGAAAAAAACGCAGCCAGCTTGAAGCAATTGCACAAGCTGCGTGATCGACTTAAAGCCTTGGAGGCGCAGCGCCTTCAGCTCCCCCTTTCAGGAACTTAAATCATGATGGACATTTACCAAATTCTCAAACAGTTGCCGCACCGCTACCCCATTTTGTTGGTGGACCGTGTCTTGGAAATTGAAAAAGGCGTGCGCATCAAGGCTTTGAAAAATGTCTCCGTCAATGAGCCTTTTTTCACGGGCCATTTTCCTTCTCGGCCTGTCATGCCCGGTGTGCTCATGCTGGAGGCCTTGGCTCAAGCTGCCGCCTTGTTGGCATTTGACACTTTGGGTGAAACACCGGATGAAAAAACGGTTTATTACTTTGCGGGCATTGATGGCGCGCGCTTCAAAAGGCCAGTCGAGCCTGGCGATCAGCTCATTTTGGAAGTTGAATTGGATCGAATGAAATCAGGTATTTTTAAATTCAAGGCACGTGCCAAAGTGGGCGATGAAATTGCGGTAGAGGCCGAACTCATGTGCACCATGCGCAAGATTGCCTAAACAGTCAACGCTGGAAGTTTATGACCCGCATTCATTCAACTGCCATTGTCGACCCGGCTGCCCAGCTTGACAGCAGCGTCACGGTAGGACCTTACACGGTCATTGGCCCCCATGTTCGCATCGATTCCGGCACCACAGTGGCCAGCCATTGCGTCATTGAGGGACACACCACCATTGGCAAAGACAACAAGATTTTTCAGTTCAATTCTTTGGGCGCAGTGCCGCAAGACAAGAAATACGCCGGCGAGCCTTGCCAATTGGTCATTGGCGATCGCAATACCATTCGCGAGTTTTGCACCTTCAACATTGGCTCGCCAGGCGATACAGGCGTAACCCAACTGGGCAACGACAATTGGATCATGGCCTATGTTCACCTGGCACACGATTGTCGCGTTGGCAATCACACCATCTTTGCCAACAGTTCTCAGTTGGCCGGACATGTGCACGTGGGCGATTGGGTGATCTTGGGCGGCTTTACAGTGGTTCACCAATTTTGCCGATTGGGAGCACACAGCTTCACAGCCATGCATTCTTTGCTGTTTGCAGATTTGCCGCCATTTGTCATGGCGCAAGGTCAACCTGCTCAAGCCCGCTCCATGAACTTTGAAGGTTTGCGCCGCCGCGGTTTTTCACACGAAAGAATTGCGGCTGTGAAGGCCATGCACAAAAGCTTGTATCGTCAGCAACTCACCTTGGCACAAGCCCAATCTGAAATTGAGTTGCTCACGCTCAAGTACCCTGAAGCCAAAGACGATGTCGACATGATGCTCGGCTTCCTGCAAGGCACGTCGCCCGAGCGCGGCATTGTGAGATAAGTGGTGCAAGCTGCTGCTGGCCCATCGCTTTCAAAAGCCCCTGATGGGGCTTTTTCCATGGCCATGGTGGCTGGCGAAACCTCAGGCGATTTGTTGGCGGGTTTGATGATGCAGGGCATTCGCGCCCAATGGCCAAACGCCAATTTGTATGGCATTGGCGGCCCGCGCATGCAAGCGCAAGGATTTAACGCCCTGTGGTCATCCGACAAATTGGCCGTGCGTGGTTATGTTGAAGTGTTGCGCCACTACCGAGAAATTGTGGGCATTCGCAAACAGTTCAAAGCGCAACTTCTTTCAAATTCGCCTCAAGTATTTGTGGGTGTGGATGCGCCAGATTTCAACCTTGACTTGGAACGAGATCTCAAACAAGCGGGCATTCCGACGGTGCACTTTGTATGTCCTTCCATTTGGGCATGGCGCGCAGAGCGCATTGAAAAAATCAAGCAAAGCGTCGACCATGTGCTTTGTATTTTTCCGTTTGAAACCGAATTGCTCCATGCACACGGCATTCCAGCCACGTATGTGGGGCATCCTTTGTCGCA
>JACCDH011686149.1_pt1 | contig 10355 bp, 7 predicted proteins | sample 7442481 | NCBI WGS metagenome assembly JACCDH01 (sample SAMN15323433, study PRJNA562643) | freshwater metagenome | isolation source: river surface water | place: USA:Blue River Watershed | collected 2017-08-15
CTCAGGAGTTCTTGGATTCACCGCATAGCGAAAGATATTTCGATTCAGCCAATAATCACTCGTTCGGGAATCGTATTAGTGTCTCGATTACATGTGGCGAGGCAATCTAAAACCCGTTTTGTGAAGCCCAAGATTCTGATCTATGCCGTGACGATTTCTGGACTGCTTTTAGGAATTGGACTATTTGACAATCATGCTCCCTTGACTCAAAGCATGGTTCAGGACATTGCCAAGGGTGAGCGAGAGACTCAAGGTATTACTTGCGCTAATTTTCTGCAAAATCCTAAGCATGAACTTGAACTATGGGTATCAAAAGGCGTTAGCAATCGCGTCAAGATCCAGGAGGTCGCTGAAACGGTGATCGGTGGGGTCAAATCAAAATCAATCAAGTTTTCGTGCGGCCAGCAAAGTAACTCGTTTAGATTGTCCCTGGTTAAGAGAGACGAGAAATGGCTCTTAAACAATTTTGCCCGACTAGAAAACTAGCCGGGCAAAATTAGGAAGAAATTAGATGCCTAGTACACCGTCAAAATTCGCTTCTTCAAGTCGTGATTTAACATCAACTAGGAAGCGGCTGGCATCCGCACCATCAACCAAGCGGTGATCGTATGACAGAGCCAAGTAGACCATGCTTCGGATAGAGATCGAATCTTGACCATTCGCGTCAGTGACAACCACCGGGCGCTTGGTGACAACTCCAGTGCCAAGAATCGCTACCTGTGGCAGGAACACTACCGGAGTGTCGAACAAAGCTCCACGAGAACCAGTGTTGGTTAGCGTGAATGTTCCTCCGCCGAGCTCATCTGGTTTCAGTTGACTTGCACGAGTGCGTGCCGCTAGGTCTGCAATCTGTTTTGCAATCTGGGCGATGTTGAGTGTTGAAGCGTCACGAATTACCGGAGTCAACAAACCCTTCTCGGTGTCAACCGCAAATGAAATGTTTTCAGTGCCGTGGTAAACGATGTTTTCGCCGTCGATTGTTGCATTGAGTTTTGGGTGAACTCGCAGCGCCTCTGCCGCAGCAAGAGCGAAAAACGGCATGAAGTTTAGTTTTCCACCGGTAGCTGCCACGAACTGTGCCTGAACTCGTGAGCGCAATGCTGCGATTTTCGTGACATCAACTTCCACCACGGTGGTTAATTGAGCAGTTGAAACCATAGACGCTACGGCACGCTCGGCAAGCACTTTGCGAAGGCGGCTCATCGGTTCGGTGGTACCGCGAAGTGGTGATGCTGCCCCTGGAACGAACGTTGCTGCGGGCGCAGAGGCTGCAACTGGTGCGGCAAACGCAATCGGAGCTGCGGCTGGAGCTGATGACGCTGCCAGCACATCATCCTTGCGAATTCTGCCGCCAACTCCGGTACCGGCAATCTTTGAAAGATCAATACCGATTTCTGATGCCAGTTTTCTGACCAGTGGTGTCACGTATCCCGCATCAACATTGGTTGGGGTGGGGGAGGTAGTTGGAGTGGAGGGAGCGGCGACCGGGGCTACCGGGGCAGCAACTGGTGGAGCCACAGGTGCTGCAGGTGCTGCCACAGGTGCAGCAGGTGCTGCCACAGGTGCAGCAGGTGCTGCCACAGGTGCAGCAGGTGCTGCCACAGGTGCAGGAGTTTCGGCAATCGGTGCCGGAGCTACAGGCGCCTCAGCAACTGGAGCGGCAGCCGGAGCTGCGGCCCCTGAACCACTGCCGATTACGACAAGCACTGCGCCAACCTGAACAGTCTCGTCCTCCTGCACAAGAATCTGTTCGATTACACCGGCTACCGGTGAAGGAATCTCAGTGTCAACTTTGTCGGTTGAAACTTCAACAAGTGGCTCGTCCACAGCAACTGTGTCGCCCACTTTCTTTAGCCAACGTGTGACGGTGCCTTCTGTTACGCTCTCGCCCAGTGCTGGAAGAACTACTTGTTCGCTCATTTACTAATTGCTCCTTGTGGGATTTTTCTGTTTAATTTTTTAGGCGTGTGCGTGCAGAGGCTTGCCAGCGAGGGCCAAGTGCGCCTCGCCAATTGCTTCATTCATTGTTGGGTGCGCGTGAACCAGCGTTGCAACATCTTCTGGGTATGCCTCCCAGTTCACAATCAACTGTCCTTCTCCAATTTGTTCGCCCACTCTTGAGCCGATCATGTGTACACCGATTACTGGGCCGTTGTTGCGACGAATAAGTTTGATGAACCCAGCAGTGCCAAGAATCTGGCTCTTTCCGTTGCCACCCAAGTTGTACTCGTAGGTCGAAATGTTCTCTGCGCCAAATTTCTCTGCGGCCTTTGCTTCACTGAGACCCACGGAGGCAACCTCTGGCTCGCAGTAGGTGACCTTTGGAATTCCGGTCTCGTCAATTGCAGTCGGCTTTAGTCCGGCAATCTCCTCGGCTATGAAAATTCCTTGCTGGAATCCTCGATGAGCAAGCTGTAGGCCAGGAACAATGTCGCCAGCAGCGTAAACGTTTGGCAAATTTGTCTGTAGGCGATCATTAGTCAAAACGTAGCCACGATCCATAGCCACACCTTGTTCCTCGTAACCCAAACCGGCAGTATTCGGACCACGGCCAACGGCAACGAGAAGAAGATCGGCCTCTAGCTGCTCTCCACTCTCGAGTGAAACAACAACGCCAGTCTCGCTCTGAGTCACACCGGCAAATCGGACTCCAAGTTTAAAGTCGATTCCACGCTTGCGGAAGGCACGCTCAAGGCCCTTGCTTAGCGCCTCATCCTCGTTTGGTACCAGGTGAGGTAGGCCTTCAACGATGGTGACATCGGTTCCGAAAGATTTCCAGATTGAAGCAAATTCAACACCGATAACGCCGCCGCCGAGGACGATTGCTTTCTTTGGAACAAAGTTAAGTTGCAAGGCATGTTCAGATGTAATTACTCGGCCACCAATGTCCAAACCCGGAAGGGTTCGGCTGTAGGAGCCTGAGGCAAGAACTACGTTTTCGCCCGTGTAATAGTCTTGGCCGACCTGAATCGTGCGCGGTCCCGCCATGCGACCTTCACCAGCTACAACGGTGATGTTCTTCGAAGAGACTAGGCCGGTTAGACCCTTAAATAGCCGGTCGACGATTTGGTCACGGTAGTTGTTCACCGCAGGCATGTCGATTGATCCGAAGCTTGCTTGCACACCGTAGTGAGCGGCGTCTTTGACGTTGTCGGCTATTTCTGCCGAGTGCAGCAGCGCTTTGGTGGGAATGCAGCCACGGTGAAGGCAAGTGCCGCCGAGTTTGTCTTTCTCGATGAGTGCAACACTTTTTCCAAGTTGTGCCGATCGAAGAGCAGCAGCGTAGCCACCGCTTCCGCCACCAAGGATTACAACGTCAAAGTTGTGGTCAGCCAATTATTTCTCCTCAAAACTTCGTCAATACCTTCAAACTTTACTACTGAAAAACTGCTATTTGGCCTTTGCGAGACCCGATGCAACTTCAACCATGGTGCGCAAAATGGCTCCGGTGCCGCCCTTTGGCGTGTATCCGTAAGCGGCCCCGCCATTGTCAGCCGGCCCTGCGACATCCAAGTGAGCCCAAGCAATTGTTGAGGGCACGAATTCTCGAAGAAAATGACCGCCGATCAGCATGCCGCCAGCTCGGTTTCCGATCTTAACGTTTGCTATGTCAGCCACGTCGGAGTTCAGTAATTGTCTCAGTTCGATTGGCAATGGCATGTGCCAAACCAATTCGCCAGTATTCTTGGCGGCCTGCTGAACCGCGCTAACAGCCTTCTCATCTCCCATTAGTCCGGCGTACCTATTACCTAGGGCAATTGTGGCGGCACCGGTTAGCGTTGCAATGTCCAAAATGAGATCGGGCTTGGCCTCAGCAGCCACCGATAGGCCGTCGGCTAAGACGAGGCGCCCTTCGGCATCGGTGTTTAGCACTTCAACGGTCTTGCCATTGCGTATTTTGATCACGTCGTCAGGGCGCTGTGCGGTACCAGAGGGCATGTTCTCGGCGAGGCAGAGCCAAGCTGTGACCCGGACCGGCAGTCCCAGTTTGGCAATTGCGACCACCGACTGAAAAGCCGTTGCAGCCCCGGTCATGTCGTATTTCATTCCAACCATTGACTCGGCTGGCTTCAGGCTCAGGCCGCCTGTATCGAAAGTTATGCCCTTACCCACCAAAGCCAGGTGATTCTTGGCGCCCTTGGGTCGATATTCGATTTTTACCAGGCGAGGAGGCCGGCTTGACCCCATACCAACCGCAAGTATTCCTCCGAATCCATCCTTGGCAAGTGCTTTTTCATCCCATACCGTGATTGAAAGCCCAAGCCCCTTGCTCGCTGATTGAACTTCTTTGACCATCGCTGCCGGGTACATCAAATTAGGGGGAGTATTTACTAGATCTCTAGTTGAGTGAACGGCACCGGCGATGATTTGAATTCTAGATAGGTTCGCTGCTGTGACTTTTAGGTCAGTTATGACTGTGACTTTTGAAAATGCTATTGGTTTTACATTCGCCTTGCTCTTGAGGCCGTTGTACTCGTAGTTTCCAAGTTGAATTCCTTCAATCAGTGCCAGTAGGTCATCCTGTTTAGTGATTCCCAGATCAACAACTACTTGAGCGATGCCCTTGAGGTTTCGAGCAATCGCCCCACCCAGAGCGCGATATGCATCCGGATTCAGTTTCTCCACAGCTGAATCACCAAGACCAAGAAGCGCAAAAATGGCTCCATTGGGTGCAGCAACTCGCGACATGCTTTCAAGGTTGAAGTTTGCGCCAAGGTGCTCAAGGTCATGTTTCGAAAGTACGGACACATCTGTCTTGGACGTTGTCAGACCCATACCTTTAGATGAATTTCTAACACCGATAACGAATGCGGTTCCTTTTTTGAAAGCTGGGACTTTGTTGCTCACATTTATCGCTAGTTTGCTCATGATTCAATGTTAAACGCGTCAAGTTAGGATGGTCACATGAACCACTCAAGAAGACTGTTCGAATTTTTGGACGGGTTTGAAGAAGTGCCAACTGGCTTGCATTTAATCGCGGGTCTAACTGGTTTCACCGATGCGGGCTCGACGCTAAGTCAGGTAGCCGATCAGATCTTTGCAAACCTTGAAACTAAATTGGTCGTCAAGTTCAAAAATGATGAGTTGCTTGACTACCGCTCAAGAAGGCCCGTCATGTTTTTTGAGCGGGATCACATTGAGCACTACGAGCCTCCAGTTTTAGGTCTATATCTCGTCCACGACGAGGTCAATCAGCCATTCCTCTATCTTCACGGCTACGAGCCAGATTTCCGGTGGGAAGAATTTGCCGAGGCGGTGCTTGATCTGGCCGAGGGTCTAGAAGTTTCTGACTTCACCTGGGTACATTCGATTCCATTTCCAATTCCTCATACCAGAGCTGTCGGCGTCACGGTCTCAGGAAATCGAACAGAAATAATCGACGCAGTCTCCGAATGGAAACCTCAAACTCAAGTCCCAGGAAATGTTCTTCACCTTTTGGAGTACACGTTTAGCCAGGTAGATCTGCCTACGGTTGGCTACGTCATGTTGGTGCCGCACTACTTGAGTGAAAGTGAATTTCCGCAGGCTGCCGTTAAGGCCTTCGAACAAATCGCTTCAACTACAGGGCTAATTTTTCCAACCGACGCACTTCGTGATGAGGGAGCGGAATTTGTTTCCAAGCTGCAAGAGCAGATTGAGAAGAATGAAGAACTTGCCAAGATGGTTGCCACTCTTGAGCAGGGTTACGCAAACGAAAAAACCGGCCCTAACCGTGCCCCAATTGCTAAGCCTGAGACAAAAATGCCAACTGCCGAGGAAATTGCAGCTGAACTTGAGGGATACTTAGCAACCCGTCGCAAAAACTCCCTGGATGACTAGATCGCAAAGCTAACTCCGGTTAATCTTTCGCTTTCATTCCAAAAATCCAGAACAGCAGCTGAATCCGTTCTAACTGAGCGTGCCTCGCTCGGGGATCCCCAAAGTTCAAGGAACCTTGGTGCCAAGTATTTTCCGTTTGATGTGTTCGCTGCTTGCCAAATAGACTCCGATCCAGTTACAGCCGAGTGCGCAAAACAGTACTCTGCCGCGCGAATCATCCGGTTTCCGTAATAACTTGCCCTGGCAAATCCAGGATGTGCCGCCACTGATTTATGTCCGGTCCCGCTTAGTCGGCGGGCAAGCTCTTGACTGAATACAAGGTTCATAAGCTTGGAATTTGCATAGGCTTTGCGTTCATCAAAAACTTCTAACTCAAACTCCAAAGTTCCTCGTCGGGCGACTATCGAACTCACGGTCACAATCGTTGCGTTTTCGTTGGCTTTAGACAGCAGGCTTCCGGTTAGTGCAAAGTGACCTAGGTGGTTTACTCCTATGTGCCATTCGTGGCCCTGGCTGGTTTGCTTGAAAGGTTTTTCGATTTTTGCGCCCGCGTTATTTATTAGCAAGTCCCAGTTACCTTCAAATCGTCCGACGAAACTTCTTGCGGATTCCAAATCAGACAAATCCAAAAGTACGACGCTCACTCTTGATTTGGGAAACCTGTCTAACAATCTTGACTTAGCCGCTTCCGCTTTATCGATGTTTCTGCAGGCAAGTGTCACGTCAAACCCGTTGACAATTGCTCGTTCGGCGCAGTGAAAGCCAAGTCCGGCATTCCCGCCGGTAATTATTGCTGCCTTTCGCATAAGAGCAGACTAATCCTTGACAGAATGTATCGGTGAAGAGGTCAAGCGCGTCGTTGGTAATGATTGCCGGTGCAATTGCTTATTTGATGACCGTGACAAATCGAAGCAGCATGGGTGTTGCCTCCCTGCTAGCCGCCGAAAAATTTGAAGCTGCCGCCACATCACTTTCAACTCTTGCAGTCGCCCAACTTGTTGTTTACGCAGCCATGCAAATTCCGGTCGGAATTTTGCTTGATCGTTTCGGCTCAAGAGTGATGCTTGTTTTCGGCACAGCAGTTATGACTGCGGGGCAGTTATTGGTGTCACTTGCGGAAACCCTTGGGCTTGCTGTTGCTGGGCGAATGCTGGTTGGGCTTGGCGATGCCTTTGTATTCATTTCAGTAATTCGATTGGTAAATGGTTGGTACGTCGGCGCTCGCGCAACGAGAGTTCAACAACTCATCACCAACACCGGTCAACTTGGGCAAGCTGTTTCTGCAATCCCGTTTGCGTTTTTTCTAGCGGAATATGGTTGGAACACCTCGTTCATGGCTCTCACCGGATTAAGTTTTGCCGTGATTTTTATTTCGGCATTTTTTATCATTAATGACCGTGATCCGGCTCCGTCAAATCAGCCAACAAATTCAATCAGGTTAGTGACGAGGCAACTCTTCGAAAATATTCGCCATCCTGGAGTTCGAATGGCTTTTTGGACACACTTTGTTCTACAGTCGGCTCCGTCGGTGTTTTCACTTTTGTGGGGTTACCCATTTTTGGTAGGCGGTCAGGGAATTCCACCAGCCATAGCGTCGCTGTTGCTGAGTAGTTTTGTGATCATCGGCTTCGTCGTCGGACCACTAATCAGTGCATTTTGTACCAAATTCCCTAGGCGCCGCTCCTTTCTTGTGCTGAGCACAGTCGCGGCGTTGGCTATGGTTTGGTTGCTGGTGATTCTGGTGCCAGGCAAGGCTCCTACTTGGCTTCTTCTTTTACTTTGTTTGGTGCTGGCAGTTAGCGGTCCAATGTCAATGATTGCCATGGACTACACAAGAAGCTTTATCGACAAGTCACGTTTGGGAACTGCTACCGGCTTTGTAAACATAGGTGGATTTGTTGCAACTTTCAGCATGATGTTTCTGGCTGGAATAATTCTGGATTTGGTGAAGGCGGCTTCGGACGCAGAGGGAACGAACGCAGCGTTGTACAGCATGGATGGATTCAGGGCGGCCATGAGTGTCCAATTCCTGGTGCTTGGCTTAGGTGGTTTGATGTTTTTGCTTGAGCGTCGAAAGGCACGCGCAAAGTTGTTCCTTGATGAAGGAATACTTCTGCGGCCCCTAAGGGTTGCTCTTATTGATCGATTAAGAGACAAAACTCGCTAAATAAGCCCGCAGCCTTGATTTGAGGGCTATAATCGTGATAAGACCCAGTCGGTCCCTAAATTTTTAGGGAACTTGACATGGGTCTTAGTAATGCCCGAAACGGTATGCACCGATTCGGTGGGGGCATCGAGAGGTATCAAGTGGCAAAGAAGGATTCTCAAACCGGTAAGAAGCGTGGCGGCTTGCTTTCCAGTCTTTTGCGTTCTGCCACAGATAAAAGCTCATCGACAAAGAAAACTAAAGCTAAGGAAACCCCCGTCATCAGCGCTTCAACCAGTAAATCAGCGGCAAAGACAACAAAGCCAGCTGCCAAGCCAGCAACAAAGACTGCAGCTAAAGCCCCAGTGAAAGCCGCAGCAAAGCCTGCTGTCAAAGCGGCTTCGAAGACGGTAGCCAAAGCTGCCCCAAAAACATCCGCCAAGCCGGTTGCAAAGGTAACTGACAAGGCAAAAACCGCTGCTAAGGCCGCAGCAAAGCCAGCTGCCAAGACCAGTGCTAAGGCTCCTGCCAAAGCATCAGTCAAGGCGTCAGCTAAGCCAGCCGCAAAAGCCGCGGTAAAACCTGCTAAACCAGCAGTAAAAAAAGGTGAAAAGACCACCGGTAAGACTGCCGCCAAGCCTGAGGCCAAGGCGGCGCTAAAAAGTACCACCAAACCGGCCGCTAAAGGTAAGGCTGCAGCCGTTCCGGCCTCAAAGGCTAAGCCGGCAAAGTCCAGTAAATTGCCTAAGGAATTAGCTGAAGACGAAGATGAAATCGACGATGAGGCCGACCTGGAATCGGTTGATGAAATCGTCGCTGAGGCTGCCGCGGTCGTAGACATTTCAGCGGTTGAGGAAGAACTTCCAGAGGAAGAGCCTGAAGAAGACAAAGCCAAGAATGAGATCGCAAAAATCGGTGGAATGGTTCTTTCCAACCGTGAAGAAGACGACATTCCTGCCCAGACCACAACTATTACCGGTGCGACTGCTGACCCGGTTAAGGACTACCTAAAGCAAATTGGTAAAGTCGCTCTGCTCAATGCCGAGCTAGAGGTTGAGTTGGCCAAGCGCATTGAGGCCGGGCTATTTGCAGAAGAAAAACTTGCCACCGATAAAAAGATTTCTCGCGACGTTGAGCGCGATCTCAAGTGGGTAGTTAAGGACGGCCAGCGAGCCAAGAGTCACCTGCTAGAGGCAAACTTGCGTTTGGTTGTAAGCCTTGCGAAGCGCTATACCGGTCGAGGAATGCAGTTCCTGGATCTGATCCAAGAGGGAAATCTGGGTCTTATTCGAGCCGTTGAGAAATTTGACTACACAAAGGGTTACAAGTTCTCTACATATGCAACCTGGTGGATTCGCCAGGCAATCACTCGCGCTATGGCAGATCAGGCTAGAACTATCCGTATTCCGGTTCACATGGTTGAAGTCATCAACAAACTAGCCCGAGTTCAACGTCAATTGCTTCAGGACCTTGGCCGCGAACCAACCCCAGAGGAACTAGCTCGCGAACTGGACATGACCCCTGAAAAGGTTGTTGAAGTACAGAAGTACGGTCGTGAACCAATTTCTCTTTCCACTCCTCTTGGCGAGGATGGCGACAGCGAGTTTGGTGACCTTATCGAAGACACCGAAGCTGTTGTTCCAGCCGACGCTGTTGGTTTCACGATGCTTCAGCGTGAACTTGAAAGAATTCTTGATTCACTGCACCCGCGTGAGGCTGGAGTTATTCGCTCACGCTTTGGCCTTGGTGACGGTGTTCAAAAGACCCTTGATCAAATCGGCGAAGAATTCGGTGTCACCCGCGAGCGTATCCGTCAGATCGAGTCAAAAACCATGTCAAAACTTCGTCACCCGTCTCGTTCACAGATGCTTCGCGATTACCTAGAAAACTAAGACCCGGGTACAAACAAGTGTTCTACGTTCCGGCCATTCTGATCGGACGCCTAGTGCGACTTGCGGTTCGCCTGGTGAGGCCTGGCGGCGGAAGTGCCTTGCCCGGTCTTGTGGTTAGTAAAATTGCGCCGGGTTTACTGGCGCGAACCCTTTCCAAGTTTCCCGAGGGCTTGGTCGTAATCACGGGATCCGCCGGAAAATCTACGACAACCAAAATGGTTGTTGCTATAGCTAGAGCGCACGGTAAAAAGGTTTTTACAAATCCCTCAACTGCAAACATTACTCAGGGCTTCTTCTCTTCGATTATTGAGCGCTCTGACATTGCCGGAAGAATTCAGGGTGACGTGGCAATTCTGGAAATGGACGAGGGGCACGCAGCCGAAATTACCAAACGCATAAAACCGCAGCACGTCACGGTGCTGAACGTTTTAGATGATCAGTTGGATCGTTTCGTTGACCCACTTCTGGTGAGAAATAAACTTGCCGATGTTGCTCAA
>JACCDH011448906.1_pt1 | contig 10353 bp, 8 predicted proteins | sample 7442481 | NCBI WGS metagenome assembly JACCDH01 (sample SAMN15323433, study PRJNA562643) | freshwater metagenome | isolation source: river surface water | place: USA:Blue River Watershed | collected 2017-08-15
AACATACAGCCGAGAAGGTCATTGAAATTGTGAAAGAAATCACACAAGCAAAGCCTCCCGTCATGGCCTTGGTGATTGGCAGTGCACCCGATGCTTTGTTGGCCAAAGATTGGAATTTATCGGCATTTAATTACCGCGTCGCAATCAACAATTCTTGGCAAATTACGCCCGACTGGGACTACCTGGTCTACCCCGAAGATCTCTTGCCAGAACGCTTGCCTAAGACTCCCCTCAAAGCAAATCAAAAGCTGATTGACGCCGCTCAATTTGTACCTGAGCAAAATAAGTTGGGCGGCTTTGTCTATGCCGGAGGCACCATGGCATTCACGGCAGCCTATTGGACCTTGGGCGCCCTAAAGCCAGACCTCATTGCCTTCATAGGATGCGACATGATTTATGGTGCAGCAGTGGGCGAAAGCAATCATTTTTATGGACACGGCACATCAGATCCTTTGCGGGCCGACATGACTTTGCAATCGCTAGAGGCCAAGTCGGTGCGCTTCATGGCCATGGCCAATGCTATGAATTGTGCGGTGGTCAATTTGTCTGAATTGCCTGAATCTCGATTGTTGTTTCCCCGAGTGTCAAGACATGAATTGGTGGGTGCTGATATTTGCGAGGGTTTGCTAGCGCAGCAAAACTTAAGACTCAATTCAGTCAAGGTTGCTAAGGCGTTGGCCACAGAAAAAGCCCTTGCATACATGTCTACTTCTGGCAAATACTGGGAACAGTTAGAAAATTTTGACGCTGCAAAATTGAGTCACATTGATGATTTGTGGTTGGCGTCCATGCAGCCTAACTGACTCGATTAAAGCCACTCACCGTATGACCGATTCAATTCCCCTTTTTCCGCTCTCACACGGCGTCTTTCCAGATGGCATGTTGCAACTTCAGATTTTTGAGGTGCGATATTTGGATTTGATGAAGCGTTGCCATCAAAATCAAACACCCTTTGGTGTGGCTTGGATAAGGTCAGGCAAAGAGATTCAAGTGCCAGGCGAGGAACCGTCTCTGCATCAGAACGGCTGCATGGCGCACATTCGTGAGTTTGAACAAGTGCAGCCCAATTTTTTCAGGGTGGTATGCCAAGGGGGCTTGCGTTTTAAACTTGACTCTGTCACCCCAGGTCCATTGGGTGTTTGGCAAGGCCAGGTTAAATACCTGCCGCAAGACCCAGAAGTTGAGTTGCCACCTCATTTGCAAGCGCATGCCGATCGATTGGGCAAAGTGATTTCTTCTGCCCAAAAGCAAGGCGTGATTGACAGACTGCCTATTTATGCGCCCTACCTTTTGGACCAATGCGGATGGTTGGCCAATCGCTACGCAGAAGCCATGACGCTTGAACCTGAAGTGAAGCTAAACCTCATGATCGAATCAGATCCCTTGAAAAGAATGGAAGCTATTGCATTGCTCATCGAAGAAAAATAAATGGGGTCAGATCAACATTAATTGCTAAACAGTCAAGATGCGCAAAGCATGGGTGTCTAAAACCTCCACCCATTTTCGGCCCAATAAAACAATGCCATCTCGTTCCAACTTTTTCAATGCCAGCGATGTCTTCGGCCGGCTGACACCACAGCTGCTGGCCAATTGTTCGTGGGTCGCATTAATCAACAGCCTTGCATCTGGTCGAATAGGCAATTCACCCAAGGTTCGAATCAAACTGGCACTTAACCGCGTCATGACGCTGCGAGCAGATCCCGCCCTTTCTCTTGCTTGAACTTCACGCAATCGAAATCCTAAAAATCTGACCAAAAGCACCATCAACTGAGCGTCATTCAGAAAAGCTGACTCAATCTCTTCAATGGGAATCCATTGAATGGTGGAGTCTTGACTGGCCACCAAATCACTCCCGCTTGGCAAGCGATTAAACAGATAAGACAACAGCGCAATTTCTCCAGCGCCAAAAGCGATGGGCACAATTTGCCCACCCTGAGTTCCTGGAATGTGAACCACAGCATTGAGGCGGCCACTGATGACAAAGGGCAAGCGTGCCACCACATCACCAGATTTCACCAATGTCTTGCCTGTTTTAAATTGATGAAGTGGTCTAGATTTCTGGTCAACCGGCTTTGCAAGCGCTTGGAACAATTGCCGAGACAGGGTTTGGCTGTTCTGCAACTCAACTGCACTGCTTGATAAAGGAGCCTTTGATATCAGGGTCATCCCTCAATTGTTACCGAAGTAACTGAACTGTACAACCTATGAACCCAACATGAACCCTTAGCCAATTCTCGGAGAAGTCCTCATGAACAATCGTCGTCGCACACTCAGCCAGATGGCTGCCATCAGCTTGGCCGCAATCACCCCCTCTTGGGTCAATGCACAGGCAAAGACACTGAAAATATTGGTGGGATACCCGCCAGGTGGTGCAGTCGATGTCGTGGCACGTCAAGTAGCAGAAGAAATGCGCGCACTAGGCTACAACACGATTGTTGAGAACAAAACCGGCGCTGCAGGTCAATTGGCCACTGAAGCTATGTTGGCAGCCCCAAACGATGGCAGCACTGTGGTACTCATGCCTGGTGGCAATGCCACTATTTTTCCTCATGTTTATCCAAAGTTGCGTTACAGCGTGAGCGACTTGGCGCCCTTGGCTGGCGTTTGCTCTTTCACATTCGCGTTGGGTGTAGGACCCGGCACCCCTGCTAAAACGCTGAAAGAGTTTGTAGATTGGGCAAAAGCCAATCCAGGCAAAGCCAGCTATGGCACTCCGGGCGCTGGGACAGCAATGCATTTTTTGGGGGTGATGTTTGGACGTCAAGCGGGCATCGATTTTCAGCATGTCCCCTACAAAGGTGGTGCCGCAGCAATGACCGACTTATTAGGTGGCAATTTACCGGCTCTGTCGACCACTTTGCCTAACCTGGTCAAACAACATCAAGCGGGCAAATTGCGCATTTTGGGCTTCTCGGGAGATCAGCCATTGCCAGGTTTAATTGGTGTCAAAACCTTCAAGGAACAAGGCTACCCTGAATTACAAATTCGAGAAATATTCGCATTTTTTGCATCAAGCAAAACTCCTGCCCCCGTGTTAGCTGAACTCGAAAAAGCGCTCATCACTGCCGCCAAGATGCCTCGCTTGGTCGCTTCGATTGAAAAGCTGGAGTTCGACTCAGCCGTCATTAACGCTTCAGAATTGAGTCGGTATATCAAAGCAGACTTTGAGCGATGGGGCCCTGTCATTAAGGCTACGGGCTACACGGCAGAAATGTGATCTTGTTTGGCACTAGCGCATGAATTTAAAAAAGCCCAATATCTTGTTGGTCATGAGTGATCAACACCGCGGTGATTGTTTTGGCTTTGAAGGGCGAAGCGTCAAAACGCCCCACTTGGATTTGTTGGCCAAACAAGGCACCCGATTTTCAAGCTGTATCACACCCAATGTGGTGTGCATGCCCGCTAGAAGCGCAGTGCTGACGGGGCTATTACCTTTAACAAGTGGCGTTCACGACAACGGCATTGATCTTTCAGAAGAGTTGGCTCAACAAGGCTTTGCGGGCTCCCTCAGCAAAGCAGGTTACGACACGCGATTTATTGGAAAAGCTCATTTTTCAAGCAACCACTCCTATGGCAACAAGCCTACAGGACGCTGCGAAAATATACCCAGCTCTCATCTGTTTGGGGATGACTGGACAGGCCCATACATGGGATTTGACAACGTAGAGCTCATGCAACTGGGCCACAACTATTGGCTTCCTGAAAAAAGTCCAGGTGGTTTGCATTACGAGCGGTGGTATCACGCAGATGGACTCGGCTCACACAAAGATGAGCTTTACAAACAAACATTGCCACCGCTGAGCAGTGCTGCGCAAACACACAATAGCGGATTGCCAACGGCCTGGCACAACAGCACTTGGGTGGGTGACCGCACGGTTGAGTTCTTGCGCGAACATGGGCGCTTGAATCGACAAGCACAACAAGATCAATCGATGGCAAAGCCGTTTTGTGCTTGGGTTTCTTTGGCCGATCCTCACCATCCCTTTGACGCACCGGCACCTTGGTGTTGGATGCACCGACCAGAAGACGTAGATTTACCAGTACACCGACAACGAGATTTAGAGAACCGGCCTTGGTGGCATCGTGCCGCCTTGGAGAGCACGCCTGGCGGAACGCCAGAAAGTCGCAAAATTCGAGAAGAATATTCGCGCATGCCACTGCAAAACGATGCGCAACTTCGCGACATCATTGCCAATTACTACGGCATGATTTCATTGGTTGATCACCAAGTAGGCCGCATTTTGTCTGCATTGGAAGATGAGGGCTTGGCTGAAAACACTTTGGTGGTTTTCACGTCTGACCACGGTGAGTGGTTGGGCGATCATGGCTTGATGCTCAAAGGCCCCATGTTTTACGAAGGCCTGCTGCGTGTTGGGTTGATTGTGCGAGGCCCAGGTGTGGGCATAGGACAGCGAATTGATCAGCCTGTCTCCACCCTCGACTTGGCATCAACCTTTGGCGACTATGCAGGTACCGCTGTTGCATCGGCCAAGCACAGCCAGAGTTTGAGGCCACTGCTAGAAGGTCAGCCAGTAGCCCAGCGCGAGCATGCGTTCAGTGAGTGGCGACTTGGGCCATCTCGCTGTGGCGTGTCCCTTGACTTACGAGCTGTGCGAACAAATAACGCCAAACTCACATTGGAATTTGGAAGTGGCGCAGGTGAGCTCTATGACTTGTCTAACGACCCCCACGAAACGAACAACTTGTTCAACAACGTTGCTCACAAGGGCTTGCAAGACGAAATGACGCAACGACTTTTGAGCAGACCCGATGACGTGTTGTTGAGCATGCCCGAGCCCGTAGGACCGGCATGACAGAGCGCGCTTGCAACACCATAATTTTGTTAACTGACGAACAAGATGCGCAAGCATTGAGCTGCGCCGATCACCCGTTTGTCAAAACACCGCATTTAGATGCACTGGCAAGACGCGGCACACGTTTCACCAATGCCTTTACCCCTTCGCCTATTTGTGTACCCGCTCGTGCGTCTTTGGCCACGGGTCGTTGGGTCCACCAAATTGGCTACTGGGACAATGCGATGGGCTACGACGGTCGCGTTGAGGGCTGGTGTCATGATTTAGCCCGAGCGGGCAGGCGTATAGAGTCGATTGGAAAACTTCATTACGTCAATGAAACTGCGCCAACAGGATTTAGCCAGCAACACAACCCCTTGCACTTAGCAGGTGGCATCGGTCAGGTGTGGGGTTCGGTGCGAAACCCCCTGCCCGACGAAGCACGTCCGTCGCATCTTTTTGACGAATTGGGTGCGGGCGAATCCAGTTACAACCGTTACGACATGCGAAATGCAGAAAAAGCAGCTCAATGGATTAAAGATCGATCGCAAGAATCGAATACTACGCCCTGGACTTTGTATGTCGGATTTGTAGCGCCGCATTTCCCGCTTGTGGTGCCTCAAAAATATTTAGATCAAATTGACGTCCATAGAATCCCCTCCCCCCGACTTCACCCCGACAATGGTCACCCCAGACATCCATGGATTCAGCGACATGCAGACTTTTCAAACGCCGACTTAGAGCTAGGGACACCCGAACGGCGCCGTGAAGCATTGGCTTGCTATTTTGCACTGGTCAACTTCATTGACGAGCAAATAGGTCTTGTATTGAAATCTTTGTACGAGTCAGGAATGGAAGGCACCACCCGGGTCATTGTGAGCAGTGACCACGGAGACAACCAGGGCGCACGTGGCATGTGGAACAAATCAACTCTGTACCGAGAAGCCACCAACGTCCCCATGATCTTGGCAGGCCCCGATATTCCACAAAATCATTTGTGCCAAACAAATGTCAACCTGGTCGATATCGCGCCCACTGTGCTGTCCAGTGCAGGTTTGGCTGAGAACATCGCGCTTCCAGGTCGCTCTTTGTTGCAGATAGCTCGTGAACCAGATGACCCCCAGCGAATTGGATTCAGCGAATACCATGCAGTGGGTTCACCCAGTGCGGCGTACATGCTGCGCCAAGATCGTTGGGCCTATCATCACTATGTAGGCTATGAACCCGAGTTGTTTGATGTGATAGCGGACCCCGGACAAACCATTAACTTGGCAACAAGTAACGCGCATCAACACATTTGTCGCGACTTAAAGAATGTTCTTAGAAATCAACTCGATCCGGAAAGGACTGATCAAAAAGCCAAATTCGATCAAGATCAATTGGTTGAAAAATTTGGTGGCCGTGAAAAAGCCCTCACCACCGGTGTAAAAGGTGCCAGTCCAGTACCCAAATAACTGAATGTGATTGAGTCACCCAGTATTGTGAGGAGCAGCACAAAAAATTAATGTTGATCTGACCCCAATTTTTGTACCCTCAAGCCGAACTGAACTCAGTCTTTTTGTGCAGCCAACTTCTTCCGCTTGGCCAAAATCACCGCCGTATTAATTCCCGTGAAAACCATGATGGGCCAGAGCCATGTGCAAATTAAGGTCCAAAAAAGACGCCCTTTTAGCTCCGACGCCTGCTCTGTTTGAATCTCCTTATCGGGCCCTTCGCTGAAAAGGTGCCGAATTGAAAAAGTAGTCAACCCGAAACAGATACCAAGGAAAAGGTAAAGGGAAATCACGATTTGTTCAAAGGTCACAGCGAATCTCCCCTGAGTAGACGTCTAGGCATCTTAGGAGGGTGATACTTCATCTGTCAACTTTTATTAACGTCAACTGCTTGCGACAGATAAAAACAATTGGGGTCAGATCAACATTAATTTTGTCACATGCTTGTCAAATGAATGGCATAAAAACACAAAGTAACTTTTTATTAACTTTTAGGCGAGCCCTCAATCATGGCAAAAGACTTTTCCTTGATGGAAGATAGCAACCGCTCTTCCAATCCAAGTATTCATGACGTTTCAGACCCTTCACGACGCCAAATTCTGCGCGGTGGTTTGGGCGCTTTGGCCAGCAGCTTTTTGGCGCCGCTGAGTGCCATTGGTGGCGCTGCTGCACTCACAGGTTGTGCATCCATGGGCATGAGCATGGGTCTCAAAATGGGTTTCAAAAGTGTGGCCATTTCGAAGGCCGACAGCATCACAGTGCCAGAAGGCTACATTGCGCATGTCATTGCCCCGTGGGGCGACCCCGTGGGCATTGTGGGTCAGAACTATCCTTTCAAAGAAGACGCCAGCAACTCTGCTGCCGAGCAAGAGGCTCAGATGGGCATGCACCACGACGGCATTCACTTCTACGCTCTCGATGGCTCTAAACGCGGTCTCTTGGCCATGAACCATGAATACGTCGACCACGGCTTGCTGTTCAAAGATGGCATGGCCAATTGGAGCGCCGAAAAAGTTCGCAAGTCACAAGCCGCTCACGGAGTGTCTGTCATTGAAGTACAAGACAAAGGCGGCAAGTGGGAAGTGGTCAACCCCTCTAAATATGCGCGCCGCATTACCACCAATACACGCACCGAATTGAGTGGTCCTGCTGCTGGACATGCCATGATGAAAACAGCGGCAGACCCTGCAGGCAAAGTTGTCATGGGCACTTTGAACAATTGCGCCAGTGGCATCACACCTTGGGGCACTTACCTCACCTCTGAAGAAAACTTCATCGTTTACTTCAGCGGTGGCGACACACTGACACCGCACGAACGTCGTTGGGGTCTGAGAAAAGGTGGCGTGGGTTATCGCTGGCACGAGCATGACGCTCGTTTTGATGCCGTCAAAAACCCCAACGAACCCAATCGCTTTGGATGGATTGTTGAAATCGACCCACAGAACCCCAATGCCACGCCCATCAAGCGCACAGCCATGGGCCGCGGCGCGCACGAAGGTGCAACCGTAGCAGTCACCAAAGACAACCGCGCTGTGGTGTACATGGGTGAAGATGCACGGTTCGAATATATCTACAAGTTTGTGAGTCGCGACACCATCAAACCCGGTGGTGCTGCCGCTAATGCTACGCTGCTAGACCACGGTACGCTGTATGTGGCCAAGTTCAATGCAGATGGCAAAGGCCAGTGGATTGCATTGACCCACGGCCAAGGCCCGCTGACAGCAGCCAATGGCTTTGCTGACCAAGGCGAAGTGCTGATCAAAGCACGACAAGCCAGCGATCTTTTGGGCGCCACCAAAATGGACCGCCCTGAATGGATTGACATCGACAAACAAGGCTGGGTGTACGCCACCCTCACCAACAACAGCAACCGCGGCGGCGACAAGCAACCAGCGGTTGACGCTGTCAACCCACGTGTCAACAACACACAAGGCAACATCATCCGTTGGAAAGAAGATGTTGATTTCCACAGTACTACATTTGTTTGGAATCACTTCATCATGGCCGGCGACCCATCATTGGACCGCGCCGATGCCAAAGGCAATATCAAGGGCGACATGTTCTCTTGCCCCGACGGTTTGTGGGTGGACGGCCGTGGCCTGATGTGGATTCAAACCGACATGTCAACCTCTGCCATGGGCAAAGGCGACCTCAAAAACTTTGGCAACAACATGATGTTGGCAGCCGATGTTCAAACAGGTGAAGCACGCCGCTTCTTGGTTGGCCCAGCAGGCTGCGAAGTGACTGGCGTAACTGAAACGCCAGACGGCAAAACCATGTTCGTTAATATTCAGCACCCAGGTGAGCCAACCAGAGGGCCTAACAATCCTGACAACCCAAGAGCAACATCCAACTGGCCTGACCAAAAACCCACAGGCCGCCCCCGTTCAGCCACAGTGGTAATCCGCAAACTGGACGGCGGCATCATCGGCACCTAAGTTTTTATATTGGGGTCAGATCAACATTGTTTGGACAAACATCTTTTCAAAAGAAAGATGCTTGGCCATTCTGTTGAACAATGTTGTGTGTCGGGCTGACGGTTTTAATTTAAGATTTTTGATTAACACGCTTAGAAAGCTGTTCGGCTGATTCTTTGCGCTCGCTATAACGATCGACCAGATATGGCGCCACGTCGCGGGTGAGCAGAGTGAACTTTACCAACTCCTCCATGACATCAACCACCCTGTCGTAATAGGCAGATGGCTTCATACGGCCATTTTCTTCAAACTCCAAAAATGCTTTTGCAACTGAACTTTGGTTTGGAATGGTGAGCATGCGCATCCAACGACCTAAGATACGCATCTGGTTGACCGCATTGAAAGACTGAGAACCACCCGATACCTCCATAACGGCCAAGGTCTTGCCCTGCGTAGGACGCACAGCCCCTACAGACAAAGGTATCCAGTCAATCTGACTTTTCAGGATACCCGTCATAGCGCCATGACGTTCAGGCGAGCACCAAACCATGCCCTCTGACCAAGCAGCCAAAGTACGCAACTCTTGAACCTTGGGATGCGTATCGGGCGCTGCATCGGGTTGCGGCAAATTCAAAGGATCAAACACCTTCACTTCTGCACCCATGGCTTCTAAAATTAGAGAAGCTTCTAAAGTCAACAGTTTGCTGTATGAACGCTCGCGCAATGATCCATACAACATCAAAATGCGTGGCGCATGGGTAGATGCCTTCTGAGGAAACAACATAGGCGCTTTCACACCCTGGAAGCAATTCGCATCGAGATGTGACAATTGTTCGGAATAACTAGACATTCAAGTCCTTTTGACTGACCAGCTTATGCAGCAACAAACCCGTAAATCCCCCCACAATTTGTGCGGCAATGAAGGCTGGGACATCTGGTGGATAAATACCTGCAAAGGTGTTTGAAAACATCCGGCCAAAGGCTGCAGCCGGATTGGCAAAAGAAGTGCTGGCTGTAAACCAATAAGCGGCCCCAATATAGCAAGCGACCAAAGAAGACGCCTTGCCTTCTGGCGAGCGCAAAATGACAAAGAGCAAACCTGCCGTTGCTACGGCTTCGGCAAACCATTGCGCAGGACCCGTTCTGACCTTGGTAGACCACTGCAGTATGTCAAGTTCGAACATGGCATGAGCCACCCAAGCACCCAAGGCAGCACCCACCAGTTGGGCAAATACATAGCCCATCAAATGATGACGCGCTAAGTCTTTGCGATAGGCCATGACCATTGAAACCACTGGATTGAAATGCGCGCCACTGATAGGGCCCAAAGTTTCAATCAGCACGTAAAGTGCAAACACTGTGGCCAATGTATTGGCCAGCAATGCAACAGCCGTGTTGCCATCAGCCAATCGCTCGGCCATGATGCCCGAGCCGATGACCGCACACAACAGTGCGGCGGTGCCCATCAGTTCTGACAAATATCTTTTCCAGTGAATCATTTTGCGGCTAAGTCGCGTGCTGTTTTTTGCAGCGTTAATTTGTTCAAACTGCTGGAAGGCAGACTCGTAAAAATTTCAAGACGACGCTTGATGAGATGCAGGGTTTGCGAAAAAGCCTCCAGCTTTTCAGCATCTGTGCCAGTGCCAGCAG